>Ga0163154_10001301_pt1 | contig 38813 bp, 33 predicted proteins | sample OliLakLV19MP9P1_FD_148649 | JGI IMG/M metagenome (GOLD analysis project Ga0163154, IMG submission 148649) | Freshwater microbial mat bacterial communities from Lake Vanda, McMurdo Dry Valleys, Antarctica - Oligotrophic Lake LV.19.MP9.P1 | ecosystem: Environmental > Aquatic > Freshwater > Lake >... | reverse complement strand
ATCATCAATAAAATCACTACTACATTTGAAATAATTCCAAGATAGTTATTTTGTTTTGAGTTATCAAACTTTAATGCTGATAAATTCACAACGAATACAATACAAAGCATAAAAAGTGCAGGGTAAACTATTACATTTGCATTCATATATTTTTTTTATTAACATACGCGATTTGCATACTATTTCACGCAAAGTCAGGCTTTTATTAGAGAATAGCAAAATAATTTAAAAAACATTTTAATTATTCGATTACCAGCTATTTAGTCATACAGTTTACCCAATTTTTCCTCAATAATAACCTTTGATATAGTCATAAGCCTTTCTGCCGTTGTTGGTGTTTAGAAAAATTGGGTGTAACTTTGTTCTTTAGGCACACTGTGCTACCCATTTTTCGACACCAACGACCACGTGCAGTAGGGAAATGTGTGTGCTTAATATTTAACAGACTTCTTGCGGAAATCCTTTTCCCTCTCTCCAAATTGGAGAAAGGGCAGGGTGTGGAGTGTTCAGTCTGTTTACGCTTTATACGTCAATCCACTTGCAATACAAGCCCTTTGAGGTATTCGCCTTCAGGGTGATAGATGTTGATTGGATGGTCGGCAGGTTGGGTGAGTTGGTGCAAAATACGCACTCTGCGCCCACTTTCTGCGGCGGCAGTGAACACGATTTTGCGGAAAAGGTCGCGGTCAATATTGCCCGAACAAGAGAAAGTAAAAACCAAACCGCCTGCTTTGACACGTCGAAAGCCTAATTCGTTCAAACTCATGTATCCACGCGAGGCATTGGCTACAGCACGCTTGTTTTTTGCAAAGGCGGGCGGGTCGAGTACAATAACATCGTATTCATTGGCAGGCATGTGTTTCAAAAAGTCAAAACAATCTGAAGTAATGGCGCGGTGTGGTGCATTTTGACCAAAATTGAGGGCGATAGTTTGCTCACACATAGCGACTGCGTCTTTGGAAATGTCCACAGAAATTACTTCAGAAGCGCCTCCTGCCAAGGCATATACACTAAAACCTCCTGTATAACTAAACGTATTCAGCACTTTTTTGCCTTGTACATAATGGCGCAAAAGGTCGCGGTTATCTCGTTGGTCTATGAAGAAACCTGTTTTTTGCCCTTTCGCTACATCAATTTTGAATGTCAATCCATTTTCTAATATGTGCAGTGGCTCGGTATAAGGCGCAGTGAGCCAGCCGTTTTCAGATACGCCTTCCAATCGTTGTGAAATTTCTTTGTTTTTTAGATAAATATACTCAAAACCCAACTGTTTCAAGGCATCTATGAGCAAGGGCATAATGTTTTCTGTCCCTTTGATAAGCAGTTGCATTACAGCGACTTTGCCATAAACATCAATGATGACACCTGACAGAAAATCGCCTTCTGCATGCATTAGACGGTAGGCTTGCGTGGTAGGCGAGGCGACATGGCGTTGGCGCAACTGATACGCGTCGCGTATTTTCTCAAACCAATATGCCCCTTCAGGCAGTTGGGGTTTTGGGCTAATCTCAAACATACGGCAGACGATTTGGCTCTGCGCGTCATAAAATCCGTAGCCTAAAATTTTATTTTGGTGTGTTTGAACGGCAATAATATCGCCATGTACTACTTCGGGTGAAATTTGCTTGACTGCCCCCGTGAATATCCAGGGATGAAAATTAAGCACCGACTTTTCGCGGTCAGGTTTGAGGGTAAGGGTAGGAATCATATTTTTGAAATGGGAAATACTAAAATAAATACCACGTGTCTTTGTGGTCAAAGGTTGCGACGGTAAGGTTTTGGTAGGTAGCAAGTGCCTTGCCTACCCAATACACATCGCCTAACTGCATATTTTCTTGAAATGCAAGCGAAATAGTAAGACGGACTTGGTTTTGAAAACGCAATATGCAGCTTGTTCCGTTTCCTTCCCTTTTCAAAACCTCCTCGTCTATAAGCATTAGTGCCGAAAGCTCTTTGCCATTGGCTATGTCTGTATTACATTTTTCTTGTAAAGCATTGATATTGCGCCAAGTATAAAACATAGAGAGCAGGCAAGCTATAATTGTAAAAGCCAACTGAAAAAAAGCTGTTCATTGCCCATATAAATCCATAAAACAATGCCACAAAAGAGATTGCATAAACTATGCGCCAAGCCGTTTTTTGTTTCAAGGTTTTTTGTAAATACACTGTTTCTTTGTTGTCAAAAGGCACAAATTTTGTTTCGACTTTGTTTATGATTGTTGCATTTATTGGTTCGGTTATTTCTCCTGACGCTGATACGAGGAGTAAATTCCAGAGTGTTCCCGAAACACTAAGTTGTTCTACTTGTATGATTTGGGATTGTGTGAACTGGCTGTACTGTGCTTCGCTGACACTCAAACTGCCTTGCCTACCAAGCGAAAAACTGCAATCATGGTGTGTGGCATTACCACTTTTGGTTGTTGATTGTGTGACGCGGTGTTTTTTCTCGATGATAACATCTTGAAAGACCTTTTTTGTACCTACACGCAAATCCTGCATGGCGGTATCAATGCCATGTATCATAGAACCCAATGCAAGAAGCGATACGCCCACTACAACATAAGTTATAAAGCTCATATCTCTGTCAAGGTTTGGCAAGATAAAATACATTGCTGGAGCTATCAACAACCACGCAGCACTGCCTGTGAGGATACTGTTTAGGTTAGTTTGGTATAATTGCTTCTTTTCTATTTGCGTAAGTGCAACTACTTCTATTTCATTTTTCATGAAAAACTTATTTTGTTAGACTTCTTGCGAAAGTGTTTCTCTCTGGAGGGGGAAAAGGGCTTGCGCAAGAAGTCTGTTGTAATAAAATATTAGATTTCGAATCTGCAGTTCGAAGCTCCGAATTTGATGATGTCGCCTGCTTTGAGTAGCTTTTTATCGATGCGTGTGCCGTTTACAAACGTGCCGTTTGTACTACCCAAATCGCTTAAAAAGAAACTACCGTTCTCAATCGTGATGGTCGCGTGTTGGTTAGAAACCGTTTGTTCGGGTATCACGATGTCGTTATTAGCGGCACGCCCTACCATCATGGAAGGTTTATTGAGGTAAAAATTATTGCTAAAACTTCCTGCGGAGACCAACAGAACAGGCGCGCCGCCTCCACCCGAAATAATGGTATTTTTCATATCGAATTTGCTTGCAGGGACTACAGTAGGCGTGAATTGCATTTGCGACTTTAGGTCTTCAGTACGTTTGATAAGGTCATTTTCCTTTTGGCGCATTTGTTCTTCAAGTTTTGAAGTTTGGTTACGAAGCTCTTGTATAACAGCGTCTTGCTGTTTTTCGCGTTTGGCATTTTCAGCCTGCCTTGCGCGTTCTGCGTCCTCTTGTTGTTGAAGTTCTTCTTCTTCGCGCTCTATACGGCGGAGGCGTATTTCGTTCAGTTGCCAATACAAAAGCCCACCCAGCAGCAAAACAATAATGCCAATCCACAGCATATAATGGGTAAGGAAATCCATAATGCCGCCGCCTTGTCCATTGCCTTTTGGGGCTATATACGTGCCTATTTGGTCTGTATTGGCATAACTTATTTTGAATTTATGCTCTGCGCCATCTTTGAAAGGCGATTGAAAAGTAAGCGTATAAAGTGCGGCAGAAGTATTGATTTTGGTACGCTTTTCGAGAAAGTTACCAATAGCATTTTTGATGTCTGTAGAAGTTTTAGCCACTATCGCCAAGCCCGACTCGGTTTTGCTGCTAATAATTCGATAGCCGTCAAAGCTAAGTGGGGCATTTGTTTTGTAGGCGACATTGTGTATAGTAACGTTGTTTTTGCGTGCATACAAGGCGACATCATCAACTCCGAACTCAGAATTGGCATTTTTAACACCGCCCGAAACGACAATCAAAATACGTTGTCCATCTTTATTGGAGGTTTTGAAGGCATCAATCGCGTCATACATAGCTTTGAAAGCGTTGGACTTGCTATTGCTGTCTGTATTCGCCGTGATGCGTGTTTGTATGTCGCTTTCAAACGCGCCTACGTTGGCGTTGAAGTCTTTGGAGAACGTAATAAGCTCCTCGCCTCCGAAATAGCCCACGTTCATCAAATCGTTCTCAGTAAGTTGGCGGAGTGTGCCTTTTACTGCTGATTTGAAATTATTGAGTGGCATGCCGTCTGTATAATTGGAGGCATCTATCAAAAAATAAACGAGGCGTGTGGACAAGTTGGCGTTGTCATCATTGCCTGCCTTGGTTAATTGATGGATTTCGATAGGCGTGCCATCTTCATTGTTGAGCAGCTTGAAGTCGCCTTGTACGGGTTGGATATTGCCCATTACTTCGATATTGACTGCCACGATATTGTTGGAGTCCAATTTTACGGCATTGATACGAAAGCTCTCCTTGCCTGCGGGGGGCATAGGTTCAGGCTTTTGTTGGCTGTAGGCAAGTTGCACACAAAGTACAAAGCAAACAAGCGTGGCATAAATACGTTTTAACGTTGTCATTTTTTGAGGTGGTTTTTGAATTTTTTTTGATATTTTTACACTACGGCATCATTTTCTGCAAATGATAATTGTTCGGAACATTCTCTACAAAACAAGGCTAATTGCTCTTTTGTAAATACTGACTCTTGCAAAATAAGTTTGTCATTTTTGGCTACATAAATATCATAACGATTGGGCATTGTTACAAATTCATCGCGCCCACAGTGTAAACACGTGTACTGATTGATTGGTTTCCATAGGTTTTTCTGGTTAAATTATGAGGTAGTCTGACAAATTTTGTGGTATTTTTCTTTGCTCAATAGGATAAGGTTTTAAATCCTATCCCTATCCTATGGAGTAAAGAAGCCGTTTATACGTGTTTGATGTCTTACTGATACACGCCCCCACAAAATTTGTCAGAGTACCAAATTATTTCGCAAAGGTACAAAAAAATAAAGCAATATTTCTAATAATGTTTGCTTTAATAGACTTCTTACGAAAGTGTTTCTAAAGACCTCACACCCTGCCCTCTCTCCAATTTGGAGAGAGGGCAAAGAGCTTTCGCGAGAAGTCTAGCAAAGAAAAACAGCACTTTGGTAATTTTCAGGCGTTCAAAAAACTAGGCGATACTTCTAAATTTGAAGACTGTATCACCGATACGCACCATGTCGCCATCTTTCAGGTTTCCTTCTTCCTCAAATACGTCATTGATAAAAGTGCCGTTGGTAGAAAGCTCGTCTTTGAATTTGAAATGCCCCATGCGGTGCAAAATAGTGAGGTGTTTGCTGGAAACAGCGGCATCATTGGGTATGGAAATGTCGCACATAGCATCTGCCCCGATGAGGTTACGCCCTTCGAATAGTTTGTGGTCGCTTCCATTTGGGTCAATGGTAAACGACACCAGCCAGCCGACCAGCTTCCTGCCCGTGCTACTCTGTTGTGGCTTGAACTGAGGCGTATTGTTGGAAGGGAATGCAAAGTCTTGATTGCCGCCTCCGCCTGTGAATATTTGAGTACGGCTGAGGCTTCCCCCTCCCCCACCACCGCCAAAGGTGGGCTTTTGGTCATCTGCTATTTTCGTTTTGTCAAGCCCGCCGCCTTGTCCAGCTTGGTTGTCATTCTTGGGGCAGTAAGGACAATCTTTTAATCCTTGTGGAAAATAATGCCCGTTTTCGCAAAGTTTAAATTCGCTCATATCGATAAATCAAAATAATAGCTAATATTGCTTCAAAAATAGCGCATTTTTAGCAAAAAACAAAAAAAACGTATGCCTTTATTATTTTTGTTCTTATTCCTTGCCTGCTCGCCTGCCCTTATCGCTCAAAAAATGCCTAAACAAGCATTGCTTATTCCGTACCGCATTGGCTCACAATGGGGTTATGCGAATGAAAAAGGCGATTTGAAAATACCTGTTCGTTTTGACGATGCCGCTTTTTTTCAACAAGACCTTGCCAAAATAAAAATGAATGAGGCGTGGGGTTTGATAGACAGAAAAGGAAACGTATTTCTCCCTTGCCTTTACAATATTGTGTATGGGGCAGGCAAGGAGGCGCGTATTGTCGTCTGTAAAGGTGGTGATAAAAACGGACATTTGGGCAAATGGGGCTTTGTGAACCAATACTTTCCTGAAAAAACAGAGTTCGCCCTCGACTACGACCTCATACGCGAATGTGGAGGCAAGGGACTACTCGGCGTTATGCAACAAGGACGCTGGGGTGCTATCAACGGGGCAGGCAAGGTGCTAATTCCTATCAAATACACCGTAGAACCCGTACAAGACCACGCATTTTCAACCGAAAATCAAGGCGCAGTTTTTTTGCCCAACGAGGACACAGAAAACAAGCAAGCCTATCTTAAGTTGCGGTTTTCGCAAGGATTGGCGCGGGTTAGTTTAGATAAAAAATGGGGCTTCCTGAACGAATCAGGCAATGCCGTTGTCCCTATCGAACATCCTTTTGTGGGCGAGTTTGAGGAAGGCGTAGCCGCCATCGTACAACAAACGGCAAATGGTTTACGGCTGGGTTTTGTAAATCAATACAATGAAACTATTATCCCTTTTGAGTATGAAGTACGCGAGGATAAATATCGCCAAACTAAGTTCAACGAAGGCATCGCATTGCTTTGCAAAGACGGAAAATTGGGCTACATCAACACACAAAATACGCCTGTCGTTCCGTTCCAGTATGCCCTTGCCTACCCGTTTAGCGAAGCGCGCGCATGGGTGAGCATAGCCTACGCTTTGCAACCTGCTTGGGAAATGATAGACAAAAAAGGGCAAACAATTTTCAAACTACCTGCTGACTATCAATTACTTGACTTTACATTCCAGCAAGGCGTTGTGCGTGTACGGCAGGCAGGCAAGGAGAATTTTTTGAACAAAAAAGGCGAACTATTGCTCAAAGAATGGGCCACACAACTTTTCCCCTTTCAACAAGAATCCGCTGTAAGTGTGGTAACAAAAGCAGGCAAGGTGTTTGTCGGATACCTTGACATGAAAGGCGATTGGACAATACCGCCCTTGTACGATTATACGCCCAACCTTGCCTACACCCAACGCACAGGCGACTTTATCAAACTGCGGTTGGCAGGCAAGTGCGGGATTTTGAACGCACAAGGCAAAATTGTGATACCTTTTGAGTATGAAAATATAAACCTGCCCTATTACATACCAAAAAACGAACTATACGGTTTATACAACCGCTTGCCTGCCATGCAAGACGGGAAATGGGGCTACCTTAATTCGAAAAATGAATGGGCGATTGCACCTGAATACGAACAAGCTCTTTTTTTTGAAGAAGCACACGCCAAAGTAAAACACGCAGGTAAATGGGGCTATATCAATACTTTGAACAAAAAGTTTTGGCGATAAAAACGGGTTGTCAAATGTATTGACAACCCATTCTTTGTATCGCTGATGCCCTATTTGTCTGTTAATTTCCTCATGCCTATGGTATAAGGCAACGTAATATCAAAATAAATAGGGTATTGTTTGCCTTTTTCATTGCGCACCAAATACACATCATAATAACGCCCTGCGTTTCCATTCATACTTTTAGAAAGCACCGTTAATTTGTATGCCAAGACCACCATTTCCGCATCTTTGGGCGTAATAACTATGATAGGCTTCTCATACGAACTGCCATCGCCTGACGCAAGCACCATCTGCAACAATACGCGGTATTTGTTCAGCTCAACCATCGCCAAGCTTTCTTGATTCATACTATGCAACGCATAGCCCTTCTCCACATACGAGGCAAGCGAAACAGGGTGCATAGTTTGTATATTATCAGCTAAAGCCAACGCCTCTGTGCCTTTTTTTGCAAGGGTCAGCTTGGATAAGCTATCCTCCAAAAGCATTACTTTGTATGGATTGTACTTAGGTTGCGTTACAAAGCCATAGTAGAGCATTAAATAATCAATATTTTTCAATCCTATGTCATTTTGTTGAAAACGTTTTGCCAGAAGTGGATAATAATAGACACCTTCCGCGTCATTCACTTGTTCATAAATAGTTTCGAGGCTCAAGCCCTGAATCTGCTGTGCTTTTAGTGCGGCAGTGAAAAAAATAAGAAGGAAAGCAAAAAAATAAATTTTGGAGGCGAAATTCATAAATAAAAAGATTTTACTATTTATATACGAAAAAAAATGAAAAATGGTACTTTTGCGCAAAAAAAAGAAAATACTTTGAAACAAGTCCTTTATCTGAGTTATGATGGCATGACAGACCCGCTCGGGCAGTCGCAAGTTTTGCCATATTTGATAGGTTTATCTAAGCTGGGATATGCTTTTACGCTTATCAGTGCCGAAAAAAGTGAGAATTTTGAGAAAAGAGAGGCGATAATTCGTCAACTCACACAAGATAACAACATAGATTGGCAACCGATTTCTTACACCAAAAAACCGCCTGTTTTTTCTACGTTGTATGATGTACGCCAATTGAGGCGCACAGCGATAACTTTACACAAGCATAAAAAATTTGATTTTGTGCATTGTCGCAGTTATATTGCCGCATTGGTAGGCGAGCAGTTGCAAAAGCGGTTAGGATTGCCGTTTATATTTGATATGCGTGGTTTTTGGGCAAATGAGCGTGTTGATGGCGGACTTTGGAATTTAAAAAACCCGCTTTTCAAAATGGTTTACCATTATTTTAAACGCAAAGAGAAAGGTTTTTTGCAAAAAGCGTCTTATATCATCAGCCTTACCCACAACGCCAAACAGGAAATAGAAAGCTGGCACTTGCCTACCCAACGCCCTATACAAGTCATACCTTGCTGTGCCGATTTGAACCATTTTAAAAGCACCTTGCCTGCCCCAACGACACAGAAAGACCGATTTGTGCTTTCTTATTTGGGCTCATTGGGTACATGGTATATGTTGCGCGAAATGCTGGATTTTTTTGTGGAACTCCGCAAAACCAAACCCGAAGCGCATTTTTTGTTTATCACGCCCGATAGCCCCGAACTGATATACAAAGAATCTGATGCACTCCAAATCCCACGCGATTGCTTTACCATACAACGCGGAGAACGCGCTGAAGTGCCTTCGCTTTTGGCACAAAGCACTGTTTCTATCTTTTTTGTAAAGCCTGCTTATTCCAAAAAAGCCTCCTCGCCTACCAAAATGGGCGAAATTTTGGCTATGGGCATTCCACTCATAGCCAATACAGACGTAGGCGATACAGCATGGCTATTTGAAAAATACGCTTGTGGTGCATTGGTACAAGACTTTTCGTTGGCGAGCTATCAAAAAGCTATCCAAGCCTTGCCTACCATTTTGCAAATTCCAGCCGAGACTTTGCGCGAAACGGCAGTTGCTTATTTTGGGTTAGAAGAAGGCATAAAACGCTATGAAGCAGTTTACAAAGCCGTTCTTAGAATTACCTAAACTTTGATTTGCTAACGTAACGCTGTATGGGTTTTCGCACTGCCATAGTTTTCCCGCAACGCTATAAGGATTTTCGAATCCTCATAGCGGCAGTAGTGTGGAAAAATCGTAATGCTACAAAAAAAATATAGAATAAGTATCTCAAAAAACAACCATAAAAAAACAAAGCAAAACAAATTAAAACCATATATTATTTGGCATATCTATTTTGAAATAGCCAAAAATAAACAAGGTGTATTTTCTGAAATAAAAATATTTTGTTTTTCTAAAAAACAACCCCTAACTTTGCACCACAATAAAAAATTATTGTATTCAATTATACATTTTTCAAAACTTTTATGAACTTTCTCCGTACAAACCCGTACAAACCCGTACAAACCCGTACAAACCCGTTTAATTTTTAGTTTATTCGCGAGCATGTTATTCTTTGGCTCATGTCAAACTAATACAAGGGAAACTTTGACACCTGATGTTAAAGTTATTGCTGAAAAAGCACAAGCCCGAAATGGTAATACTATATGGCAACAAGATGGTCGGATGGTATTTGCTAATCGTACTGTTTGGGAAAATCATGTTGCTACCATCGTTACTGATGATGAAGCACGTGCATTTGAAGCAACGCATAATTTCAATTCAAGGCGTAAAGATTTTGAAACACGCCAAATAGAAGACAGTGTTGTGACTTCTGTTTCCATGTCCTCTGCTATCAATACAGATGGTATATTCCAAGTAGGTGAGTGGATTTTCAAACTTGACAAAGCCAATGAAACATTGTACGCTATAAATGAAATTAACATAGCGCGTTATGCGGACTTAGTTGCAGGTACGGAAGTAGCAAATATTATTTTTAATTATAGTACTGATAATGAAGTATTTGATGCTATTGAGCAAGGCTTATTTGGTAGGACAGCCATAAGTAATGCGCAAGCAAAAGGAATATTTTGTAAAGACAGTGGATGTGGTCTTGGTGGCAATCCCGATGGACAAATTTGGAGTACTGCTGTAAACAGCGGCAAATTTTTGGTTAATGCAGCCTATAACAAATACGGCGTGTGGTTTGAAATCCGTGTAGATGCTCGCTCTCGTCAAAAAGGCTGGTTTGGTTGGACAAACCTCGCCCATGTAAGCGAAATACGTATAACTTACCAGTGTTTCACTAGACAAAGATGCGGAAACGAAAGTTATAAAGAAGAACAAGGTATCAATTTCAAATGTGGCTCTTGTGCTAATTTAGTAGCAGTACCTTACAAATCTACAAGAGCATTGAACAAATATAAAGTAGATGCCCGTATGGAATTGCATGAAAGAAGTGTTGCAAACGGACCCATTATTTTGCAAGTAATGTTATCTTCATCTATTAAATGTAATATGTAATGAAAATTAAAAGAACCATGTAAACTTGTACACAACAGATTTACAGGGTTCTTTCAATACTTTTTAAGTAACTACTCAGGTACTCATTATTTTTTAAATACCTGATAATCAATTATTTGCAATTTAAAATTATTTTTAACAAATATTTGACATTTTAGTTAATATACTGAAAATCAGTGATTTATAAAAAACAAATGATTTTAAAAATTGATTTTAAGGTTTTTTTAATAAATATTTTAAATTATAATCAACTGAATATCAACATTTTAAACCACCTGAGTACTCACCTTTTTAAATTATATGAACAAATCAATAAAATTATTCTTAATTTTTCAATTTATAATTGTCAGTACTGTATTAGCACAAAATACTACTTTATTACGCCCTGTAATCAGTGGCTCTATGGGACGTTTTGCATACACGGACAAAAGTTTTGCTCCTACCCCTGATATCAAAGTACAAAATAAAATAGCCAATAATAATTGGTGGGATTTAGGGCTTATGGTGGATATAATTGACCATCAAAATGAGAAACAATTTTGGAGTATAGGCTTTGTATTAGGTACTTGGGGATATACGTATAAAATTGCACCTGTTGGTACACAACGGACAGGGGCATTATTATCTTGGAGAGAAACTTATCGTTTACCTATACAGTGGTCATATATTCCCAAGATAATAACCTTTCCTTCGCCACGCAAAATATACTCAGACTACACATTGAAACCAATGTTGGTCTTGGGAGCGAATATTGATTATACACGCCCATCAGACTTTGGTAGCTTTGCGCGCGAAGATGATTCTTTCACGCTTTATGGTACAGAAAAATTTAAATTGAAAACAAACTTCAGTGCCTCAATCTCTATAGGTGTAGGATTGCAATTGCAAAATAAAGGGCGTGATCGCCTTCGTTTTGATATAGTATATAACCAAGGCTTATTTAATATATTAGAAGTTGATATGCACTATACGAAGGGCATCGAAACATATCAAACTCGTATAAAAACACGAGGTAGTAATCTTTGTTTACAAGTTAGCTACCCTATCCGTTTATTTAGTTCTTACTATCGTAAAAAAGACAAAAACTAATGAAAAAACATTTTTTAGCAATATCACTTACTTTATGCTTTATGCAGACAAGTGTTGCACAATCTCGCTTATTTTTACGCCCTACAGTAGGCTTGCAAATGAGACACAGCTACATAGCACAAAAAGCTGATGGACTATCTCTTCTGAAATCTAACTCTTTAGGAAATTTATTAGGTTTATATATTGATTATCAACCTAATGAAAAATGGAAATTTTCGACAGGTGCGTTAATAACAGCAGACTATATATTGTACAATACGCCTGCTTTATTAAGCGCGATACCTTTTACATCTTTGCGTATTCCTTTATTGGTACACAGGCGATTCGCTGATGTGAAATTTATCAAAACCAAACATGAAAATCCGCAAGGCTATTTAATACGATGTTTTATAGAAGGAACAGCAGGAATCAGCTATAATCAAGCTATTCAACAATATGCAATAGCAAATGTTCCTTCTCGGCAAATATTAAAAAAACAAAATGTAGGACTCGAACTTGGCTTAGGCTTCCAATTACATGGAGTACGGGGGGGAAATTTATTGCGTTTTGATGTGCAGTATCATCAGGGATTAGGAGCTTTGTTGGAGGTGAAAGAAACCTATCTTTACAAGAACATGCAACAAGTTGGCATTGTACAATCACGTGGGAGTTATGGCTCTATCAAATTATCTATGCCTATTAGAATAGCTAAACGGAAAAATTGAAACTTAGACAGTAAACTCGAAATTGGGTAGGCATAGATTGCGCGTTTTCTACACCTTATCAGATGATAAATTGAATAATTAGTGCTTTCCTAATAACGGTCATTTCCCACCCACTTTTTTAAAAATCCTATTTATTGAAAGTACCCCTAAAGTTGCTAATTTTCAACATAGTTTTGAGGGTTTATTTAAACTTTGGAAATTAACATAAACCTCAAATTATGATTTTTGGTACTCTGACAAATTTTGTGTTGAACCACATAGAAACACAGAGAACATAGCCCGAAACACTGTGTGCCATATCTTTCTAGGTGGTTTATACCTTGCTCCACTAAAATTGTCGGAGCACCAAAGGTTTTGAAATGCACCCACTTAGGCTTTATCAGTAATCATAAAGCCGACGCCGTGAATATTCTCTATTCTTACGTTGGAGTCATCTTTAAAATATTTGCGCAATTTGGTAATGAATACATCAAAACTACGCCCAAAGAAGTAATCATTTTTACCCCAAATAGCGACAAGGGCTTCTTCGCGTTTCAAAATAGCGTCTTTACGCATCGACAATAGCCTTAAAATTTCGTTTTCTTTGGCGGTGAGGCGGCGCACGTCCTCTTTGTAGGCGAGTTCTTGTAATTGGGCATCAAAAGTATATTGCCCTATTTGAAAAGTAGAAGTCCCGTATTCGTGGGGCAGGTTGGTGGTACGTTTCAAAACAGCTTTGATACGCAAGACAAGTTCTTCTTCATTGAATGGTTTGGAGATATAATCGTCAGCCCCTATTTTGAAGCCTTCGATTTTATCCTCTTTCATGGATTTTGCAGTAAGGAAAAGAATCGGAACGCGGTTGTCCATGCCACGTATTTCACGTGCGAGCGTAAACCCATCTTTTTTAGGCATCATTACATCAAAGATGCAGACATCAAAACTGCTTTTGCGGAAGGCGTATAAGCCTTCTTCTCCGTCACGGCAGAGCGTAACATCAAAATTCTCGAGTTCGAGATAGTCTTGCAAGATGTTGCCCAAATTGGTGTCATCTTCGGCAAGTAAAACTTTTAATTTTTTCATGGTAATGATTTATATGGATATGCATGCTTTCATTCGATGGGTAAAAAAATCTCAAACTTACTGCCTTTACCCAGCTCGCTGTGGAGTTGAACTTGCCCTCTGTGGGCTTCCACCATCATTTTGACGTAGGAGAGTCCCAAGCCGAAGCCTTTTACATCATGGACGTTGCCTGTAGGTACGCGGTAAAATTTTTCGAAGACGTGTTTTTGTTTGTCTTTGCTCATGCCTATGCCTTTATCTTCTACAGAAATGATAACGCCATTGCCGTTGTCATGAGTGCTGATAGTGATTTGGGGCGATTCGGGTGAGTATTTATTGGCGTTGTCTAAGAGATTTGCGATAACATTGGTGAGGTGTGTCGTGTCGGCTTTTATTTCATTGTGTATAGCATTCAAATAACAACGAATGTGTCCACCTTTCACACGCACTTGAAGGTCGATGGTATTGATAGCGTCTTGTATCAAGTCGTGTACATCAATGAGGCATTTTTGAAGTTTGAAATCTCGGCGCTCCAACCGTGCAATACGCAAAACTTGTTCCACTTGGTTTTGCAATTTTTCGTTTTCTTCGTGGATAACGCTTGCGTAGTGTGTTATTTTGGCGGGGTTGTGTATGATTTGTTCGCGCTTGAGCATATTGCTTGCTAAGGAGATAGTCGCTATAGGCGTTTTCAATTCGTGCGTCATGTTATTAATGAAATCGCCTGTCATTTCAGAAACTTTTTTCTGCTTCCACATGGTATAAATGGTCATACCAAAACACGCTATCACACAGACAATCAAGAAAGATGAGCCTGTGAGCATCAGTCCCATTTTGGTATATATGTAGTGTTGTTTATTGGAAAAGGTGAGGCGTATTTCGGCTCTTTCGGGCTTGCCTACCACATCATCAAGGCAGATGCTGTGCATGTTATCTCTATTTTGGGCAGAGCAAGGGGAAACGTAACCTTTTGCGTTTTTGTCTAATATTTCAAAACAATAAGGGAGCGTTACGTGGTGATAAGAGAACTCGTTGCGGACTATGGAGTCCACGCGGTTTTTGTATTTGAGTCCGTTTATAATGCAACTTGCCTGCGTCTTTTTATCTTTTAAAGTCTGTTTTAGTTCTGCTGAAGCCAAACCGTCATGCTTTAACCTGCCTGCTATGCGGTAGGAGGCAAGGGTGATGCGGTGCTTCAACTGTTCTTCACGTAATTGGGCGGCATGCAGTATCCAGTTGATTTGCATAACAACTAAACCAAGCAACGACAATGCAGAAACGGCAATGATGAGAATTATCCTATTCTTAATCATACTGCAAATATACGAAATTGTTTACTGTTTCGCTATATTTCTTTAAAAAATAACATTTCAATAACTTTTTAATCCTAAAAAACTGTTAAACCGCACTTTTTAATGCTTGAAAACGTTGTGTTTGTACGCGTCTTTATTAACTTTGCGGACTACAACCCCCATCTTTCTCATGCGTTATTTAGCCATTATCTTTTTCTTACTTTGTGCCTCTTTTGCTACTGCGCAAATCAAAGACTATACTACCCAAAAAGTACGCCTTTCACAAACAGAAGCCAAGATTGGTGATGAAATAGACATCATTTTTGAAGTGGAAATAGCCAAAGATTGGTATATTTATTCTTCTGAATTTAAGGCAGAAGGACCCAACCGCGCCGAGTTTACTTTTACTCCTGATGCGTCTTACAAACTCATAGGCGGTATCCAAGCTGTGAATCCAAAACGAAAACATGACGAGGTTTGGGAAGGTGAGGTCGCTTATTTTGAAAAAAAGGCAGAGTTTCGCCAAAAAGTGAAAATAGCAACGCCTAAGCCCAAAATTGCAGGCAATTATAGTTTTCAGACTTGCTCCAACGTAACAGGGCAATGCTTGCCTCCCGAAACTGTTGAGTTCACTATAGACAACAACACGCTCAAAGTAATAGGCGAAAACGGCACAGCTAAACCTGAAAAAACGGAAGATAAGAGCGAAAAAAAAAAAGAATTAGAAGATAACCCTAAAGAGGAAGCCAAAAACGACACTGTAAAAAATGCTTCGCCCACATCAAAAGAAGAAGCAACAAAAGATACACCTACCCAAAAAAAAAGTAAGACAAAACCAGCCTCAAAGACTGAAAATGAATCACTTTTAGGGTTCATGTTATTGGCTTTTTTAGGTGGATTTTCGGCTATCCTTACGCCGTGTGTGTTTCCAATGATACCTATGACAGTTACTTTTTTTACCAAAAATAAAAAGAAACAAGATACAACCAACATGACAGAAGCCCAAATAAAGGCTATGCATGCCAAATATCGCAGGAAATCATTGCAAGAAGTAGGGGTTTATGCACTTTCTATCATTGGGATTTATACGCTCTTGGGTGTGTTGTTTTCAGCTTTGTTTGGTGCAGGTTTCAATAATTGGTTGAGTACACATTGGATACCCAATTTATTTTTCTTCTTTTTGTTGGTCTTTTTTGGACTTTCTTTTTTGGGTATGTACGAGATTGTATTGCCAAGCAGTTGGGTGAATGCAGCCGACAAACAAGCCGATAAAGGCGGTTATTTGGGTATAGTTTTCATGGCATTTACGCTTGCGCTGGTTTCGTTTTCTTGCACTGCGCCTATAGTGGGCGCGTTGTTGGTAGCGGCATCAGGGGGCGCATTGATAAAGCCGATACTGGGCATGCTTGCTTTTTCTACAGCAGTTGCGTTGCCTTTCGCTGTGTTTGCCGCCTTTCCTACGTGGTTGAATGGTTTGCCAAAGTCGGGCGGCTGGCTAAATGCCGTAAAAGTATCTTTGGGCTTTTTAGAAATAGCTTTTTCGCTTAAATTCTTGAGTCAAGCCGATTTGGTATATCACTGGGGGATTTTAAATAGGGATGTATTCATTACTTTTTGGATAGTAATTTTTAGCTTTTTGGGCTTTTATTTATTGGGCAAAATGCGCCTACCCCACGACAGCCCGACAGATAAAATAGGCGTAGGGCGTTTGATGGTCGCGCTATTCGCTTTCAGTTTTGTGGTTTATTTAGTGCCAGGGCTTTTTGGTGCGCCCTTGCGTCCGTTAGCGGGTTACTTGCCTCCCGAAACCACGATGGAATGGAATATTACTGCTTCGCGTGCCAATACTACCGAAATATCCGAACGCCAGAACGCTCCGAAACACAGCAGTTTTTTGAAACTACCACATGGCATTTATGGTTTTTTTGACATCAAAGAGGCGTTGGCGTATGCCAAAGAAGTCAAAAAGCCTGTTTTTATCGATTTTACAGGGCATGGCTGTGTGAATTGCAGGGAAATGGAGGCGCGTGTATGGTCTAATCCACAAGTATTGAAGCGTTTGAAAGAGGAGTATGTTGTGGTCGCATTGTATGTAGATGACCGCAAAAGCCTGCCAAAAGAGGACTGGTATGTTTCAACATTTGATAAGAAAACCAAAAAGAATCTAGGCGACCAAAACGCAGATTATCAAATCGTAAACTACAGCAATAACGCACAACCGTACTATTGCCTCATCAATGCAAACGAAGATAAATTAGCAGAGCCAAAACAATACGATTTGAATATAAACAACTTTGTAAATTTTCTTGACGAAGGTAAAAAAGCCTTTCATGCACAATAAAAGAGAGATAGATTAAACCGTTGTTCGATATCAACCATTTATTTATTTAGCCGTTATTGGTGTTTTAGGCACTCTCTTGTTGTCGAAAAGTGCAGTAGCAGAACTTGCCTGCACTTTTCTGAACAACAATAAAACAAGGCATATCAGCCATCTTTATTCAACAGTTTCATTTTTTTTCGGTTGATATAAACGTCAGTTGTCAGGCTGTTGCTAGGGTACAGCCCCATATTTTTAACATCTAATAAGCCCAAAAACAAGTCGCGTTCGCGGACTTTAATATTGGTGGCATTGCCTTTCCAAACATCTATTTGCCCCGATAAGTCATGTATAGCATACTCCACTTTAAAAACAAGCCGTCTGTTATTGTCGGGCCGCCTGAAGTTTTCTAAGATCACATCGTACGCATACGTGTAGCCGCTCCATTCGTCGCCACAGCCCACATGCTCTACATACACGATTTGTGTAATGGCTGAAGGCGGTGGCGTTTCGCTTACCATGGATATAGGTATTTCCAAACCGAAAAGCTGGAGAAGAATTTTTTGAAGGTCGAAATGTATGGTCATATCTGTTATAAAGTTTTAGTACAACACTCTGAATTTTATGGTGTTGGGTATATTTTTGAGTTCTTGTATGACTTGTTTGTTGTATTCTTTGTCTATATCGGTTATCACATAGCCGATATTTTCAGTAGTTTTGAGGTATTGCCCCAAGATATTGATGCCGCTGCGGGCAAGGATTTGATTTACTTGCGCAAGTATGCCTGACGTGTTGAGGTGAATGTGCAGTAAGCGGTGCGCTTGTTGTTGTTCGGGGAGTTGCAAGTTAGGAAAGTTCACACTACCGAAAGTGTCGCCTTTGTTTACATATTGCAATAGCTTGCTTGGGACATATTGGGCTATGTTTTCTTGCGCTTCTTCCGTACTGCCGCCTATGTGTGGTGTAAGGATGAGATTGGGCAAGCCACGCAATTCATTTACGAAGGCTTCATTGTTGCTTTTTGGCTCGTGTGGATAAACATCTATGCCTGCACCGCGTACTTTTCCGCTTCGGATAGCGGAGGCAAGGGCAGGCAAGTCGACTACAAAGCCTCGACTTAGGTTAAGAAAGATAACCCCGTCTTTCATCAGCTCAAAGTGTTCAGCACGAATATAATTGCGGTTTTCAGGGCGGTCATCTGCGTGGAGTGTTACCACGTCAGCTATTTGCAAAAGCTCTTTCAAGGTTTTGCAACGGCGGGCATTGCCAAGTGCGAGCTTCTCGACTAAATCATAATAATACACTTCCATACCCAATGCTTCAGCAAGGACAGAAAGTTGCGAGCCTATGTTGCCATAGCCCACGATGCCGAGTTTTTTACCCCGAATTTCGTGTGAATGTGTGGCAGACTTGTTCCACTTGCCTATGTGCATACCTGCGCTTGCGTCAGGAATGTTGCGCATGAGCATTATCATTTCGCCTATAGCCAGCTCAACTACACTGCGCGTGTTGCTGTAGGGTGCATTGAAGACCGCCACGCCGTGTTTGGCGCACGCATCGAGTTCTATTTGCGTAGTACCGATACAAAAAGCCCCTACTTGCATCAATTTAGGCGCGTTGGCAAGAACTTTTGCGGTAACACGGGTTTTGGAGCGTATGCCTAATATGGACACGTGTTGTATCTTTTCAGTAAGTTCGGCTTCGTCAAGTGCATCTTTCATTACTTCTACATTGTAGCCTTCTTTTTTGAATATTTCTACAGCGCAAGGGTGTATGTTTTCCAACAACAAGACGTTGATACGGTTTTTGGGGTAAGAAATTGCCATAGGCAATTTATTAACATACAAAAACTCTTCGAAACTTGGGGCGATGAAGTCTGCTTTTTGTATAACCGTTTGTCTTTCTACGTTTTCAGTGAAAGCGAAAAAGGCATTGGCGAGTCCTGCTTCGCGTATTTCAAAATCCGTATAGCCATCACCTATTACATAGATGTCGCCTTTGAGTTGAAGGCTTTGCAAGAGTTTAACTTTGCCTTTGTCTTCTGCCAAAAAGTTTTCGGCACAGCCTATTATCTTGCCTGCCTCGTCATATACAAAGGCGTTGGCATAAATATTTTCAGGCTTCAGTCCGTACTCCAAAGCTATAGGTTCTATGAATTCGCGGAAGCCACTGGAAACCATCAAGATATTGTTTGCATATTCCTTCAAGAACTGCGCATTACGCTTAAAGGATTCAGAAACTTGACCACGCAGCCTGTCCAATAGCTTAGGCAAGTGTTTTTTACTGGCACGTAGCAAAGCTATACGCGCTTGCAAAGACTGGCGAAGGGAAATCTCGCCTGCCATACCTTTATTGGTAATGTCTTTGATGGCTTGCAATACTTCAACGCGGTCTTCTTCGCCTTGCAAAGCTATTTCAGCTAATTCATCAAGCCCTTCTACTTTAGTAAAGGTGCTATCGAAGTCTATAATAAAATACTGTGTGTTTTGTTCCATAAAAGTTGTGTTTGTTTTGTTTTATTATGATACGATTGCAAGCAAAACCTCTTAATAAAACTTCATAATAGATAAAAAATAAAAAATGTTGGTGATAATTTTTGACTTCTCATAGACAAAATGTTGCTCTATAGTGAAAACATTTAGCTTCTCATAGACAAAATGTTGCTCTATAGTGAAAACATTTAGCTTCTCATAGACAAAATGTTGCTCTATAGTGAAAACATTTAGCTCCTCATAGACAAAATGTTGCTCTATAGTGAAAACATTTAGCTCCTCATAGACAAAATGTTGCTCTATAGTGAAAACATTTAGCTCCTCATAGACAAAATGTTGCTCTATAGCGAAACTATTTAGCTCTCTATTGATTTATTGTTGCTACATGTATATCATAAAGGCTATTGTTTTGAAATACTTTTACAAACATTTTAAAACAATAACCTATTACTTGATTACTCCATACGTTTTTGGATATATGCAAACGACATGCTTGATATTTTGTAGTTTATTATATTAAATATATTTGACACCTTTGGCTTTAGCGTCAGCAACAAACTCACGCACATGCTGTTCTTCATCTATTGGGCAAATCATCAATACACCATCATGCTCGGCTATGATATAACCATCAAGCCCTTGCACTACTATTAGCTTATCTTTGGGCGTTTTGATGATACAGTTTTTAGTATCGTAGGTAAGTACGTTTTTATTGCTTATAGCATTGCCATCATTATCCTTTTTTGCTTTTTCATAAAGCGACTTCCACGTCCCAAGGTCAGACCAGCCGAAGCTACTCAACGCGACATATACTTTATCTTCCTTGCCTGCTTTTTCCATGATGCCTTTGTCTATAGATACGTCCGTACACAGCATATAAGCATTGCGGATAGCCTCGTTTTCTGAAGGTGTATAGAAATCTTTTGCGGCTGTTTCGAATATACCGGCTACGTTTGGTATATGTGTGCGCATAGCATCTATCAGGGTAGGCAAGTTGGTTACAAAAATACCCGCGTTCCATACAAAGTCGCCGCTTTTTATGAAAGTTTTGGCATACTCAAGGTCAGGTTTTTCCGTAAAAGCAATAACTCTTCTGATATCACTTTCTGTATGGTCAGTATCATATTGGATATAACCATACCCAGTGTCAGGTCTTGTGGGCTTGATGCCCAGAGTCATTAAGACATCATGCTCGGCTACATAGGCAAGGGCGGTATGCAAGGTTTGTTGGAACAGGGGCAGCTCCTCTATCACGTGGTCGGCAGGCAAGATAAGCATATTGGCGTGCTTATTCTTCTTGGCTATCTTATAAGCGGCATAAGCTACACAGGGTGCGGTATTGCGCTTCATAGGTTCGAGCAGGATTTGGTCTTTGGTCAAGAACGGGAGTTGCTCTTGTACAATGGCAAGATAGGCTTCATTGGTTACCACAAAGATATTTTCTTGGGGGCAAATTCCTTCGAGCCTTGCTACCGTTTCTTGTAGGAAAGTCTGCTTCACATTTAGCATGTCGTGAAACTGCTTGGGGAAGTTTTGACGGCTAAAAGGCCACAGGCGTGTGCCTGCTCCGCCTGCCATAATAACGCTATAATTATCTTGTATATTCATAGAAGAAGGTAACGGTCTTAGTTGTTTTAAGTGCAAATATGCAAAAAAACTTACTTATAGCGCATTTTTCTTTCAATAGATATGGTTGTTTGTAAAATAATCCTTAATTTTGGTATTCCATTAGGTTTAAAAGAGTCATAATTGTTGCAACACATCATTTCCACAGTGCCAAATTGCGCAATACATCTACTCATAAACTTTTAAGCCGGCGGAGTATAAAGTCCATTATTTTTTACAAAACCGTACGCCCAGATGTTAGCAGTAGAAGTGAATCTCCGTAAAAAACTCAAAGAATTTTTTGGTTATCAAACCTTTCGCGGTATCCAAGAAGATATCATTCAAAACCTGCTCGCAGGCAAGGACTCTTTCGTCCTTATGCCTACAGGCGCAGGCAAGTCCTTGTGCTATCAGCTACCTGCTGTAGTATCAGAAGGAACGGCCATCGTCATCTCTCCTTTGATAGCCTTGATGAAGAACCAAGTCGACCAACTCAACGCGCTGGGCATCAATGCCCAATTCCTAAACTCGACCCTCTCCAAAGCCGAGATGACAAGAGTGCGCAAAAGCGTACTGGCGGGCGAAACCAAGCTCCTCTATGTAGCGCCTGAGTCGCTCACCAAAGAAAGCAACCTTGAGTTTTTACAAAAGGCTAACCTCTCGTTCCTTGCTATTGATGAAGCCCACTGTATTTCTGAATGGGGACATGACTTCCGCCCTGAGTATAGACGCATACGCTTTATATTAGAAACATTGGGCAACATGCCTATCATCGCCCTTACTGCCACAGCTACACCCAAAGTACAGCAAGACATACAGCGCAATTTGATGATTGAAGATGCCAAAATCTTCACTACCTCTTTCAATCGCTCCAGCCTATACTATGAAGTCCGCCCCAAAACTGCCATCAAAAAACAAATCGTAAAATATATAAAAGGGCGCAAAAACGAGTCGGGCATCATCTATTGCCTCAGCCGAAAAAAGGTAGAAGAAGTATATGAACTCCTCAAAGTGAACGATATAAAAGCCCTTCCCTACCACGCAGGCCTCGACTCACAAGTGCGCATACAAAACCAAGACGCATTCTTAAATGAAGAAGCAGACGTTATCGTAGCCACCATCGCCTTCGGAATGGGCATCGATAAACCTGACGTACGCTTCGTAATCCACTACGACACACCCAAATCACTCGAAGGGTATTACCAAGAAACAGGACGCGCAGGACGCGATGGACTCGAAGCCGATTGTATCATGTTTTATAGCCCTCATGACCTCATCAAGCTCGAAAAATTTAACAAAGATAAATCTGTAACCGAGCGTGAAAATGCCCGCTACTTATTGCAAGAGATGAGCGCGTATGCCACCTCAGGCATGTGCCGAAGACGCATACTCCTCAGTTATTTTGGCGAAACATTGGACAAAGACTGCGGCTATTGTAACAACTGCCAAAACCCCACCGAAAAATTTACTACGAAAGAACAAGTCCTTTGGGTGTTGGAAGCCGTTATGAAAACTGAACAACGATTTGGCATTAGCCACCTCGTAGATGTGTTGCGCGGAGAACGAAACGGCTACATCAACACATACGAACACGATAAATTAGAAATTTATGGCAGAGGAAAAGAATTTATAGGCGCACATTGGACTACCATCATCAGACAAATGCTGGTCTATAACTTATTAGAAAAAGACCCTGAAACATTCGGCATATTGCATATTTCTGCCAAAGGCTTAGATTATGTGCAGGACCCGTACGCACTCACATTCTCCAAAGACCACGAATACGAAAACCTTACCGAACAAGACGAAGACGAAAAAGAAATAGGCACAGTCCGCGAAGGACAAACATTCGACAAAACACTCTTTGACATGCTCAAAGCCCTTCGCAAAAAAGTAGCCAAACAAAATAACTATCCCCCGTATGCTATTTTTCAAGACCCATCACTTGAAGAAATGGCAACCGTTTACCCTACTTCCGAAGAAGAGCTTTCACAAGTAAACGGCGTAGGACCAGGCAAGGTAAAACGTTATGGCGCACCTTTCATCGAAGTCATCAAAAAATATGTAACCGAAAATGACATAGAAACCATTTGGGACGTAGTAGTCAAATCAACAGCCAGCAAATCAAAAGTCAAAATATTTATTATTCAACAAATTGACCGCAAAGTGGATCTGGAAGAGATTTGCGAAGTAAAAGACATGACCATCAATGAAGTCCTTGATGCCATAGAAAGCATTTGCTACTCTGGTACGCGCCTCAACCTTGACTATTATATCGACCAAGTGATAGACGAAGACAAACAAGTAGAAATTTTTGAATATTTTATGCAAGCAGAAAACGATAATATTCAAACTGCACTGGACGACTTGGGTGACGATTATGCAGAAGAGGAGCTACGACTCATGCGCGTGAAATTCTTATCGGAAATAGCGAACTAACCCAACTTTATGACCACAGAAACCGATTCGGAATACCACGATTTGGAAAAAATGCCCATAATCGATATCTTAACTGCTATCAATCATGAAGACAAAACCGTCCCACTTGCCATCGAACACGCATTGCCCCAAATAACTGCATTGGTAGGCAAGGTCGCAACACGTATGCAAGCAGGCGGAAGGCTTTTTTATATCGGAGCAGGTACAAGCGGAAGGCTCGGCATTGTAGATGCTTCAGAATGTCCGCCTACTTTTGGCGTATCACCTGAGCGCGTGATAGGCTTGATAGCAGGCGGCGATACAGCTATCAGGCGTGCCGTAGAGTTTGCAGAAGACAATACCGAACAAGCGTGGCAAGACCTCCTTGCCTACCAACCCACACCAGCCGATACCGTCATTGGTATAGCCGCATCAGGGAGTACGCCATATTCTATAGGCGGAGTAGCGCAGGCAAGGCAACACGGTTTGCTTACGGGTTGTATTGTTTGCAACGCACATTCACAGTTGGCAAAGGCTGTCGAGTTTCCTATTGAAGTAGTTGTAGGAGCAGAGTTTTTGACAGGCAGTACACGCATGAAAGCAGGTACAGCCCAAAAACTTGTCTTAAATATGATTTCTACTGCCGTTATGATACAGCTTGGGCATGTCAAAGGAAATAAAATGGTAGATATGCAACTCTCTAACCACAAACTTTGGGCGCGCGCTATACGTATGTTGCAAGCAGAAACTAACATAGATGAACTTACTGCCCGAACCCTATTAGAACAACACGGCAGTGTAAGAAATGCGCTGGCACAATACAAAAATGAAAATTTATTTGCATAGTTCATACAATCATATTACTTTTGCTATTCCAAAAATCAAATATATTTAAACCCATGCGCAAATTACTTTTTGCCCTCAGTATCGCTACTTTCCTTGTGGCTTGTGGCGGCGGCACTCAAATTGATGCCGATCTAAACAAAAAACTTGAAAAAGAACACCAAACATTCGTACAAGAACACAGCCTTTGGGTAAAAGAGCATGACGTACGCCAAAACCAATACAAAAAATGGGACGGGGAATATGATGCACTCAAAGTTGCTAAAGATACCGCTTCAGGCTTCGACCCACACGAAGAGTTGCAAAAACAACATGACCAATACCTGATCGACCACACCAAAAAACTATTGGAATATGACGACGCTTTTTTGAAAGTGCATACCAATATCATCAAACAACACAATGATGCTAAAATTGATGGAAAAACCTTCAAAGCCAAACATGACACACTCATCACAAGACACAGCCAAATTTTGAAATTGCACCAACAAATGGACGAACGCTATAAAATGTTTGAGGAACAACAAACTATCGTGATGGACCGTGCAAAAAAACAAAAAGGCGAAGCAAAGAAGCCTTAATCATTGAAAAATAAATGACTATTTTACAAACACCCTGCGCGAAAAATTTGCACGAGGTGTTTTTTATTTGCATATAACCAAATGTGCAAAAAAATTAATATTACCACTTTCTTTGTGTAAAAACACCTTGAAAAACAAAAGCGTGCTGTTAAAGGCACGTTAATATGTTCTTTTTTTTAGAATATACGCTATATTTGAAAAATCATAAAGCCTTCGTTCATTTTACCTTACCAACATGCGAAAAACAGCTTATTTATTACTTACATGCTGCGCAAGCTACTTATCTAACTTGCCTGCCCTCCATGCACAAATACCACTCATAGACAAAGACGCGCTTGGTTATTATGAAGATGCGTTTCGCTATTCCCGCCTGACCTCGATAGCAGGAAGTTCACGCATACAAGCACTCGGAGGCGCGCAAACAGCCATAGGAGGCGATATATCCAACATAACAGGCAATCCAGCAGGATTGGGTTTTTTTGATAAAACAACCATCTCTATAGGTTTGGGCGCAGGCAATGCTGGCACTACTACCAATTATTTTACACAAAAGAGCAATATAAACGCCGCACTTACAAGCGGAAAATCGCTCGGCAATTTGAATCATTTGGCGGCTGTAGTGTCATTGAAAAATGATAATGCCACTGAAGGAAATGCTTGGAAAGGAGGAAGTTTCGCTTTTTCAGTATCACGCAACAACAATTTTCAAGACCAATTCGCCTATCAAGGCAACAATAGCCAAAACTCAAAATTGGATTCGTATGTAGATAAGGCTTGGAATATTCCAGAAAGCCAATTTCAAAACACGACTGACTTTAAAGCGGGCAGTGTAAACTATTTGCGCCCTGCCTATTATGCCTTTTTATTGGGCGTACCTGACCCACCTTTGCAGGGCGTACCTTACTACAGTTATTTTAGAGATGGGCAGGAAAGAATGATTGCAAAAGTAAGCCAACAGGAAACTTTTGAAACAAAAGGCGGGCAAAATCAATGGACGTTCGGATATGGCGGCAATGTAGGTGATAAATTTTATTTCGGGCTTTCAGCAGGTATGACTACCTTGAACTATCGCCAACACAAAGTATATAAAGAGGATATTGATGCTACCAACTCATATCTTCAGAATTTTACAGAATTTGATAGCCTAAAAGTAAAAGGCACAGGCATCAATGCTACGCTTGGGTTTATCGTACGCCCGATAAATATTGTACGTATTGGCGTAAGTTTTACAGCACCAACCGCCTTCAGTATGCAAGAAACTTTCGGCACAACATTCGAAAGTCTTTCTTCTGCACCCAACGGCGGACTTGCCAAAAAAAGAAAAGAATCGGCAGGCGCAGGTTCTTATACTTACAGAGTACGTACGCCTGCACACATAAACGGCGGGGTTGCCGTTTTTATAGGCAAATACGGCTTCGTAACCGCCGACGTAGAATATGTTGCGTACACTACCATGAATGTACGCGATTATGATAACCCTTCCGTATTTTTGGCAGACAACCGCACCATCCAAAATATTTATAAAAATGTATTGAACTACAAAGGCGGCGCGGAGTTTCGTTATGGGCATTTTTACTTGCGTGGTGGGTATGCGTACCAACCCAACCCTGTAAAAGAAGTGGATTTTATAAACCGCTCACTTACCCACATTACAGGCGGATTGGGGTATTCATTCAAAGGCGAATCGTCCACCTCGTATTCTTTTGACTTCAGCCTCATGAACACACGTTATCAAAGTGGGTATAGCCCATATTCTATGAACTTAACAAGCGGATACAAACAACGCCTCAATGGATTAGCAGTAAACTATGGCGACTCACCTTATTCCGAAACCAAACACAGCCTTTGGCAAGGCACCGTAACTTTTAGTGTTAAACTATAATGCTTCAACAAATCATTGTCTTATTGCTCTTTGTATGCGCGCTTGTCTATGTAGGCAAGGGCATATACCGTGTATTTTGCCCGCAAAACGTGCATTGCGCTAAAGGGTGTGCTTCCTGCCCTGCTTCGAAGCTGAAAGTAGAAAATATAGAAAAATAGGGGACATAGTCTAAAAGGCTATGTTTTCTATGTTTCTGTGCGATTAATATCTTATGTCGGAGTTAAAAGATTGCTGAAGTTATCAGTTTATTTGGGTTTTTGTGGGTTTTTGGCTATTTTTGTAAGTACAAATGACGGCTTATGACTTTATCCTTTTTTGCCAAACAGCATGCACATATTTTTGGACTGCAACTTTTGTCGTCTTATACTTTAGGCGAGTTTATAGAGTTGAAGTATTGTGCTACGGAAGAAGACTATCATGCGCAAAATTTCTTGCCTACCAAAGTTACACGCTTTGCCGAAGTGTTGGAGGATATACTCGCGATGCCTGCGCTCCAAGCATTGGAAGTAGGATTCGAAGATATGTATTATGCACCTGCAAAAAAATTCATGCGGGAGTTAAAACGGCTTAAGGGTTTACGCTTCTTGCATATTTACAGCCAGCAAATGAGCTACGAGAGCGGTTTTGAGCAAATTGTTATTGATGGTATGCCATTGCTTGAAAAGCTGCAGCTAAAACTTATTGCTGATGTCGATATCAAAATAGCTCTCCCATGTTTGCGCGAATTGGTGTTGTATCGCAATATTATTGACATAGAAAAAACATTGTCGCAACTCAATCCTGAAACGCTTACCACACTTTCGTTGCGTGGTTGCGCAAGATATGCGAACACCAAAATAGCAAGAGCATCTATAGGTAAGTTCATAAAACTTAAATCGCTCAATTTATCAAGCAATAAACTCAAAATATTGGACTTCAATATCCTTGACTTGTCTGAGCTTGAGCAATTAGACCTTTCAGATAACGCCAACTTTGACCTTACAGAAAGTTTTATCGCTTTAGATACTTTAAAAAAATTAAGCATAAGCAAAACCAAAACCGTTAAACATAAATACCTTAAAACGGGTAGCGACTTATTGGAGATTATCAAAGACTGCAAAGAAAATGAGGCGACCTTTGAGCAACGGCAGTTATTGTTTGAGCTTTTGCAAAACCCGACCAGCGCGTATAAGAAGATAACACTCCAAAAATTTGGAGAGCTTTATCCAGTCGTAAACTTTTTACAACTGCATCAACAATTACTTGCACTATTAGAAACACTCGTAACTGCCTCTTTATCAAATTTATACAAAGAAGACCCCGCTATAGAAGTCTGTATTACAGGCAAGTTGCAAGGCGTTACAAACAAAGAAGCAGAAGACAAAATGAAACAATACGGCATCAAAGCTGTAAAAAAAATTACAGAAAACACCACCATTACTTGTATCGGACAGCGCGCAAACGCGGAAATAGTACAACAAGTGATACAACAAAACCTGCCGTTTTGTACGCCCATATACCTCAAAAGATTTTTAGACGAACTTGAGATACCGTACCTTGTAGAAGCAGAAACTGAAGTTCACACCAATTTAGAGAACTTGCTACAAAGTACAGAACTCGAAAACCGCCTCCTTGCTTTACAATTAATGAAAAACGGAGGTATTCCTGACCATATTTTGCCTTACCTTTGTCTTGAGCTTTTTTACGAAAATGCTTTTTGTAAACACGAAATTTTATTATTATTGCGCAAATATATCGCCAATGAAGAATATCTTTTTTTAGAAAATGCTTACAAAAAACAGAAGTATGAGATAACAACATCTACCATAAACTATTTATTGGCAGGCAAGTTGTTTACGGAAGAGTGGGCAGCAAGGGCGATAGTAAAGTTTTATAAACCCTCCAAAAAACAAATTCTCGATGCTTATGACACCAAAAACGCGTTCTATTTCAAATTTGCTTCTAAAATACTTACCCGTAGCGAAGCCTGTGCGCAAATAATTTGGCAAACCTATTTTGATGAAGCTACCAGCACATTGGATTTACTATGGTACAAAACTGACTTGAAAAAATTGCCGAAAAGCTTTTTCGGCAATCCGAAAGTGAAGCGCGTGTTGCGTTATATTTCAAATTCATTGCAAGAACTTCCTTCTATAAAGGCGTGGGAAAACTTAGAGTCCTACGTCATTTATTGTAGCCCATACCATGCATCGCGCCCCGAAATGCAGAGATTTGAACAAGCCTTGCCTACCCAAGTTAAATTGACTTTTGTTACTTTATGAATACTATAGAAACTTGTCTCACTCCTGAGATGTTACGTCACCACGACCTTACAAACAAAACGGTTGTGGTCATTGATATTTTTCGTGCCACATCTTGTATTGTTACTGCGCTTGCACACGGCGTGCAAAGTATTATACCTGTAGGCACTATAGCCGAAGCAAAATTGTTGCAAAATAAAGGCTACCTCACTGCCGCTGAAAGGCAGGGTAGCAAGGTAGAAGGCTTTGATTTAGATAATTCACCTTTTAGTTATTTGAAACCTGAGTTAAAAGGTAAAACTATTGGGCTTACCACCTCCAACGGTACGCAAGCTATACGCGCCGCACAAGAAGCGGGTGCGTATGAAGTATTGATTGGTGCTTTTTTGAACATTACAGTGTTGCAAGAGTATCTCCAAAAACGCAGCCAATCCGTTTGTTTGCTTTGTGCAGGCTGGAAAGGCAAGGTGAATTTAGAAGACACCTTTTTCGCAGGCGCGGTTTTGAATATGCTTGCGCCAACTTTTACTACTATCAATGATGATTGCACACTCGCACAAGCAACTTACCTACAAGGCGCAAGCAACCCTGTTCGCTTTTTAGAACAATCGGCGCATTATCACCGCTTAGAAACATTGGGCAACCAAGACGACATTACTTTTTGTTTGCAAAAAGGGATTTATCAAAACATTCCTCACCTGAAAGGCGATAAACTCATCAATCTATAAATACAGCAGGCGAAATAATAACCACTCCATAAAGGTTTTGAAACCTTAGGGAGTGGTTTTGTTTGTATTCCTATACGTACTTTTGCATGGAAGCAATAAGCTTTTCTATACCTACTTCTAATGGTGTGAGTGTGTGATTTAATAATCTAGACATTTTGGCAATATCGGGTTTGCGGCGTGTCATGTCGCCTTCTTCCAAAGCAGGAAGATGCAGTATTTCAGATTTGGATTTAGTCATTTGGATTATTAACCGTGCCAAGTCTAGTACTGAAGTTTCAATATCGCTACCTACATTAAGTACATCATTTACAAATTGGTCTTGATAAAGTGCATTGGTAGTTGCCTCTATGTTGTCATCAATGTAACAAAAAGTACGTGTTTGCGAACCATCACCATAAATAGTAATAGGTTCGTTGTTGAGCGCTAAGTTAATAAAACGTGGCACTACAAAGTCTGTACTTTGTTTCAGTCCGTAAGTATTGAAAAAACGAAAGATTGTAAAATCTAACGCATATTCTTTTTGGTAAGACCTAAAAAATGCTTCGCCTACATTTTTCACTACTGCGTACGGCAGGCGCGAATTTAGAGGTGTAGTCGCTTCGTTTTGAGGTGACTCTACAGGTTCGCCATATACTTCTGAAGATGAAGAATAAAAAACACGCTTTACTCCTGTGTTTTTTGCTAAATCTAATACATTTTTGATACCTTGTATATCATTTAACACCTTAATAGGATTGGCAAGTGTTCGTTGTACACCAACTAAAGCAGCATAATGGAATACATAATCAAAGGAGTAAGACAACATCACTGCCGAAATATCAGCGTATTGATTCACATCACCTTTTATAAACTTAAAGTTCTTGTGTGGCGTGTGGGTGGGTAGTTTATGCAAGCTACCTGTTTCTAAGTTGTCCAACACTACTACAAAATTTTGGGATTGTTGGGTTAGGGCTTCTACTAACGCACCGCCTACATTGCCTGCGCCGCCTGTTACTAATATTTTTTGCATGTTGAATGAGAAAGTAGATTAAATAAAATGCTTAAGAGTAGCATAAAACCTGCGTGTGCCAAGCACTTGCCAAGAGATACGCAAAGATTTTAATAGATATTGGAGCGTTTTCAAACGGTTTTTCTTTGTTAGTGCCAAATGCAAAGCAATATAAGTACAATTATTTGACCTCAATGCGCTTAGGTGTTTTTTATATTTTTCAACAAATATGGCATCTTTCAATAAATATGTTTCCAATAATTGTAATCTATGTGTAAGTTTGTCCAATTGCACAATAAGCACACTTCGCATTTCATGGTTGACTACTGTGGAAGTAACGATATTGTTGTGATATAGCGTGAATCTGCTTGCTAAACGCAACCAAAGCTCATAATCTTCTGAAGCAGACAAAGCACGGTCGGTAGTAAATGGATACTGTAGGGCAATTTCTTTTTTCAAAAAAACACCATTGCAACTCAGCATATTGCCAAAAATGAGCGCGTCATTTAGTTGGGCAGGTAAGTTATTTACAACATTCAATATATCGCCTCCAGGTGTTTTAACATCATAACCTAGGTGAAAGAATTGTAAATTTTCATTTTTAAGGCTTTGAATAGTATTATATGCAGTTTGGAGATGGTTGGGGTAGGCAAGGTCGTCTGAATCAAAAAAATTGATATACGTTCCTCGTGCCATGTTTGCGCCTGCATTGCGCGCTACTGCTCTTTCTTCATTCTTTTTTTGATGATACAATACACGTGCGTCTTGTATATTTCGCATCACTTCAGCCGTATCGTCTGTGCTTCCGTCATCAACCACAATAATCTCAAAGTCTGTAAATGTTTGTGTTAAGAGTGAGGCTATTGTTTTGGGTAGGAAGTTAGCGCGATTGTAAGTTGGTATAACAAGTGTAAAGAAAGGAGTAGTATCCACAGTTCAAAAGATTGCTTGCAAGTTTTTAAGGTGCAAAATTATATAAAAACAAAAATATTTAGGCTATTTGGCTGAAAAATAAATAAAAAATCACTTTCTTTGTTTTTTTCGAGTGTGGGCTGTGGTGATGATGTCATACAATTTATAGCGTATTTTTCGGGGAAAGATGCGCAACCAATGCGTATCGTCAATGCTTGTTACCCAAAAGTTATGGGCGAAAAAGGCGTAGGCAAGTTTTTTTAAGATGCCAAGTGCTTGGGGCTGGTATTGATTGAATGTGCTGTAAAGGGCTGGCTTTAAGGCTATAAGTTTTTCATGTGCTTTTGCGTATTGTTTCAAACGGCGGAGATACGAGCTACACGTGATGAAGTCATCATGCCAAGCAATGTTTTGTTTATCAAAATATACAGGGATTCCTTTTTGAAATGCTCTGACACCCAAATCAAAATCTTCTGCGTCTGTGAGTTGTTCATCAAAGCCACTTGCCTGCCAAAACAAAGTTTGCGGGGTAGAAAAGTTCGCGGCTGTCAAAAACAAGGTTTGTTGTGTAAAAGGTACGCCTTGCGGAATGTCGGACACCCATTTTCGGCTTAAATGGGCTTTGTATTTTTGAAAATCCGTTGTCATTTGGGCTGTATCTTCGGGTACATTGCCTACAAGAAAGGTGTTTGGATACTTTTCATGGTGTGTGATGTGCATTTCCAAACATTGATTCAAAGGGCGCGTGTCATCGTCTAGAAAAACGAGCAATTCTCCTGTGGCTTCTTTTGCGCCATTGTTGCGCGATACAGACCTTCCGCCATTGGCTTGTTCTATAATCTTCAAGTTCTTCAGTCCAAAATCTTGCCTACCAAGTATTTGGGCTGTATTGTCTGTTGAACCATCAATAACTACAATGACTTCAAAATCTTGTATGGTTTGTTGGGCTAAAGCGTGTAATGCCTTGCCTACTTTTTGCGCGCCATTGTAAGTGGGAATGATAACAGATATTTTCATGTTTTTGCGCAAAATTAGCACGTTTTGCATGAATATTCAAGGTTTTATTTTAATTTGCACAAAAACCTCTGGGAATGTCATAAAATAACTGTCATGAAACATCAAATCCTTAACCATACACAAGTAGCCCAAAAGATAAGGCGCATGGCTTTTCAAGTCTATGAAAATAATTTTCAAGAAACAGAAATCATTTTTGTTGGCATACAAGGCTTGGGATATGCACTTGCGAAACTATTAGCGGATACTTTGCACGAAATATCGCCACTTGCTACGCGACTTGGTATAGTACAAATAGACAAACAACAGCCGTTATTGCATGAAGTGAGTTTAGACCTTCTGCCTGAACAACTTGCTGACAAGTGTGTTATATTGGTAGATGATGTATTGAATACAGGCAAGACCCTTGCCTACAGCCTCAAGCCGTTTTTGAAAGCGCACATAGCCAAACTTCAAATAGCAGTCTTGGTAGATAGAAGCCATCGCCTATTCCCTGTTTCGGCAGATTATGTCGGTTATGCCCTTGCTACCACGCTGCGCGAGCATATCATTGTGTCAGAAGAAGCGAACGGGTTTAGTGTATATTTGAGCTAAGAACTGTAATAAAACAAGTAGCTTGCCTACCTATCTGCAAAATAACACATCTAACAATGATTGATTTATTGGAAGTGGTGAACGTAAGCAAACGCTATGCAACGCACCAAGCCTTGCAAGATGTAAGCCTGAAAGTTCCCAAAGGAGTAGTTTTCGGATTGCTTGGTCCAAACGGGGCAGGCAAGTCCACACTTATACGCATCATCACACAAATCATCTCTCGTGATAGCGGCGAAATATTTTTGGGAGGCGAGATGATGACTCCCAACCACGTCCACCGAATAGGCTATATGCCTGAAGAACGTGGCTTGTATAAGAAAATGAAAGTTGGCGAACAGCTCTTGTACCTTGCACGCTTGAAAGGACTTAAGAAAAATGAGGCTATGGAAAAGCTCAAATATTGGTTCGAAAAGTTTGAAATCAAGCCGTGGTGAAACAAAACTATCCAAGACTTATCCAAAGGTATGCAACAGAAAATACAATTTCTTGCTACCGTGCTGCACGAACCCGAATTATTGATACTTGACGAACCGTTTTCAGGCTTCGACCCTGTGAATGCGAACCTTATCAAAGACGAAATTCTAGAACTGAAACGAAAAGGAACAACCATTATTTTTTCTACACACCGCATGGAGTCCGTAGAGGAAATGTGCGACCACCTCGCCCTTATCAACCTTTCAAAGAAAATTCTTGACGGAGAAACGCAACAAATCAAGAAGAAATACCAAACCAATACTTTTTTATTGGATTATCATGCAGAAAACCCACTAAAAATAAGCGACAGTTTCACTATATTGCAACAAAAGACAACCGCACACAACAGCCACAGCGCGCTCTTGAAAGCTAACAACAACACAACGCCCAACCAGATGTTGCAAGAACTATTGCCGCAAGTACAAATTTCTCGCTTTGAAGAGAAATTGCCGACCATCAACGATATTTTTATATCACTCGTAACAAATACCCCTATCACTGACCAATTCGAACTTAACGCGCAACCCGTAGCCTACGCACATGAATAAGATATTGATTATACTCCAGCGCGAATATTTGACAAGAGTGCGCAAACGTACTTTCTTGCTCATGACTTTCCTCACGCCTGTTTTATTTGCCGCGCTTTTTACAATACCTATGTTGCTTACTGCTCATTTGGAGCAAGAGAAAATCGTCATGGTACTGGACGATTCAGGCAAGGTACAAGAGCGTATCAAATCAAGTTCAGACAAACTGATATTCTCGCCTGCCCCTGCCGCAGTCAAATCTCTGCAAGAAGCTAAAAAAAAGATGAACGAAGGCAAATATTATGCACTCGTTTATATTCCTGCCTTAGATTGGAACGCGCCCAAAGGCGTACAACTCTATTCTGAAAAAGGAATCAGCATCGAAGTAGAAAGTAGCATCAACCGCGCTGTAGAACTAGCTATTGAAAATTACAAAATGAAATTGGCAGGTATTGAACAAAAAGACTTAGACAAAATAAAAACCAAATTGAATATACAAACCTACACAGCAAGTGGCGAAAAAAGTAGCTCAGGCGGTTTGTTTTTATTCGGATTAGCAGGTGCTATGATTATTTATTTTGCTATATTTTTGTACGGCTCTCAAGTAATGCGGGGCGTAGTAGAAGAAAAAACAAGCCGTATCATTGAGGTTATTATTTCTACTGTAAAGCCTTTCCAACTGATGATGGGCAAAATATTGGGCGTGGGTTTGGTAGGTGTAACGCAATTCATTTTGTGGATTTTGCTTACTGCCGCTATGATCAATTTTGTGATACCAATCGCTATGCAAAGCGTAACCAAACAAGAAGTGCGGGTATCAAATACGCCTGCCACTGATGTTAATAAACAAAAACAGGCAATCGACACAGCAACCGAAAAAGTAAGCAAAAATGATGGGTTTAGTACCATGATAAACCAAATCAATATACCTGCTTATATCTCGGTGTTTTTGGTTTATTTTATTTTTGGCTATTTGATGTATGCGTCTTTATTCGCAGCAGCGGCTTCAGCCGTGGACAATGAGTCGGAAATGCAACAATTTGTCATGCCTATCACCATTCCGCTTATCTTGTCTATAGCATTATCTACGCTCATCACACGCGAGCCAGATGGCATAGTGGCATTTTGGTTGTCTATATTCCCGCTTACTTCGCCCATCATCATGATACTTCGTTATCCTTTTGGCGTACCTGCATGGCAGTTAGCTTTATCAATGATAATGCTTGTTTTAGGCTTTTTGGCTATGGTGTGGTTGGCTTCGCGCATCTACCGCGTGGGCATCCTCATGTATGGCAAAAAGGTAAATTATAGCGAATTAGCCAAATGGATATTTTATAAAGGGTAAGACGTACAGGCATTCAACATAAACAATAAACAGCAACGTTACAAGGAATTTTGAAAATCCGTGTAACGTTGCTTTATTTATTTTCAAGTATTTGCAGGCAAGTTTACCTTTCCACCCTTTCCCAATACAAGGCATCATTCACAAAAATAATGACGTAAGCTTGTAATGCACGTTTACTTTGTATGAGTGTGTCGGTAGCAAGGTAATGTTGAAGTTGTTTGATAGCAGCGGCTTTGACTGTGTCAAAATTCTTTTCATTTTCTTTTTTGATGTATTTGATTTCAAAAAGGTATTGTGCGTGGGTTTTGGTATTATTGGGGCGGATATGAAGCTCCACATCAGTATAGCCCCGCGCTGTGGTTTCGCGTTCTGAAACGACATAAAACATATTGCCACGTGAGGCATAAGCAATGATAAGCATTTTCACATATTTCTCATCAAAACGCTGAAAGTCGCGGTTCGAAAGGATTTGAAGCGTCTCTTCTACCAAATGCAGGAAAGGTGCAATATTGCCTCTGGCGGCGGCAAACAAAGATTCTTTGATGCCATCATCTTGGTACTCAAAATCAGCTCGTTTTTCTAAAATATGGGCGTAGTATCGCCAATACAACTCTTTGATAACTTGGTTAGGAATTTTGAAAATAACCGCATTGCCCAAATCATTTTGCTCTTTGATAGTAAGATTACCCAAATAGTACAAAAAATTTACGAAAGAAGTCCTATCAAAACGTTTGTTAAAATCGAATTGGTAAATCTGTTCATCTTCTATTTCCCCTTTGTCTAAGATATGTTGCAAGACCTCCAAATTGTCCTCATAATTTGCTACCTCGAACATAGCTTGTAGTTTACCATAATCAGGCATTACATTCGGGTCGAGCATAAGGTAAGGGTATTTTTGTTGCTTTTTAAATTCATCTAAAAAATACAGCGTCATATTGGCATTATAGACAGTGCTTTGGGTGTCGAGGTTGAATTTGTAGCCATTGTACCACATTTTGATGTCGTTCAAAATAACTTGCCTGCGGTTGGTATCTTCTAATGCCAAATCCAGCAACTTGCCTACCTCCGCCTCGGTAAAGCCCATCATATCGTGAAACATAAGGCTATGCGTAAGATGTTTTACAATATTAAACCCGCTTGTCAAGCTATCTAAAGTAAGGGGCGAAACGCCTGTAATGAAAAAGCGGTTGATAGTGCCTTGTTGCGTAGCAGTTTTGATGTTTTCATAAAATTTGCGGACATAGCCATCTTGTGAAACGGAAGTCTTGAAGCTTGCCAAATCGCGCCAAAGAATTTCGTTCGTAAAGTGGTCGTATTCATCTATGAGCAGATAAATAGGAATGGCTTCGGCACTGTATTCTCCTAAAAAGGCGTTCATCATTTGAGCAGGCACATCTTCAATTAAGATTTTTTTCCTCGCCTCTGCATCAAAAAGGGTGTTATCACGCATAAAACTTTCTAAGGATACGGCAATCTTTTTGAGAAAACCGCGCTCTGCACTTGCCTGTGTGCGGGTATCTATACCACTAAAATCAAATTTTAGCACCCGAAAGCTATTCGCCAAAGGCGTTGGATTTTGCCCTATATAGGTATTGCCAAACAGCGTTTCAAATTTGTTTTTGTGCTTCGTGTCATAATAATATTCCAACATAGAGATAAACAAGCTCTTGCCTATGCGTCTTGGGCGTAGGTAAGACACATTGCTTTCGTTTTCTTCGAGTAATTTAAGGTAAGGTGTTTTGTCTATAAAAACATATCCTTCTTTGATGATTTTCTCAAGATTGCTCAAGCCGCAGGGAAATTTTACAAACTGTTTCATACATGCAAAGATACAAAAAAAATTTTAGATTTACCTTTCCACCCTTTCCCAATACAAGGCATCATTCACAAAAATAATGACGTAAGCTTGTAATGCACGTTTACTTTGTATGAGTGTGTCGGTAGCAAGGTAATGTTGAAGTTGTTTGATAGCAGCGGCTTTGACTGTGTCAAAATTCTTTTCATTTTCTTTTTTGATGTATTTGATTTCAAAAAGGTATTGTGCGTGGGTTTTGGTATTATTGGGGCGGATATGAAGCTCCACATCAGTATAGCCCCGCGCTGTGGTTTCGCGTTCTGAAACGACATAAAACATATTGCCACGTGAGGCATAAGCAATGATAAGCATTTTCACATATTTCTCATCAAAACGCTGAAAGTCGCGGTTCGAAAGGATTTGAAGCGTCTCTTCTACCAAATGCAGGAAAGGTGCAATATTGCCATCTATTGCCTGAAAAATAGCCTCTTTTAATTGAGTATCTTGGTACTCAAAATCAGCTCGTTTTTCTAAAATGTGGGCGTAATATTGCCAATACAATTCTTTGATGACTTGATTAGGAATTTTGAAAATAACACCTACACCTGTGTTACGTGGTTCCTTGATAGTAAGATTACCTAAATAATACAAGAAATTTACGAAAGAAGTCCTATCAAAACGTTTGGTAAAATCGAATTGGTAAATCTGTTCATCTTCTATTTCCCCTTTGTCTAAGATATGTTGCAAGACCTCCAAATTGTCCTCGTAATTTGCTACCTCGAACATAGCTTGTAGTTTGCCATAATCAGGCATTACATTAGGGTCGAGCATAATGTGTGGATAGTGTTGCTTTTTGCTAAATTCTTTCAGAAAATACAGCGTCATATTGGCATTATAGACGGTGCTTTGGGTGTCAAGGTTGAATTTGTAGCCATTGTACCACGTTTTGATGTCGTTCAAAATAACTTGCCTGCGGCTGGTATCTTCTAATGCCAAATCCAGCAACTTGCCTACCTCCGCCTCGGTAAAGCCCATCATATCGTGAAACTCCTCTGCGTGTGTGAGGTGGGTTACGATATTAAACCCGCTTGTCAAGCTATCTAAAGTAAGGGGTGAAACGCCTGTAATGAAAAAGCGGTTGATAGTGCCTTGTTGCGTAGCAGTTTTGATGTTTTCATAAAATTTGCGGACATAGCCATCTTGTGAAACGGAAGTCTTGAAGCTTGCCAAATCGCGCCAAA
>Ga0163154_10001300_pt1 | contig 38815 bp, 28 predicted proteins | sample OliLakLV19MP9P1_FD_148649 | JGI IMG/M metagenome (GOLD analysis project Ga0163154, IMG submission 148649) | Freshwater microbial mat bacterial communities from Lake Vanda, McMurdo Dry Valleys, Antarctica - Oligotrophic Lake LV.19.MP9.P1 | ecosystem: Environmental > Aquatic > Freshwater > Lake >... | reverse complement strand
TAAAAATCCGTGTAGTTTGACAGAATCATTATCTAAACACACATAGCGAATATGGTCGTCAAACAAAACTCGATTCAGTCCTGTTCCACCACCAATATCCACCACCAAAGCCCCTTTATGAACATTTGCCAATCGTTTTTGTAGACGCTTGCGAATAATCCGCGCCCCAACCGCCGTTTGCAATAAGTCATAAACCAAGGGAATAGCCACAATACGATGTAGAATCTTTTTTAGCATGAAGTAATCCGTTATCTATTTGCCATTTTGTGTCCAAAAATGATACCAGAGTTCCACCGATTTGGTCATAAAACCACACCGTTGATAAAGCCGTTGGGCGCTGATATTGCGACCTTGTGTGACCACATCCACAGTCACACATGCACGGTCATGAAACCAATTCATACTCGCCATCAGCAGTTGATACCCAATCCCTTTGCCCCGTATGCTGGCATCTACCCCAACCAATCCAATATTACCGTTAGTCGCTTTTGCCGAACAAGTGACAAACCCCACAGGCTGGTTGGCAATTTCGCATACCAAAACCTCATCGGCATACCCTTGGCAGCTTTTTTCTATCCATGTCTCATAAACTGCGTCACAAATCACCTCTGAAAAATGGGTATCAAAATAAAAGCGCGATGCCCGATAGCTATGACGGGCAATGGCTTTAAGCTGTGGCATATCCGATTCATGATACGGGCGGATGGTCATAGTGGGCATAAACGGTTGCCATGTGGCTAAATCATGCTTTTCTAGTGTTAGCCGAATATCCACCAGCGCAAACCGATTGGCAGTCAAAAGTTGTGCAGTCTGTGGGTGGTCTGGGTTGGCTAAAAAATAGAGGCAGTCTATAGCATTTTCTGAACACCATGCCAAAAGCGCATCCATACGCACTTGGTCGAGTTCGTTAACAGTGGATTTGCCAATACGATACCCAAAAAAGTCAGTATCCCATCCCAAAAATTCGCAAGGTGCAGTCATTCTATTGTACCTTTTAGGTGGTCTTGTTCGGCATGAAGGCTCTGGCGCACCACATAACTCGGCTTATCCATCAAGCGGATGTGCATTCGTGCCAAATATTCCCCAATAATGCCCAACGCAAATAATTGTACCCCAGAAAAAATTGCCACAATAGATGCCAAAAACGGAAATCCGGGTATGCTACCCCCTTCAAATATAAAGCGGATGACCACATAAACAAATACTAATATGCCAAATAGCATAAAGGTAAAACCCAATATGCTGGCAATTTGCAATGGCACAACACTAAACCCCGTAATCATATTCATGGCATGGCGGATGAGCTTCATAAGGGTGTAATTTGATGTTCCAAATTGGCGCACATCAAAGCGCACTTCTAGCGCAGAAAATTTGTTGGTCGCCCATGTGAGCAATACATCAATCGAGACATACGCACCTTTATAATCGGCAAATGCTTCACGCAATTGGGTACGAAACACCCGATATGCGCTCACTTTGGTGGCAATATCCACCCCCATAGACCCCTGCAAGGCAATTTTGGTAACCCGCGATGCCATATTGCGAAACAGTCCGTGTTGCATTTTTTGGGGTGTGCCATACACCACATCAAAACCCTTATTCAATTCTTCTAGCAAGCGTGGAATTTCTTCTGGGGGATTTTGCAGGTCATCGTCTATGGTGATAACAATATCATTAGTCGCCGCCCGAATCCCACACAACAACGCATTATGTTGCCCAAAATTCCGCATGAGATTAATGCCAGTCACCCAAGTGTGTTGCGCGATTAACGTTTCTACCACGCCCCAGCTATTATCATGACTGCCGTCATTGACGAGGATGAGTTCAAAATTAGTGGTTATTTGCACAAGAATGGGATATAAACGCTCAACCAAAATGGGGAGCGATTGTTCGCTGTTATATACAGGAACAACGACTGAGATACTGAGGGGTTCTGCCATCAAAAATTCCCTAATACTGTTGAGTAAGATTTTTGATTATAGGGCAAACCCCCTAATAGAGTCAATCTAGTGTATTACTCACACGCCGCAATTTGTGCGGATTTGCCACCACATAGACACGGCTAATTTTACCCTGTTCGGTCTGAAAAACAATCAGGTAAGTTAATTTTCCTTGATAATAGATAGCGATGCCCGTCTGACCATTCACAGAGACAAAACGCGGATACGCCTCACCGCCTGCACGTTTAACCAATCCCAAAAAGAATCTGGCGATGCGATCCGCGCCAATAATGGGCAATAATGGCGACTTCACCACCCCACCGCCATCAGACACCAATACCGCCTCTTGGCTGAGGAGTGCCGTGAGATTATTCAGATTGCCTTCTGCACACGCTTGCAAAAATTGGCTGAGTAGAATCTCATGTGCGTGGTCAGATGGCGTAAAACGTGGACGATGTTCATTCACATGCTTTCTGGCACGCGCAAAAATCTGCCGACAATTTGCCTCGCTCTTTTGGAGCATAGTCGCAATTTCGGTGTAGTCATAATCGAACACCTCACGGAGCAAAAAAACCGCCCGTTCAACAGGTGATAGGCGTTCTAATATCACCAAAAATGCCAATGATAACGATTCAGACAATTGTACCGTGTCGGTGATGGGTGTCGGAATCGGTTCTGGCAACCATTCGCCCACATATTGTTCACGTTGCACCCGCGCAGATCGCAAATAGTCTATGCAGGCGCGGGTGGTCATGGTGGTGAGATAGGCGGGGGGCGCATCTACGCCCAGCACCACCTGCCATTTGAGGAACACCTCTTGCAAAATATCTTCGGCATCCATCGCGCTCCCCGTCATGCGATAGGCAATACCAAATAAGCGCCCCCGTTCTGCCATAAATTGCGCTGTTCGCTCATGTTCATCGCTCATACCAGTTCACCCATCGGCACTTTTTGTAAAATATTCGTCACGGCAGATTCCGCGCTAGAAAAACACGCATCCAGCAATATCGCATCACGCCCCACCCAATCTCCCGCCACATATAATCCCTCGGTTGTTGGGATGTGTGCGGTGATATGTTCGGTGGGATATGGACGCGCCTGCGAGACACGCATCTTAGGAATAAATTTACCCGTGATGAGATATTTGCGCCAGTCGGGTTGAATATCATCCAAAAATGACTCTAGGGTCTGCTTATCGGTATGAGCATCAGTTGGTTGATAGTGCGCCACATGCGCCAGCACACCTTTTGCGCCAAAATTAGCAAAATGCGAATGGGTAGAGAAATACAGAGGGGTATCTAGCCCAAAAACCAATAACCGTTTGGGCAGTGGCAATTGTGTGAGGGCAATATCTAGGCACGCGAGGTCTACGGGTTCAACTGCACCAGACCAACGGCGCAAGGTCTCATCGGCTGTGAGGTCATAGGCAACTTTTGGGGAAATTGCCAAGATGACCTGTTGCGCTGTCCACCCGCCATCATCACTATCCACGACAAAGCCATCCGCTTGACGGCGCACATGGGTCACATGTACCTCTGTGTGGATGGTTGCGCCGTTTGTTTGGGCGCGGGATGCCAATTTTTCTGCGATGGCTTGCCATCCACCATCCACATACAACACCCCGTCTTTTGAACTCATCTGAAATTGGCGCAAAAATGCCCCTGCACTATTATCAGAATGCCCAGAATAAGTATTCACCCGCGCCAACATCCGCCACAATAAGCGTAGATTAGGGCGCTTGAAAGTGCTATCTATCCATTCATCAAGCGGGACATCCATCACCGATTCTGGCGAAATCGTGCGGATAATGCTAATTTTCCGCCCCAATTCCACTTTATCCGCCATATTCAACAATCCCGTTTTAATCAGTTCTGATATGCCCGCAGGCAATATATCAACATTGCCATTGAGATGCCCATAGGCGGTATTGCGAGGAATACCCCCTGTGGGGCGGATGCCAAATTCATTGAGCAGGCGCATCGCCACCCCGCCCCGATAAAGCGCACGCGGTCCGATGTTGGCAGAAAATTCCCCCACAGCATGACCTTGTGCGCGTCCGCCGATATGTGCCGATTTTTCTAGCAAAACGGCTTTATGACCCGCATCTATGAGCAAATTCAGGGCGGCTAATCCCGCAAATCCCGCGCCAATAATCAGTGTGTCTGTGTGTTGCATCATGTTTTTCTCCTCATTCGTTTTTGATATTTGCTAATCTTGACGAATGAGGGACAAATTTTGTGACACATAGCGCAAAATTCGTGCTATAATCAGGCAAAATTTTTGTAAAGAGGTGTTATGGCAGGGCAAAATCTGAACAACTAACTTTTACTGGGCTATTTCCCCAATAGCATCAACTATCCCGCGACTAGATGACATAATCATCGTGCGGATGTTTGCCCTATAAAGTTTTTGATTTCAGATGGAGCGATACCATGCCATATAATCTGCTCAAGATTAACATTGTCTATTTCTGCACCCGTTTTCATATCTATATCCACGCCTACGCCCTTTTATTGCAAAATCGCGGACTTTCCCTTTTTCAAATTAGCATCATCGAATCGGTTGTCATTGCGTCTATTTTCCTCATGGAAATTCCGACAGGTATTCTAGCGGATAAAATCGGGCGCAAGTGGTCTATTACCGCATCGGTATTTTTGATGATGTGCGCCGAGTTACTCTTTTTGTTCAGTCGCAGTTATCCCACCTATTTGGTGGTGGCACTTCTGACAGGCACAGGCTTTGCATTTGCCTCTGGGGCAATAGAGGCACTCATCTACGATAGCCTACCACCCGATGACCGCGAAAACACCATGAAACAGGCGATGGGGCGTTATGGGAGCATCGGACAAATCGCCTTTTTCCTCTCGCCATTGGTCGGCGTGTTTGTATTAGGTGATTTGGCAGGCGACCGATTCGATTTAGCCATCATCATCACCGTATTAGTGCTATTTATAGGGATGATAGCGTGTCTCACGCTCAAAGAACCGCCGTCCACGTGGGATGCGAGTCGCCAGCCTGTCACACAAATTTTTCGGGATGGCATCGGTAACATCCGCCATAACCGCCCACTGCAACGGCTTATGGCGCTCATCGTCTTTACCACCCCGTTTAATGGATTATTGGTGACAACATTCGCCGCCCCCACCATGACTCAAAATCAGATTGAACCACAATGGATTGCGTTGGCGCTCTCGCTCGGCAGTTTGTTGGCGGTGTTCACGCAACGCATGGTCGTGAGGATAGAACAATTTTTGGGGAAAAAATGGGGATTAACGGCGCTTATCGTTTTGCCGAGTCTCTCGTGGATGCTACTAGGGGTCATGAGTGGCAATATGGTATGGCTGGTAATTGTGTGGATGTATGCCACCAATGATATGCGCTATCCGTTGATATCGGCATATCAAAACGCACTCATCCCAGACAAAAACCGTGCCACGACCCTCTCGCTGATGAATATGTTCACCAGTTTATTTATCGGTGTAGCATCACCCATCTATGCGGCAATCGGGACATATTCTCTGCCAGTGGCATTTATGGCGATTGGCGGGGTGATTTTTCTAGGGGCAATCGTGTCGCGGGTGGATAAAATGACAACCCCGCTATCAGAGGGGTGATTGATTTTCTCTTGTGGCTGACTCGTATATCAGCCACAAAAAATATCAGAAATTTACGCCTTCACCTTTTGCACCGATTTGAGCAGACTGCCCACGATGCCATCGGTGCTAATGCCTTCTGCCATACCTTCAAAATTGAGCAATAGCCGATGGCGTAATGCCGATGGCGCGACAGCTTCGATGTCATCAAACGACACATTAAATCGCCCTTCTAGCAGAGCATTAATTTTCGCGCCCAAAATCATCGCTTGTGCGCCCCGCGGAGATGCACCATAGCGCACATAGCGACGCACCACATCGGGCGCAGAATCGTTATTGGGGTGGCTGGCGATGATGAGTTCTGCGACATAGCGCGTGACATGGGTGGGGACGGGCATATTTAGCGCCAATTCGCCCATCTCTATCACTTGTGCGCCATCCACGACTTTTTCTGCGTGGGGCGAAATATTGCCTGTGGTGCGTTCTATGATGGTCACAAGGTCATCCACAGTCGGAAAATCCACATCAATTTTGAACATGAAACGGTCAAGTTGGGCTTCTGGCAGGGGATACGTGCCTTCTTGCTCCAATGGATTTTGGGTGGCGAGGACGAAAAATGGCAAGTCCAGCTTATACATGATTCCGCCCACTGTGACGGTTTTTTCTTGCATGGCTTCTAATAACGCCGATTGGGTTTTTGGGGTGGCGCGGTTGATTTCATCTGCCAGCACCAAATTGGCGAAAATGGGTCCACGTTGAAAGCGGAACGCCTTGCGCCCATCTTCGGTATCTTCCATGACATTTGTGCCTGTGATATCAGACGGCATGAGGTCGGGTGTGAATTGGATACGGTTAAATTCTAGCGAGAGGGTATCGGCTAGGGTGCGGATGAGTTGCGTTTTACCCAACCCAGGAACACCTTCTAGCAAGGCATGTCTGCCTGCGAGGACACAAATCAATACCTGACGCACAACGCTATCTTGTCCCACAATGACCCGTGCGACTTCTTGTTCGATATTACGGGCGAGTTGACTAAATTCTGCGAGTTCCATAGGTATATTTTGCTCCTTTTTATGAGGGCATGACATGTCATGCCCCTACAGTTAATATCGTTATTTGCGGACGAAATAAATTATGCCCATGCTAATTATCAGTTTGGGTGGATGTCGTTGGTGCAAGTGACGTGAAATATTGCCGAATCACATCACGTAAGCCCAATGGAATATACCCTGTTTCTAGGGCGGTGCTTGCCTGTCGGGAATAACTGTTGAATACCTCGTTGTATGGGACGGTGAGATTGCCCGATTCATTGTCGGTAAAGTCGCCTTCACGCAGGTTTTCATCGTTAATGTCGGGCGCGAGGATAATTTCTTCACCATCCCCTTGCCCGCCTAGTCGTTGTGGAGCAAATACCGCCTCGTATTGTGCTTCACCACGCACAGTATCGGCATCTCCCTCTTGTTGGTCTACCTCATTGAGTGTCAATCCACTGGTATCTTGGCTTAGGTCGGCATCATTATCCCCACCCAAATTATCGGTTGGGCTGTTATTATCCAGTGTTGTGCCTTGTGCCTGTGGATTTTGTTGGCTCTGGTTCTCGCTATCGGATTGGCTTATTTCGTCCGATTCGCTTTGTGAGGGGTTCTCACTATTGCTAGGGTTTTCGCCTTGCGTGTCCCCTGTTTGGTTAGAATCCCCTTCGTTGTTACTTTCGGGATTTTCATTCTGATTTTGTTCCCCTTGTTGTTGCTGTTCGCCTTGCTGATTTTGGGCTTGTTGTTGTTCTTGTTGTTGCCCTTGTTGCTGTTGCTGTGCTAATTCTTGTTGTTGCTCTTGCATTTGCTGGGCGGCTTCTTGCAAATTTTGGGCGGCTTGTTCATTTTGTTGCTGATTGGGGTTTTGCGCCAATTGTTCCTGTGCTTGTTCAAGCGCTTCTTGGGCGGCTTGTTGGTCGTTTTCGTCTAATGCCTGTGCCGCCTCTTCTAATGATTGCGCCACCGATGGATTGTTCTCACGCAATTGTTCGGCGGCATCGCGCAGGGATTCTGCCTGTGATTGATTTTCCCCAGATTGCTCACCAGACTGATTTTCTGATGATGAATCTTCATTTTGTGCGTTTTGCTCTGCCAGTTCTTCCTCAATATTTTGCAAGGCTTCTGCCAGCGATTCGGCGGGATTTTGGGCATTTTGCAAGGCTTCTAATGCCCGTTCTAATGCCTCTCGTTGTGCCTCTGACCGACCTTCTGCCTCTTGTGATTTTTCTTCGAGGAGGCTTTGCACATCGCTAATAGTAGCGAGGGCTTCATCGGCGCTCACATTGGGGTTTTCGAGTGTTTCGAGGGTCACTTGCAAGGCTTGGAGCAATTCTTCACGGGTGGCAGAATCGAGTGAGGCATCGTTGGCAATATCTTCTATCAGGTCTTTGACCTCATCGGCGCTTTGGTCAATTTGTTGTTGTTGTGCTTGTGCTTGTTGAATCGTCTGGGTATTTGGATTTGGCAAAATGAGTAATATTGCCAATATCACACACACACCGACCATAATCGCCCAATCTAAACGGCGAATAACCAACGCCAAATGGCGTTTATAGGCAAACTCGGTGGCGTGTGTTTGAGCATCGGCAATCTGTGCAGAGACCAATCCCGCATCGCCATGAATCGTTCCATCTAGCAATTCTAACGCGGTGGACAGTCGTTCTTGCAGGTTAAAGTGCCTATCAAAATAACGCGCAGAGACAAGTGGGTCTCTGTGTCTGAGAAAAAACCATCCTAAAAATCCTGCCATAAATGCGACTATCGCCACGATGGTGATGATGAGGATGTCGTGTGGGGCAAATATGGGCGAAAATCGGGCAAAGACGGCTAGGGCTATGCCAAAGCCCAATGGGATGAGTAATAAGCGGGGCAACCAGATGAGTATTTTTTGTATCCGCCACCGTTTATCCCACTGATGTAGGGTGGTGACGAGGACGGTATAGTGCGGGTCTGTGGCGGTCATGCAGTTAAGTCCTGTTCTCTTTGACAGTCATGGGCGATAATCAGATGCGCTTCGTCAACCGATTTGGCTGTGCGCCACGACTGCGCCCGATATATCTTTCCAAATAATTCTATCATGGAACGGGTGAATGGCGATGACCCCGCCACCACAATCAATTTGACCACAGGGGGCAACTGTTCATCAAGCCGTCTAAATTCTGCCAATGCACCCAATGGCATGTGTGGCGATTTTGTCGCGTTGGCAAGCACATCTATGCGATGTAGGCTATGTTGCCCCATCTCCATTGATATACGAAATGCCTCATGAAAATCGTCCCATGACCATTTTTCTGCAAAATCCCAACGGATAATTGTATGCGCGTCATCGTCATCCCAACATACTGTGATGCTCATGGTCTTTTGCTCCCTAGATTATCTTATTTGCGAGCGAAAATATTATGCTTCCACACGGCGCATCCGCCGTACCGCCAAAACGACCATCACCGATGCGAGAAACAGATAAATCGCTGTAAATGACACCCAAGGGGCAATCACAGGCAGACGACTGCTATCGCGCAAGATGACCTCATAAAAAAAGAGACCTTGTTGGTTCACTAGTAATTCTTGGGTGCGGAGTGCGGTGGCGATGGGGTTAAAACTACTGGCGATGGCTTCGATATATACCACCACCCCTTGCGCGAGGACACTGGCATTGACCCCAGAGAAAAAATCGTTCAAGAGGCGTGTGATGATAGACAACCCCAGCCACAAGCCAACCGTCATCACCGCCGCCAATGTATAGGCACGCACACTCGCCGTCACGGTACGCTCCACAGTGGTCGAAAAATATAACCCGACTGTGCCAAAGGTAATCGCCATGACCATCAATATCAAAAAGGCAATCGCCACTTCCACTTCTGTCACCCCACCAAACAAAAAGGCGATACTCTGCAAGGGAATTGCCGCCAATAACAGCAGAAAAATATAACTGAGGGCAGATTGTAATTTGCCGATGATAAAAGATGGCTTGGGGAGCAGGGTGATATGAAGCAAGTCGTATGTTTTGCGTTCACGTTCATTGCTGATTGCGCCCGCCGTGAACGCAGGTGCGATGAATAGGATGAGCAACATCTGAAGCCCAACAATCCCCGCAAACAACCGCCGACCCAATTCACCCGTGACCGATGTGAGGGTGATAGGCGAATTATTCCGTTCTATCAGATAGACCAAAATGGCAAAGCCACTCATCAACCCCAAATACACACTGAGGACAACAAATGCCCGTGCGCCCCGCATCCGTTCACGCAATTCTTTGAGCATCAATGGATTCATGCGAAATGCCCGCAAATCGGCACGCAGGGCAAAAAACAAATATCCGCCAAAACCAATGGCGACCAGCGCGGGTGTATAGATGAATGTGACTAGCAAGGCAATATTCACCACTATCCACAACAAAAGTGCCAATGGCGACCATACCTCATGTGCGATTACACCGACCATCACCCAAATTGCTATACAAATATTGCCCACCGACAGCAAAATGGCGATGAGCAGGGCAATATCGGGTGTGCCAGAAAATCCGCTTAGGGTGAGGCTGGCGAGTGTGCTAAAAAGTGACGGGTTGTTGACTGCCGATATAATGCCTGCAATCGCCAACAAAAAACTGATTGCGCCATAGGTCAGCGCACCATATCCCAACCATTTACCCGCATGGGCAAGGCGGACTTCGACAGGGGTGAGCAAATCATCTTCGTAATATGGGGTGAGGGTTGTTTCCATAATTGTGACCTCTATATAGACGGTAGATATAACTTCTTTGACAGAACATCCATATTACTCATACTTATCAGTGTATTCAATCTAAAGACATCACACAATAGAACTAATTATGGAATATTTGTGGAAATTGTATGGATGACAGCGCCTAGCAAGCGTAGCCCAAAAGCCCATTTGATGGATTCGGTTTGGGTGTATGCTAAAAAAACTTTACTTTGGAACAATTTTGGTTTAGGAAACGTCTATAATCCGTTATAGAATATAAAGGAGTAGGGTGCATTGCTTTAATGCGCCTCCGCAAAGTGTATGGTAACAATCTCACAAAGGGTCACTATGCCAAATGAAGGGCAACAACCACCCACACGTCAGACCACACGCCGCCAAAAACCAAGTGCAACACGGCGGGTTATTCAACGCGGATTAGTCTCACAGATTAGCACCGCACTCTTTCAGCCGATGACATTCTATGAAACCCTCCCGCCAATGCGCCAAACCCGTCAATGGCTATGGGTCGGATTTATTATTTTGGCGATGATTGGACTCAGTGCCGTTCAACAGGCAACCGCCACACCATCAACTAACAATACCGATGCCATCGCCCCTATCCCCGACCCGTTTAGCGACTTTGGTGGTGAAATTATTCCCCCAGAGGGTGGATTTGACTTTGGTTCACCGCCCATAGACCCCAATGCCCCCGCCACTGGTGGCGATACGCCTCAAACGGTGAATAATTGGACAACCGCATTGGTGGCGGCAAGCCAATTGGTATTGCTGTGGGCGGTACTGAGTACCATGCTCATCGTTGTGCCAATGTTCAAGGGCAAACCACCGCAATTTGGCGAAAATTTGCAAATCGCCATTTATGCCAGTTTGCCATTGGCTGTGATGGCGATACTCCAACTGATTTATATCGCCGCAGGCGGCGTCATGGGAAAAGCAGGGTTATCTGGTTTGGTGGATGAAATCCCTGCATACGCCGCCACAGACCCATTTGTGCAGTCGCTTATTTTGTCTGCGACCTCACAGACCACCTTATTTATGCTGTGGTCGTTGATGATGGTGTATTTTGGTGGACGTGCTTTGTTGGGTGGAAACCGCCTTATCATCTTTTTGGTGATTATGGCGTGGGTGGCATTGTTGGTCATCATGCCAGTGGTCACAGGGACAATCCAAGCACAATCGGCGGATGGGGTCACGGATATGCCCCCAATGGATGACACCCTAAATGGCGAGTTTGGTGATATGCCACAAGGTGAATTTTTTGACTTTGATACCAACGAAATGCCAGTGGATATGCGCCCAGAGAATCCAGATGATATAAACGGCATGAATTCCATAGATGAAATGCCGATAGAACCCGAAATGACAGCAGAAGCAGAAATGCCGATAGAACCCGAAATAACCCAAGAGGCAACACCATGAAAACATCACGGATGCCACAACAAAAATTTATCGTCCGCGCCAAAAATATCCGCAAGGATTTTCGGCTGGGCAATCAGTGGGTACATGCGCTCAAAAATGTAGCATTTGCTGTGCCAGAGGGACAGTTCACCACCATCATGGGACCGAGTGGGTCTGGTAAAAGCACCTTACTCTATGTGCTGGGTGGGTTGGATAAAGCCAATGACGGCATGATAGAGGTGGCAGGAAAAAGACTCGATACCATGCGTGGCGATGACCTTGCGGCATTTCGGCGGGATACCATTGGGTTTATTTTTCAGGCGTTTCATCTTGTGCCGACTATGACCGCGCTAGAAAATGTTGCCCTGCCCGGTGTCTTTGCGGGGATTCCCAAGCTAGAACGTGAAGAACGTGCCTATGAGCTACTCGAACAACTTGGTATGGGGGAACGCACCGACCACCGCCCCAACCAGCTATCGGGTGGGCAACAACAACGGGTCGCCATTGCGCGGTCACTGTTCAATGACCCACCGATTATTATGGGCGATGAGCCAACGGGCGCATTAGATAGCAAGACGGGTGAAATTGTCATGAACATGCTCCGTCATTTGTGCGATAAAAAAGGAAAAACCATCTTAGTTGTGACACATGATGCCCATGTCGCAGAATATTCAGACCGTATGATTCAACTCAAAGATGGCGAAATTATTGAAGATACGATGCTCAAATCGAATCCGCTCAAGCGGATTGTGTAATGTAGGTCTATAAAGGATATATCAAAATGATGTCGCGTAAACCCATTTTTCGTATGATGCTGTTCATCGGCTTGTGCTTATTGACCTTTGCCGTGTGGGGTGCATCGGCACAAGAGACCACCCCAGAGCCTACCGCCGCTCCCATTAATTTGATTGGTGTCGAGCCATCGGTGGTGCAAGCAGGTGCAGAGGTACGCTTGTCTATTATCGGCAATAATTTCACGCCCAATACCACTGTGCGCGTGTGGAATGTGGGTTTTTTGACCACCACCTATATCAATCCAACGGCATTGACGGCTGTTTTGCCCGCTAATGTGCCAAATGGTGTGTATGTGGTAGAAGTGAGCGATCCGCTAAATGGTGTGGCAAATCTGCCCAATGCGCTCACGGTGATTTCTGCACCATTGCCACCACCCACGCCGATTATCATCCCCACCATGCCCCCAGAACCGGGTGAACCGAGTTTGGTGGTGCAAGGATTTTCTGTATCGCCTAGTATTGTGAATGCAGGCGGTTTGGTCACATTGCGTTTTGATGTGATTAATCGGGGAAGCCGACTCGCACAAGGGATCTCGGTGGCAATCGAAGCAGGAGCGAGTATATCGCCTGCGCCTGGTCAAGCCAATGCCCTCATACCCGATTTATTTCCCAATGCCGTCGCTAATGCCACATTAGGCGTATTGGTCGCTTCCAGCGCCCCAGGTGGCGCATTAAACGTGCCGATAAAATTGACCTACCGCGACCAATACGGCACAAATTACACCGCCACCGCCACATTGAGCGTGACCGTTTCAGAAGATAATACCGCCCCACAATTGATGTTGGCACGCTATTTGGTCACACCATCCCAAGCCCGTGCGGGGGAATTGGTGACGGTGGAGGTGATTGTCACCAATAATGGTACAGGTGTGGCGAATCAATTGATGCTCAAGGTCAATGGCGGTGGCGTGTTGCTACCCGGTTCACAAGGTGATACCTTCTCTTATGGCGATTTGACGGCGGGTGGCACAGCGAGTTTTATCATGCCCCTGATTATCGCCACAGATGCCAAAGCAGGTGTGCAGGCGCAAACGGTGTCATTGACCTATATTCATGGTGGTGAAGAGAAAAAACTAGAGACCAGTTTTACCATGACGATTGTCGCCAGTGTCCCGCGTGAACCATCGCTCCTGGTGAGTGCCTATGACGCGGGGACAGATGTGCTTGCTCCTGGCGACCGTTTTACGCTCAATATCACCCTGAGCAATGTCGGTGAGGTCGGTGCAGATGGTTTATTTGTCACATTCGGCACGGTAGAAGCCCCCAGTGAAGGCGGTAGTGGCTCTGGTAGCTCCACCACGCCTAGCACCGTATTTGCCCCATTGGAAACAGGCGGGACGCTTTATGTTGGGCGCATCGAAACCGATGGCACAGTTGACCTCACGCAAAATTTTATTGTCAATGGCACAACTGCCAGTGGGGTGTATAGTTTGCCTGTCACATTGCGCTATCGCACACCGTCCAAGACCGACCCCGTGCAGACCAATTTGCGGATTAGCCTCATCGTGATTAGCCCGCCAAAATTGCAAATTACCCATGAAGCGCCATTGCCAGATGTGGCAGAAATTGGGTCATTTATCCCGTTAGCGATGGTGATTAAGAATATCGGCACAAAAAATATCGAAATTCCTAGCATTGTCGTGAGTGTTGATGGGGGTGATCTGGCAGATATTGCCGAATTTACACCTGGTGTGATTGCCAAAGATGCCACATCCAATATCAGCACAGGGATTATTCCCACCCAAGCAGGCACAATGATAATTACAGTCACCTTTAGTTATATAGACGACCTCAATGCCCCGCGTGATTTGGTCTATACCTATGAAGTGGAAATTTCTGAAGCACCACCCATGCCAGAAGACCGTGATTTCGATTTTGTGCCAGATGACTTTGATGCGTGTCCAGATGAAGGGGATAACGGTTTTGGTGTAGACCCCACTGGTTGCCCAAATCCGCCAACCCCGATACAACCCCCCACAGAAGAACCACAAGCCGATAGCGACCTATTGGGACGCTTTATCCTGGGCTTGTTGGGATTGGGGAGCTAAATTATGTTCTATGAATTGTCACAACTAGCCATTAGCAATTTGTTGCGAGCGCGAGCCAGATTAGCGATGACGGCGGGCGGGGTGTTGGTAGGCACTGCCGCCGTGATTTTGCTCATCGCGCTCACCATTGGCTTGCAACAAGTCGCAGAGGCGGGCATCGGTAGCGATGCCACCCTCACCGAGATTGATGTGTATCAAAATTGGGAATTTCAGGGCGACCCAGAAAACGCCCCCAAACTGGATATTGCCACTGTCAATAGTTTTTGGAAAATTCCGGGTGTGCAAGCGGTTATTCCCACCATTGGGCTACAAACGGGTTACTTGGTGGTGGATAAATATTATGGTGGTGCATGGACACAAGGTGTAGACCCACAACTCTTTCCGTATATGGGCATCACCTTGCAATCGGGCAGATTTCCAAGTGCTTCGGGTGAGGTGCTGATTGGGTCTGCGGTGGGGGAAAATTTTTATGACCCCAACGCCACCGAATGGACTCCGATTAGCCTCGATTTGCTCACCCAAGCGCCCACATTGGTCTTAGAACGTTATGACCCCGATGGCGTGGTGACACGGCGCGTCAATCTGATAGTGGTGGGGGTGATTCAGGCAGGCGGGAGCTATGACTATTCGGTGTATATCCCCATTCAAGATGTTCTTGGCTACAACGAATGGTATACAGGCGCACCCATAGACCCCAAGACATTCGTCTATGAAAATGTCAAAGTCCGCGCCAAAGACCGTGAAGTGACCAACGCCGTGACCAGCGCCATCAAAGAGATGGGTTTTAGCACGGGTGGCATGGGCGAATTTTTGAATGGGTTAAACAGCTTTTTTGGCACGATGCGCCTCATGTTGGGCGGGGTCGGTGGGGTGGCGTTGTTGGTGGCGGCATTTGGCGTGGCAAATACCATGACCATGGCGATTTTGGAGCGCACCAAAGAGATTGGTCTGATGAAAGCCATTGGCGCACGCGACCGCGATGTCATGACCATTTTTCTCATCGAAGCGGGGTTAGTGGGATTTGTCGGCGGGTTATCGGGTGTTGGGACGGCGCTATTTTTACAGCAAGTGATTAATCAGGCAGTAGCGACTGCCACTGCCGCAGGGGATGGGTCACAAGGCGGGGGAATGATGTTTTTGCCGTTGGATGTGTCGCAAATTGGCGGTAATCTGATGGTTATACCTGGTGAACTCATCGCCTTTGCGCTGATTTTGGCGACAACGGTGGGGGTGGTGGCGGGGTTATATCCTGCGTTGCGTGCGTCTCGAATGCCACCTGTCATTGCGCTCAAATCGGAATAATAGAGATATATGGTGATGTGGCTGACTAGCACGCAGGCGGATGAAGGACGGTTTAATGTGGCTTTTGATGACATCTAAGCCGTTGCACCATCGGCATTGCGTCATCGGCTGTTGCTCAATTTTGAAGGCATGGCAGAAGGCATTAGCACCGATGGCATCGTGGGCAGTTTGCTCAAATCGGTGCAAAAGGTGAAGGCGTATATTTTTGATATTTTTTATGGCTGATATACAAGGCTAATTTCTTTATCCGGTGGCTGACATACGAGCCTAACGGCTCTAGTCAGCCAGTACATCCCGCTTGCCTATTATATGCCGGTACTGGCTGACTAGCACGCAGTGTGTATGTCAGCAATATATATATATTTCAATCAAAGTGAAATTTGGTAGGATGTAATTTATCTTCTATCCATCGTTCTGGATTAAGGGCAATATAGGATTTAATCGCTAAATAACTCTTTTCGTCACGGATGATATGGTCATAAAAACTCCGATGCCATAATTTATCTATAAATGGTTTCCAATTAAAACCCCGCACCCCTTGAATATACGCATTTGTGGTCATTGTCTTAAACCATCGAATGCCTTGTGATAAACTCACAGGCTGTTGATGTGTTGTATCTATCAAAATAATGGCATGAAAATGATTGGGCATCACAACAAAATCATCCAAATTGAAACACGCGTATTTCGGAGACAATTTTTGCCAATAGGATGTAATCATTTCACCCGCAGGCAACAATAATAATTTGTTATCTACAATATCACCAAACAGACATTCCCCATTTTTCACATAAATCGTGGTGAAATAAAGCCCATTGCTGGCGTAATTATAACCCTCTAAACGCAGTTTTTTGCGGTGTTTTTCAGTTCCCATACAATGCTCCCTTTATCCGGTGGCTGATATATGAGCGGATTGCTTTATTTTGTGGCTGACATACGCGGTTGTATATTATTTTCTTGTGGCTGATATACCAAGGCTAATTTCTTTATCCTGTGGCTGACATATATTATTTTCCTGTGGCTGACATACGAGCCTAACGGCTCTAGTCAGCCAGTACATCCCGCTTGCCGATTATATGCCCGTACTGGCTGACTAGCACGCAGTGCGTATGTCAGCCACAAACACCAACAACCGCAATAAATCTTATCCGCCCTGCAACCGCCTCAAGTCGTCTACGCTGATATGACAGCGTATAAAATGCCCATCCCCTGCATCTTGCCATGGGGGTTCTGTCTGCTCACAAATATTGCCGATTTTACGCGGACACCGCGTATGAAACCGACACCCTGTGGGGATTTCTCGCGGACTTGGCACATCCCCTTCTAGGCGGATGGCATCTTTTTTGCCGTTGGGGTCAGTGGATGGATTCGCAGACACCAGCGCCTCTGTATATGGGTGCGACGGCGCTTTATACACCGCCTCCACACTGCCCTCTTCTACAATATGCCCCAAATACATCACGGCTATCCAATCTGCCAAATACGCCACCACATCCAAATCGTGTGAAATGAGCAAATACGACACACCGCGTTCTGCCCGCAAATCTTTGAGCAAATTGAGTATCACCGCCTGCACACTCACATCCAATGAGGAGGTCGGTTCATCCGCCACAATCAACGATGGCTCGGCGGCAAAGGCGCGGGCGATTGCCACCCGTTGTTTTTCGCCACCGCTCAATTGTGAGGGGAAGCGCGTGGCATATTCGGGTGTGAGCCGTACCGCCTGTAATAACTGATGGATGCGTTCTTGGCGTTCTTCCCGGGTTTTCAGTTCACCCAATAGCAACAAATTGCGGTTAATGGCTTGTCCAACCGTTTTATACGGATTAAGCGATTCATCTGGATTTTGGAATACCATCCGCAAGCGCCGTAATGCCTCTTTGGGGCGATTTTTGAGCCGTGTGCTAATGGGCATGTCGCATAGTTCAATATCCCCGCCATCAGGCGTTTCTAGCCCCATAATGACCCGTGCCAGTGTGGATTTGCCACTGCCACTTTCGCCTACGATGCCAAATGTAGACCGTTCCTGAATACTCACATCAACCCCATCCAAAGCGCGTGTGGGGCGGTATGGCTTGCGCGTAACCATGTCCCATAATGTGCGTTTGCCAAAATATTTTTTCATCCCCCGTATTTTGAGGACATGCCCCTGACGCGGTGGCGCAAAGGTATTATGGGCAATCGGCTTTTTCTTTGCCTCAATTTCGCCACTGATAATCTCGCGCCAGCGCCAACAACGAATCGTATGCGACTGGCTCATCACCTCCAATGGCGGTTTTTCTGCGTGGCATTTTTCGGTTGCTAATAAACAGCGTGGCGCAAATACACACCCCGTTGGGCGCTCTATCAGCGAGGGGGCAATGCCGTCTATGGTGGGAATACGGGTATCTGACCCGTCTAACTGACGGGGCAGGCTCATCAGCAATCCCGCCGTATACGGATGGACAGGGTGTGTATATAAATCGGCAACGGGGGCGCTCTCCATCACTTCACCACCATAGAGCACCGTGACCACATCACAAAATTGTGCGACTGTGCCTAAATCATGCGAGACATACAGCGCCGCCGCTTTATTTTCTAGGATTAACCCACGAAATTCGTCTAAAATCACGGCTTGAGTGGTGACATCCAATGAGGTGGTCGGCTCATCTAATACCAAAAATTGCGGTTGGGTGCTGAGTGCCATCGCAATCGCCACCCGTTGGCGCATACCGCCACTGAGTTGATGCGGATATTTCCGCGCCACCTCACCCGCATCGGGGATTTTCACCCGTTCCAATTGGGCGATAGCATGTTCCCACGCAGAACGCCGTGAGTGTTTTTCGTGACGGCGCGTGATTTCTGCCATTTGTTCCCCAATCCGATACGATGGATTGAGCGCCGATAGCGTATCTTGTGGTACAAGCTGAATATCACGTCCCCACACATCCCGCAATTTTTTGGGGGATAGCTGGTGCAAATTTTCCCCATTAAAGGTGAGTATCCCGCCACTGATACGGGCATTTTCTGCCATATAGCCCATCATGGCGAGCGCCAATGTAGATTTGCCACTGCCAGATTCCCCAACCAATCCATGAATTTGCAGGGGATAAATCGCCAGCGACACATCATGAATGACATTCACCCAATTGCTTTGCAGGGAATATTCGATAGATAAGCCATCGGCTTGGATAATGGGGTCGCTCATCTCATTTGCCCTTCATAACGGAATACTCGGCGCAAGCCATCTGCCAATAAATTCACGCCAATCACCAAAATGGCAATGGCGGCGGCGGGCGACCATAACGACCACGGCGCACGCAACACTTCCCCACGAGCCTCATCTACCATCCGCCCCCAATCGGGTGATGGTGGTTGCACACCCAATCCCAAAAATCCGAGCGAGGCAACCAAAAATATGGCATACGAAAAACGCAATGCCGCCTCTACGGTGAGTGCGGGCAAAATACTCGGTAATACCTCGCGGGTGAGGATATAAAAGGTAGATTCTCCGCGCAATTTGGCAATTTCGATATACCCCTTAGCGCGAATATTGAGCGTGGCGCTCCGTATCACACGGGCGATAATGGGGATGTATAGCACCACCACCACCAGCACCAAGCCTATGGGGGATGCACCCAATAATCCGAGCATGACCAGCGCCAAAACCAGCGCAGGAATAGACAGCAGACTGTCTAATAGCCGAGAAATAATTTCATCTAGCCATCCGCCATAATAGCCGATGGTCATGCCCAACGCCGTGCCAAATAATACCGAAAAAAAGGTGGCAATTCCGGGTAGGAGCATAATATCGCGTGCGCCCCATAACACACGGCTGAGGACATCGCGCCCCTCTTTATCTGTACCGAGCAGGTGCGCCGATGACGGTTCTGCACGTTGCATCACACGCCCCGCATCATTGCGGATGAATTCATCATATTTATAGGGGGCGATATGGCTACCAAAAAGTGCCAAAAAGACAAATATGCCTACAATGATGAGTCCCAGTAGGCTGAGAGGACGTTTAATGAGTTCATGTATCATGAGGATGCCTTATAGGGATGGCAAAATACCATCCCATGCGTAGCAACTTAACAATAAAACCAACCCCTATCCCCCCGTCCCCCTTATACCCACTGCGTGGAGAAAGGGGGAAAACCTATTTTCGGGGTGATTTAGCCCCCTCTCCGCCCCTGTGGGGAGGGGGTTGGGGGTAGGGTTAAATGCCTTAAGTTACTGTATATGGGATGGCAAAATACCATCCCTATACAACAATTTCTTAGTTCATCTGCACAGTACGGAAATCGGTTTGACCAGGGAAGGGGTGCATCCGCAAACCTTCAATATTCTGATAGGTCGCGCCAATCACAGACGCAAACCACGGGATAATCACAGACCCACGTTCTGCAAAAATGGCGCTAATTTGCGCGTAGATGGCGGCGCGGTCTGCCAAATTAGAGGCGACAGCCGCTTGTTCTACGAGTGCGTCCACTTCGGCATCGGAGAAGTGCGATTCGTTATAAATCCCATCTGTGATATACGCCTCGACAAAATAGCTTTGTGGCACAGGGCGGTCTCCCCAACCCGTAATGCCCAAATCTACCTCTAGCCATTCAGTATCGGCATAATAAATGCCTTCTTCACGAATGAGGATATTCACATCAATACAACCCAATGCCCATTGTTGTTGCAAGGACACCGCCAATGATTCGTAATTAAACGAATTGACGACATAAAAATCGGTGGACAGACGTTCTTCGCCAGTGGCTTCTAAAATCAAGGCACAGGCGGCTTCTGGGTTATATTCTTGGTCCATGGGCATAAAGAAATCGGCATATTTTGGACCAATGGGGTCGTTATTGCCCACGATACCGAGTCCCGCTTGAACCGTATCGAGCAATTCAAACCGATTGGTCGCCAGCTTAAAGGCTTGGCGCACACGCACATCCTCGCCCAATGCACCCTCATCGGAACGAATACGAATCACAGGGTGTTGGTTGGTTGGGACGCTCAAAATAGCGATATTGGCATCCGATTCGAGGGTGAATACTTGGTCTACATCCACTTTGAAAATAAAATCAACTGCCCCACTACGGAGCGCATCAATTTGGGTGAGAGCATCATCAATGAAGATAAATTCCACACCATCTAATGCGGGTTCATCCTCACGCCAATAATTTTCGTTGCGAACAAATACAGCACGTTCACTGGGGCTATATTCGGTGAGGATAAACGGACCTGTGCCATTGACACCATCATCCAAATCACCAGGGGTCATATCGTCTTCACTGAGCATGAGTGCATGACGGCTGGCAACGCCAAAAATAAAATCGGCGTTGGGGGCAGATAAGGTAAAGACCACTGCATAATCGCCATCGGCGCTAATTTCAAACTCACCCATGAGGCTAACCGCAGGTGAACCCAATTCTTGTAACCGATTGAAGGTATAGACCACATCGGCAGAGGTAAAATCTGACCCATCATGAAAGGTGACACTTTCTACCAATGGAAAGCGATAGGTAAGCCCGTCTTCACTAATTTCCCATGTAGTAGCAAGGTTAGCGACAAGGCTACCATCTGCTCCGACTTCGATGAGGTAATCATACATGGTACGATTGAATAAAATTTCGGGGTCATTTGAGCCTGTAGCAGGGTCGAGGTTGATGGGTGCATTCATCCCCACACGCAATACCCCGCCACCACCTTGGGCGCTCACAACACCAGAAAATGCCAGTACCCACACCAGTAGCATGAGCAAAAATGGTACTTTTTTATGGATGGTCATCGAAATTTCTCCATGTAGTAAATTAAAAAAACGCTAAACACATCTGTGCGTTGTCTCACAGATGTGTTTAGCGTAGCACATATTACCGAGTCTTGCAGAAAATCCACCATTTCTTAAGCAAAGCTAAAGGTTTCGTTCTATTTGGCGACATAACCGCCATCGGTGGTGGCGACATAGGTCAAATTGGATGTGAGAGCAATAAAATATTCTTCCCACGCCATTTCGCCATAGCAATCTTCCACCAACACATCATAATCATCGGCGGGGAGTGTGATAGCGACACTACCACCATCTGCCAAGAAATCACCGACCAAGTTGCCGCCCCAATCATCGGACGAGGACGATGAAATATACACGCCACACACATCATCACCCGATTGATTTAACACCCCAAAGACATAACTGCCTGTGTAATCGGTTTCTGTATCTTGCTCATCATATTCGACATCTTCATCTTCAGGCAAGACATCTTCAGGCACGACATCTTCGTCATCAAACTCAGACCCTTCCACAAAAACATCAAGCGAATAATCACCACTTAACCATCCGTCATAGGTAGTGGTAACCACGATATAGTCGCCTGTTTCGGTGAAGGTGTAGACAATCACAGCATTAAAATTGCCCAAACTATCATCATCTTCTGCCAATACAGTGGAATAATCTGGCGAGAGCAAAATGAGATATGAGTCGAGTTCATCCGATTCCATTGTGATGGTGAGTGTTTCGCCTGCTTCGGCATATACAACCCATTCTTCATAACCAAAATCTTCGTCTAATCCACCATCTACCTCAATAACACCACTATCACCTTCAATGGGTGGCAATGGCACAGCCGTAGGCACAGGTGGGGGCAATGGGTCATCATCAATGGGCGGATTATTGGTATCGGTAGGCGGTGGATTATTATCGGTATCGCTATCTCCACTATTGGTAGGCGACCCATATAGGCGTTGAATCGCCAAAATATCGTCACGTTGAAGGGTGGGGGCTGTGCCAGAAAAAGCATACATCACGGCACTAGGGTCATCGCTGTGGTCTAAACCCAATGCGTGACCAATTTCATGCAATGCCACCACATAAAAATCGGTGTCGCCACCATCAAATAATGACCATGGCTCTGCATCATCAAAGAAAATATCCCCGCCATCGCTAGGGAAATACGCAAATGCCAGCACATCCCCTTCTGTGCCAAATTCTGGGTCATTCAGCGTGAATGACAATTCTATATCGGCATTGCCCGATGATTCAGAAAATGTGAGCACAGACACCGCCGACCAATCGGCAAAAGCACGGCGTACCGCCTCTTGTGCAGAGGCACAATCGAGCATAGCGGGGCAATTGAGCGTCCGATAGGTGATAGTGGTCTTATCCCACTTATCCGCCAAGACAAAACGCATCCCGCGTGATTCTGGAATCCGATGAATATCAATCGGGGTGGGTTTATCCTCTTCACCTTGCTGGGCGCTGACAAAAGCGACCATCATCAACGAGAGGTTCATCAAAAGAATGATAAAAATAGCTTTAATTAGTCGCATAAAGTGTCCTCATCAACAAAAATAAGCGTGCGATAATCAGATTGTAACGTAATTTTTATATTTTCACTGTGAGTATGTAAAAAAATCTTTGCAGTTGCGTCTATAATGTAACTATCCGATGATTATGGAGACCACCGCATGACCTTACACCCCATAGACCCACAAGCCAAACTGACTATGCACAATGCCAGCAAAATTTTGCTCACCATGCGGCTAATTGGCATAGCCCCCTTGCCCAATGGCTTGCGCCATAGCCTATTGCCCTCATTAAGTGAACCAGCGCTCACCACAGGCGTATTAACCTTTGGTGGCGATTTACGCCTCAATTTTGTCAATCCAAGCATCCACCATGTGCAAAACGGCGAAACGCTGTTTGATATTCCGCTTGATGGGCATAGCCAAAAGTCACTTTTTACCCAAGTCTATGCGGAATATGCCAAACTCGGCATTTCACTCACACCACCACCTGCCAGCGCAGACCATATTACCGATGACACCCCATTTGATATTTCGCCAAAAGCGACTTATGCCCTATACGAGACGATGCTGTCTGTATATGGCTGGATTGCCAGCGCCAAAGCCCGCTTTTTAGGCTTCCAAACCCCATTGGCATGGTGGGCGCATGGCTTTGATTTATCGTGCCTGTGGTTTGCAAGCGGGACAGATGACCAAAAAGACCCGCATATCAATATTGGGTTTTCCCCTGGTACACCCGATATTGGCGATGCCTATTTATATTTTTATACATCCCCTACCCTGCCCGATATGGAAAAAAATCTGCCCAATGGGATGTCTTGGACAGGAGAAAGTTGGCACTATCCAGGGGGTGTTTTGCGCTATGCCGATATTCTGGCATCCACAGACCCCGCCAATTTGGTCATGAGTACCGTATGGCAAATTTATAAGACCGCCAGCGCAATGATGAAATAATCCCCAAAAACACAAAAGGGCGCACGATTGCGCCCTTTTTGGTAGTCATACGCTGTAAAAGGTGATTATTCTTGGACAATCAGCACTGTTACCATGCCAAACATGCCATCTGGACCTTCGGCATGAGACAAAATATGGCAATGGAATGCCCACACACCGAGTTCATCACAGTCAACGATAACATCATACCGTTCACCAGGGGCAATATTGAGCGTATCACATAAATAAGGCATCGGGAGCGGGAATCCGTCTTTGGAAAAGACCAATTGAGGGATACCATGCAAGTGCATGGGATGAATCATCAGACCTTCATTGAAATAACGCACACGGATTCTATCGCCTTTTTTGGCGATAATGGGTTGTGTATAGGGGAAGCTACGCCCATTGATAGTAAATTGCCCCAAACCGGAATCATTCAATACGAGGTTATATTCGGCACTAACGACTGGCTCACGGGTTTTGTCCTTGGGTTCAATAATCAATGCGCCCAATAACCCGCGTGTGACTTGTTCTGCCGAATTATGATGCGAATGATACATGTGTGTTCCCGCATTGCGCGTGGTGAATTCATAGGTATAGATATCACCAGGGCGAATCACAGGTTGGGTAATCATCGGCACACCATCTTGGGAATTTTCAATTTTTAGCCCATGAAAGTGGATAGCGGTGCTTTGGGTCATTTCATTGGTGACAATGAGGCGGATTCTATCGCCTTCGGTCACGCGAATTTCTGGACCAGGAACAATGCCGTTATAGGTCATAGCGACTGCGACAATACCCGCTTCGGCTTCCCATTCGACTTCAGTACATGTCAGGCGGAATACCTTCACATCACCATCTAGCTCATATTCAAGTGGTGTCACCCAAAAAGTAGGGTCTGTGCCAATGCCTGCCAAGAAAATATCTACCCGTTCTTGATGATGAGCATCCATCTCTTGCCATGTCATTTGTGATTGCGACACACCATGCCCAACAGGGGCATTGGTCGCTTGTTTTGGCATCGCATTAGTGAGCGACTTTGCGCCCACTGCGCCTGCACCAATTGCCACTGCCCCAGAAGTCCCCGCAATTTTCAAAAAGTCACGCCGTCCAAGTTGTTTCATTGTCATATCTCCTGATTAAAATTCATTGATGTAAAATATAATTCGATACGGGGAAAAGGTCTCCCCCACTATATCCAATCGTTATTGACCAGCCAATTGGCTCACATAGCCGAGTAAATTACGCAAATGCTCATCGCTCAATTCTGGGTATCCCCCACGATAAGCATGAACAGAAACGGTGCCAAAAGCGGGAGGTGTGATGAAAAGGGTGAATAGCGCGTCTTGGTCTATGGGCATCCCCACCAACACACTATTCATCACCGTTGGGCTACCTTCGCCATTGATGCCATGACATTGCGAACAATACCACGCATAATCTTGTTGCCCTTGTGCGACATCTATGGGCGCTATATCGGCTTGCACTTCTGGAGTTGCTTCAATCGGTGCAGTGGGTACAGATGATGAGGTATCATCGCTTGTGCCCGCCAAAACACCCACATAATCGAGCAATTCCCACAGTTGGTCATCGGTTAATTCGACATATCCCCCACGATAGGCATGGGTGAATAGACCATCGAATGTGGTGGGCTGTATGAACATCTCAAATAGGCTATTTTTATCTATGGGCATCCCCACCAATGCGCTATTTTCCATCATGGGGTTGCCTGTCCCGTCTATACCATGACATTGTGAACAATACCACGCATAATTTTGTGCCACAGTACCCACGGGTAAATCTGGGGTCGGCTCAACACTTTGGGTTGATTCTGCGATCATCGTGGCTTCTGGCGTGGCGATTGGGGTCTCGGTTTCGATAATTTCTACCGTCTCGGTGGCTTCTGCCTCTGTTGTGGGGAGTGCAATCGCATTCACATTAATCGGCACAAATTCGCGTTGTTCATAGACCACGGGGGTCTCTTCTGCCAAGTCATTAAAAACAGTCGCGCCATTTAGACTACGGATATAATCCACAATTTGGTGAATACTGTCATCCGAAAGCGCCGTGTTGCCACCTCTGGCTGGCATTGCCACACCTGTCGTATTCAATGGGTCTTGGGTGGTGCGTCCCACAATGATAAACGCCACCAATTCATCATCATTTAGCCCGTTGACAAATGCGCGATTGACCAGCGATTTACCCAAACCCGAAATACCCTGCAAATTGATGCCATGACACGCAGTACAAGCATTACCATAGAGCCGACTTCCCGCCCGCACATCGCTGGCAAGCACCGTCTCTAGCCCACTCGCCATCAATTCTAAATGGTCACGCGGGGTCGGTTGTGCCATAATTTCTTCTGTTATGGGTATAATCGCCACTTGAGTTAGGCGGGGTTCAATGCGGGTGGAACGGGGCGCAAATGCCACCAACATCACCGCAAAAACACCGAAGAACAGTAACGCAGGAAAAATAAGATTTTCCTGTTTTGAGGTGGGTTTCCTATCCATGCGACATCCTGTTTTTTTATCCATTAGAAAATAGCTATTGTTTTATTATTCATGACCCTCATAAAAATCTGTAGTGACATACATAACAGAAAAATAATGACGTATATCGGCTTATATGAAGATACACATATATGGCTATATCAACTGCCACTTGCTATGCGCGATGAACCTCTTTATAATCCATGTAGATTAGTCAGGATTGACTAGTCCATTTAGAATAAGAGGATATGGTGGTATGTATCGTGAATTATTGTTATTGGGGGTATTGCGCCAAAAGCAGATGCACGGCTATGAATTGCATGAATTCATCAACCGCGATTTGGCATTTTGCACAGGCATCAAAAAACCCACTGCCTATCATTTATTGCAGAAAATGGCAAAAGAGGGCTGGATAATCGAAATTCCAGAGCCTAATCCACCCACCAACCGCCCACCGCGCACCGTTTATCAACTCACAGAAACGGGTGAGGCGACCTTTTTATCGTATTTGCGTCAAAATCTAGCCACCTATTCACCGTCATACTTCAATGGGGATGTGGGCATCGCCTTTATAGAAGCCCTCCCCACAGAAGAAGCATGTGCCTTGCTTGAACAGCGCAAAACTGCACTGACAGAGGCATATAATGCGCTCAATCACCCACACGGGGAAGCGCATGGCAAAGGTGGTATGTCGCTCATTATTGAGCATCAACAACGGCATTTATCCACAGAATTGGCATGGATCGATGAAGTCATTGCCCGTATTCGCAACCATTCATAGCAACCATTCATAGCAACCATTCATAGCAACCATTCATAGCAACCATTCATAGCAACCATTCATAGCAACCATTCATAAAGGAAAAAAATGACATGACCACCGATGTTTCTGCATCACCAGAAAAACTCGATTTCAAGCGTATTTTGCCAATTTTCGTTATCGTCTTGGTAGATTTACTCGGTTTGACCATCATCATCCCCATACTACCGTTATATGCAGTACGTTTTCAGGCAGACCCGTTTGTGATAGGCATGTTGGCGGCGACTTACCCCCTCATGCAACTCATCGGTGGTCCGCTACTGGGCGGATTGTCTGACCGATTTGGGCGCAAGCCAGTCCTCATCGCCAGTCAATTTGGCACATTCATCGGGTTTATCATCTTGGGGCTGTCCAATTCGTTGCTCCTACTCTTTCTATCCCGCATCATAGACGGGTTATCTGGCGCGAATATCGTCACCGCACAAGCCGCCATCACCGATAGCACCACCGAAAAAACGCGCTCGCAAGGACTCGGGCTTATCGGCGCGGCATTTGGATTGGGCTTCACCATCGGACCCGTCATCGCCATCATCGCCTTGCAATTGGGCGGTGGCAATTATCAAGTGCCTGCATTTGTGGCGGCGGGATTTTCGTTTTTTTCCATCATCCTTAGCACCCTGTGGTTCAAAGAGACCCACCCCGCAGAAAAACGCGGCGAAAAGAATGCCAGTCGGGGCATATTCGTGCTAGGCAATCTCAAGCGCATGGTCAAAAATCCCTTCATTGCGCTATTGTTGGGGCTAATGTTCATGCAACATCTCATTTTTAATGGGGTAGAAAGTCTGCTATCGCTATTTACCCTCAATCGGTTGGGCATGAGTGGTAGTTGGAATGCCATCTTATTTTTACTCATTGGGGTGATATTAGTGGCGATTCAGGGCAAATATATTGGGCAGTGGACACGCCGTTTTGGGGAGCGCAAACTAATTTATAGCGGTATGGGCTTGCTGGCAATTGGGCTGGTTTTTCTGGCTATCACACCCGCGCAAACTGTCCCCAATTATTCTCGTGAAGGACTAATAGCCGAATTACAAGGCGCTGAGGTGACAGATAATACCGACCAGCTCACCCTATTGCCACCCGATGGTGATAATGGCTGGAGTGGCGTGATATGGATTGTGTTGGTGATGTTCCCCGTCACCATCGGCGCGAGTGTTTTATCACCGAGTATCAACAGCCTCATCACCCAAAATGTGAGCCAACAAGAAGTCGGGGTGGCATTGGGCGTAAGCGCCTCGCTGATGAGCGCGGGCAATGTCATTATGCCACTGCTTGGCGGGGCAATTTTTCAGCTATTTGGTGGTACAACCTTATTCCTCATGGGTGGGCTAGTGATGGGAATAATCTGCCTATATTCCTTCAGAGCATTGAACCCTTCTGGCTCACTTGTGACTGCTAAAGATTAATCATGACCTCATAATTGGTTACTTGCATAATCAGATGAGATGTGTTAAAGTGTATGTATCGTTAGGTTAGTTGGAAAGGGAGGTGATCGGTAACATGTTCGATTATTTAGGAGGGATTGACTCCTGAAATTCTCTTTCTGGAATGACCTCAGTGGTCAATTCCGCTAAACAACAAACCAGCGACCATGTGTCGCTGGTTTGCATTTAGGATAAATCCGTCTATGCTCCCCCAAACCATCACCATAACCTCTTTGACCATCAGCACCTACCCCTTTTTGCTAGGAATCGGAATTATTTTGGGTATCGGCATCACCGCGCTATATTATCGGCTATCATTTGTCACGCCACTCAGCGCAACAGTGGATATTTGCCTCGCGGGATTCATCGGCGGACTAATTTTGGGGCGTGTGGGGCATGTGCTGATTCACTGGGCATATTTTTCTGAACATTCATTAGAAATTTTATCTATCAACGCGGGGGGACTCAATTGGCATGGCGTGGTCATTGGGGCGGTGACAGGCATGGCGATTTTTAAGCATATTTTTCATAGTGATATGCGCCTATGGGTGATATTAGAAGCGTGGGCATGGATAATTCCGCTAATCGGATTCATGGGCTGGTGGGCATGTAGCGCATTTTCGTGCGGATATGGGGCAGAAGTGGGCAACCTAACCGATTATCCCGCTGTATTGGTATGGGAAGCACGCGACATCAACGGCATGATTGCCCCCAGATTCGCCACCCACCCACTAGGCATGTTGTGGGCGGGTGTGGTGATAATCATCAGCGCCAATTGCTTTTGGCGCGGATGGCTCGTAGGACGACGGTTTGGATTTTCCCTCATGCTCTGGTCAATGGGTATGTTATTACTTGGCTATTTGCGCGGAGATACCATACCGTTTTTATCTGGCTTACGCATTGACCAATGGCTCGATGCGCTCATGCTCATTTTGGGCGCAGGGTATTATTTTTGGCATCGCAAAACCGCATCCCTATATCCGTTGTAAATATTCCGCCTCAACGGTTTTAATCGCGTAGCGCCTATCGTCAAATGCCACTGTGACTTCTTCTATGTCGCCATCTTTTTTGCTCAAAATCACGCTCCCACGTCCAAATTTTTCATGAGATACGCTATCGCCAGAGCTAAAACGGGGTTGTGGCTTATTGGTCTCTTGTGTCTCTGAAAACGGGATAATCTTGGCACGAATCCCCATCTGGCGGGGCGTGTTTGAGTCTGGTGGCGATGATTGGGCGGGTTTTGGCTTGATTTTGGGTGGTGGCATAAGCGACACATTCCACATGGTTTGTTGGCGTGTGTTGCGCTCCAATAAAACGTGTTCTGTCTTTGGCGAAATGCCCTCTATATCATCACTGGGCAGGTCAAATAAAAATTGTGATGGCACAGTCGTCTGATTAGACCCAAATATCGTGCGCCGAAAGGCATGGGTCAGATAAAGATATTCTTTGGCGCGAGTGATGCCCACATACATCAAACGGCGTTCTTCTGCGAGTCCATCGGGTTCATCGAATGAGCGCGAATGAGGCAATAACCCCTCTTCTACTCCTGTCAGGAACACCGCCGAAAATTCTAACCCTTTGGCGGCATGGAGTGTAAGCAATGTCACCGCATCGCGCTCGCGTGATTCGCCATCGGCATCCGCCACCAATGCCAAATCTGCCAAAAATTCTGATAGCGATAACCCCTCTGCTTGTGCTTTCACCAATAACCCGCGTAACTCTTGAGCGTTTTCTTGGCGTTCTTGTTCTTGACGGGTATCATCGCTAATTTCGTGCAGATACAGGCTAAAATGAATACTGTTGGTGATGTCATCAAATAACGCTGTGAGGCTTCCTTGCCCCGATAATTTGCGCCATTTGGCGATAAGTGCCACAAAGTCGCCTATCATACGTGCTGTTTTGGGGGCGAGTGTGCCAAAATCATGCGCCAATAGGCGATCATAGCCCCGTTGGAGCGAATTATCACACGATTGTTGTACCCATTCCATAAAATTTTGGAACGATTTATCACCAATGCCCCGTTTTGGCACATTGATGATGCGTTCTAAACTAATTCTATCGTTACTGCTGTTGACCACACGCAAATAAGCGATAAGGTCGCGGACTTCACGCCGTTTATAAAAGCCCACCCCGCCCACCAACCGATAGGGAAGCCCCTCACGGATACACGCTTCTTCAAAGGCACGCGATTGGGCATTGGTGCGGTACATGATGGCAAAATCTGACCATGCCAGACCCGCTTTTTGGCGCAATGCCTCTATTTGCTCCAAAACATACTGCGCCTCAAATGCCTCGCTATACGCCTCTTGAACAACCACCTTGCGCCCACCCTTGCGCTCTGTAAACAACACTTTGGGCGTGCGTTGCTTGTTTTTTTCGATGAGCGCACGGGCGACATCTAGCACACGCTGGGTAGAACGATAATTTTGGTCGAGGATAATCTGCGTGGCATCGGGGTGGTCTTTGCGAAATTGTGCCACATTGCGATAATCTGCCCCACGAAATCCATAAATGGCTTGGTCTTCATCGCCCACCACAAAAATATTATTCTGTGGATTTCCCAGCAACCCCACCAGCGCATATTGCGCGGTGTTAGTATCCTGAAATTCATCCACCAGCAAATACATCACCCGTTGCTCATATTTTTGACGCACATCGGTATTGTTGCGGAGCAATAACACCATCTGCATGAGTAAATCATCAAAATCCATCGCGTTATTATCTTGCAACACCGATTGATAACGCGGATACACCCGCCCAACCATCTCACCAAAATAATCCAGTGGGATAAATTCATTGGGGGTGATAAGGTCGTTTTTGGCGGCAGATATGGCATAACGTAGGCGCTCTGGCGGAAATTTTTTGGTGTCTATATTGGTCTCTCGCGCCGCCTGACGCAGTGCTGTCATTTGGTCATCGGTATCAAAAATCGTGAAGTCGTGTCCATAGCGGGTGTTGTTGCCCTCTCTGCGGAGCAATCTGGCACAAGTGGCATGAAATGTGCCAATTTGCAAGCCACCCACACGCCCCCCCAATAGGGTATTGAGGCGTTCTTTCATCTCACCGGCGGCTTTGTTGGTAAATGTCACCGCCATAATATTTTCTGGCGAAATATGCTGATGATAAATCAGATGGGCGATGCGGTGTGTGAGGACACGGGTCTTGCCACTGCCCGGTCCCGCCAAGACCAATACTGCCCCATCACCTATTGTCACGGCTTGTTGCTGTTTATCATTTAATCCCGCAAGTAAATCAATCATCATCCCTATCCTTTTCTATGGGGTTAGATTGTAGCGCACATTGCACCATTTTTCATAATCTATATATCCCATAACCCAAAAATTGGGTAAAATTATAAAAACACTTTTAATGGCGATGAAAGCTAACTGAATCCTTTTTTTGAATATAAGCGATAGAAGCCATGACCGTAGCGACTAATTATCAAATTATCACAATTAGTACAATTCCCCAATTGGTAAATAGCTTACAAGCTAATTTGCCAGAATATCATTTTTCTCAGTATGACACCATTAACAGTGCCATACACACCTGCTTATCATCACTCCCCGATGTGATTTTATTTGATGATGATTTGGGCTGTGATACATTGCTCACGCATCTCAAAACAGTGCCACAAGGCGATAAAATTCCGCTTGTCTTGCTACTCAATGACGATAGCGAGGCAACCATCACCCGTGTGACCCAATTGGGATTTTTCGATTATTTGCTCAAACCCATACGCCCCGCGTTGGTGGGGTATCGGATTCGGCAAATTCTTGTCCTCAACCAAATTTATCAGATGCAACAGGCGCTACGCCAAAGTGAAGAGCGTCATCGCATCATCTCTAATACTATCAGCGATTATGCCTATTCATATATTGTGTTGGAGGACGGCTCGCTCAAAAAAGAGTGGAGTACCCAAGCCTTTCACGACATCACGGGCTATAGCTTTCAGGAGATGGACACCAACGGATGGGAAAAACTCATCCATCCAGATGACACCTTGCTCGCAATCACACGTTATCAGCGTCTTATGCGGGGAGAACGTGATGTAACTGCCTTTCGCATTATCACCAAATCGGGTGAAGTGCGCTGGTTACTCGACCACGGCTATCCAATGGTGGATGAAAAAGGACGTGTGACCCATATTTATGGCGCGGCACAAGATATTACCCAACGCAAAATAGACGAAGATACCCTGCGCCAACAAGCCGAAGAACTCCGCGCCCGCAACGAAGAACTCGATGCCTTTGCCTATACAGTGGCGCACGACCTCAAAAATCCGATTGCCAGCATGATGGGATTCGCCAGCCTCATGCAAAATTATTATCACAAAATGGATGAGGAAAAAATTCTGGAATATTTGGGACTCATTACCGAGAGTGGTTATAAACTCAAAGATATTATCAATGCCCTGTTGCTATTGGCAGGTGTGAGCAAAGAAAAACAACCCGATAGCATCCCGCTGGATATGAAAATTATCATCGACGACAGCAAAAAACGGGCATCGTCTCTGATAGAAGAGATGCAAGCACACATAGAGTATCCATCAGACTTTCCTATAGCGATGGGTTATGCGCCATGGGTCGAAGAAATTTGGGCAAATTACATCAGTAACGCGCTTAAATATGGTGGCAGACCCGCCCACATCACTCTCGGCTCAGATGAGCCACAAGATGGCATGATTCGGTTTTGGGTACGCGACAACGGGCGCGGACTCACCGATGATGAGCAGGGGCGCGTATTTACCCCATTCACACGGCTCAATCAGGTGAAGATAGAAGGTCATGGGTTGGGATTATCTATCGTCCAGCGCATCGCGCATCGGCTTGGCGGTGAAGTGGATGTGAAAAGTGTGGTGGGTGAAGGCAGTGAATTTAGTTTTACACTGCCCGAATGGGATGGGCGGATATAGGGGCTTGTCTTATGGCAAGCCCCACACATACACCACACCACTAGCATCGAAAAATAGCATCGCAAACCCGTCTGGAGACCAATCTACAAAGACTACCCGTTCCGTCTCTGGGTTAAGATTGGCGCGTACCACCGTTTCATCGGTGATTTGGGTCATATCCCATAAGACTGTCGCACCTTCAAACTTACTGGTGAGCAACATCTGGCTATCTGGCGAAAATTGCGCCGAAATACGTCCCTGCCCCATATTGGGGAGATAGGCTAAAAAGGCATTACCCGCCTCGCCAGACCATACCATCATATCGGGAATATCACCGCCATTGACCAAAAATTTGCCATCTGGAGAAAAAAGGAGCAGGCTTTCTGAGCCACCCACACCCGTTGGCAAGCTATGAATAAATTGCCCAGAACGGGCATCCCATAAAATAATCAATTCATTGGTGGCAATGGCTATTGTGTCGCCATTGGGTGAATATGCCATGCGAATGGTTAGCACACCCGAATTGGTAAGGTCGTGGAGTATAGTGCTATCACGCCAATTCCACAAGAAATTACGTCCATCTTCGCCACTGCTAACGAGTCGTGTGCCATCGGGTGAGAATATCATGCTCCTGACATTGGTCTCATGTGCCGAAAAAACCGCGAGTGCGAGACGCTCTGGCATATCCCACACATAAATTTTGCCATCACTGCCACCCAACGCCAGCCATCCGTTCAACGGGTCATACGCCACATAGCCGTTAAATTGCTCATGCCCCGAAAAATTCGCAATTGCAACCCCGCTATCTGCACCATAAATCGTCACAGTACCATTTGAGGCAACCGTATACAATTCACTCTTATCGGGCGAATAAAACACAGCAGAAGCATTTTGACGGGTGTTATTGAGCATAAATTGCCCTGTAATCAAATCCCACCCGACTAAATTGGTGTTATTTAAGCCGACCAAGCGTGTGCCATCGGGCGAAAACGCATAGGTGAAGATGGTACTCGGCATCCCACCAAAATCGAGCCGTCCCAAATTTTCTATCTCCGCAACGGTTTGACGCGAGATGGGGCGGGCAGGTGAGCGCCATGCGGGTGCTGGCGGAATGGCTGTGCTAAATGTCTCATTGGGTCCCGCGACAGTAGGTTGTGGGGTATTGATGATAGGCGGTGCAACACTTGCACATGCACCTAATATGACCATCACCACAAAAAAAACGATTGTCTGATGCAATCTCAATTTAGCCCACCTTCTATCACATCTAACGTCCCCACCAATAAGGCATAAATCTCTATCTGATTTAGCCCACATTCGCCTTCAAATGCCTCTATATCGCCATTTTCATTAAGGTCTACACCCACATTAATTTCTCTGGCGATACGAAGCGAATCGCGGGCTTGTTGGGTCACAGCTTCAACATTATCCGATGCCAGCAATTCGCGTTCTAGGCGCACCACTTCTTCTGCCCGTTGGCGGGTATTTTGCAAACATACCCGAATAAATTCGGCATTACTCTCTAACGAGGATGTCGAATGGGCATCATCTAGGACAGCATTGATGAGCGCCTCGATTCTATCGGAAAAGACGAACACCCCAATACCTCTACCCGGATTTTCGCCACGACCACTACCATCATAATCTATCATTTCACCCAATAGAATATTGACGGTGTGTTCGGCATGGATATGCAATGTCGGAACAGTCCGCGAACCCGCCGCCAAACCCGCATGTTGGGCGGCGATGGTCGCTTCGAGATTGATACCACTGAGCAAGCTCCCCTCGCGCACCCCAGCGGGTGAAGTAATCAGCAATTCGGTGACGAGTTGCAACAAACTTGGGGGCAATTGGGCGCTATAACGCACGGTATCACTCGGCGCAGATACCGTTGCATCGGTCTCACGGGTGATGAGCATGGCATTATAGGTGGCAGGCAACAACACGCCATCGGCATTGACATATCGCAAGGTGGCGCTACCCAACGCATCGAGGGTTAATTCGCCTAAATTGAGCGGGGGTGTGTCTACAGCCGTATTCACCAACCATGCAATATAAACCCCGCTACCACTCAATTGCAAATTATCCACACGGACATTTGCCGTATCGCCCAATGAATTGGTGGTGGTATAACTCACCCTGCCAAATGTTGGTATCACAGGACGCTGTGCGACAACGACAGGTGTTTCGCTCACACGTACAACAGGCGTGTTCACGGTTAATTCCAACCCGTTGTTAGTGTTATTAGTCATAATAATGACCACCAGCACCATCAACGCGATGGCGATAATGGCAAATCCTCCCAATAAAATAAGCGGGTTGGTGCTTTGTTGCACAATGACCGTCTGTGTATTGGGATTGGTATCGGATTTTATCTTGGTGACAACAGGCGCACTGGTCAATTTTGCGGTGAGATTGTCATTGGTGATGGGTGTAAGTGGGCGTTGAACAATGGGAACTTTGCTGGTGGCATTAATCGCCTCACTAAATGCCTCTGCAAATTCTTGTGCGGTAGCATAACGCGCATCTGGGTCTTTTGCCAATGCCCGTGACATCACCCCATTTAAATGTGGGGGGGCATCTGCTACAAATTCCTCTAAATTGGGAAGCGGGTCTTGCACCACACGCAACATCAATTGCAAAATAGACGGGGCATTAAATGGCAATTTGCCCGTAAGTGCCTGAAAGACCACCACACCGAGCGAATAAATATCTGCCGCACCCGTAATTTCGAGTCCTTGTGCCTGTTCTGGCGACATATAGGCGGGCGTACCAACCACATTTGTCCCGGTTAAGCCAATATTCCCCTCTGTAATTTTTGCAATACCAAAATCGGTGAGCAACGCATGACCTTCACCATCCAGCAAAATATTGGCAGGTTTAATATCACGATGGACAACACCCTGCCGATGTGCATAATCTATCGCTCCGCCAATCTCACGCAGGATGCGCCCAATTTCTTCCAGTGTAACTTCCCCTTTGGCGATACGACTTTCAAATGTCCCACCAGACAAATATGCCATGACCAAATACAACATATCCTCGTCTGCCCCATAATCATATAGGGGAAGAATATGCGGGTGTTGTAGACGGGCAATCGTCCGCGCCTCCAACTGAAACCGCTCTTTGAATTCATCATCCAACCCTGTAGGCGATGATAAGACCTTAATGGCAACCTGACGGTCAACATTTTTTTGGTAGCCCAAATAAACGGTTGCCATACCGCCTCTGCCAATCAGGTCTTTGACTTCGTAATTTCCGTTGCTTAGTGTCTTGCCAATTAACAAACTCGCCACAATAAATAGCCCTTTGCCTACTTGGTGCATAATGTGTTTTATTGTATCAAATCGTACTCATTTTTCGATAGATATGCAAACTTGTTTTTCTGTTATATTTCTTAATCATCCCTTAAACATATATTTGAAAAAATTACAATAGAATAGAGGGAGTATTTAGTTGTATTTTATACACCCTAAGGAGTTAGTATGCGTATAGTGAAGGTTGTATTGTTAGCCCTGCTATGTTTGGCAGTCGTGCCTGTGATAGCACAAACCGATGCGTTTGAACCCACAGCCTGCCCCCTAGAAGAACTCAATGCCCCCGCAGGGATTATAGATGGTGAACAAATCCGTTGTGGATTGGTGACAGTTCCCCTCTATCACAACAATCCAGATGCAGGGACAATTCAGGTCGCGGTGGCAATTATCCCCAGCATCAACCCAAACCCCGCGTCAGACCCGCTTGTTGTGGTACAAGGCGGACCGGGTGGCTCTGGATTCACATTCTTTCCCCGTTCAATTTTGGGCACTCAATTTTTCATTGGCGACCGTGATGTGATTGTTTTGGAGCAACGTGGCACAAAATATTCACAACCCGATTTGATCTGTGAAGAAAGTTTCGCCTTTACCCGTGAATATCTCGATGATGATATTCCACAAGACGAAGCCTATGCACTCAGCGAAACGGTTGCACTAGATTGTGCAGAACGTCTACGCTCCGAAGGCATTGACCTCGCGGCGTTTAATAGCCTAGAAAATGCCGCCGATATTCCCGCAGTGGTCGCCGCACTTGGTTATAGCGAATTTAACTTCTATGGCGTGTCCTATGGCACAATGTTGGGGCAACATCTCTTAAATCTGAATCCAGACGGGTTACGCAGTGTGATTTTAGATGCCAATGTCCCGCTCAGCCAAAATTTTATCCCCCTCACAGGTGTCAATGCGACCCGTGTATTTGGCTTGTTATTTGAGAGTTGTGCGACGGATGAAACCTGCAACACCGTCTATCCAGATTTAGAAACAAAATTCTTTGATGTGGTGGCGCGTCTCAACGAAACACCCATTATGGTCACAATCACCGACCCCAACGACCAAACCGAATACGAGGCATTGCTCAAAGGGGACACACTCATTAGTCTCATGTTTAGCTCGCTATACTCGGTAGCACTCATCCAAGCCATGCCCCATTACATCACACAGATGTATGAAAACAACAATTATGGGTGGATAGAAGTTTGGGGCGGTCAACTCGCACTCCAAACCGATTTTGCGCGTGGCTTCTATAATAGTGTGATGTGCGCCGAAGATGCCGATTTCACCGAAGCCGATTTCAACACAGATGCCATGTATCCCGAATTTATACCCGTATTTGTGACCGATACCGTCAAATTTGTAGATTTATGTGCCAAATTGGGCATCCCGGCGCTAGATAGCGCCATCGCCGATTTGACCTCTACTAGCGATGTACCCGTATTTATCGCCTCTGGCAATTTTGACCCCATCACCCCACCCGCAGGCGGAGATGTCATTGCCGAATCGTTGCCCAATGCCTATCATTTTGTCTATCCCAATGGCGCACACGGCGCGTTATTGGCTGGGTCATGCCCAGTTGAGATGATGTCTGCCTTCTTGAATAATCCCACCGAAGCACCCGATGATAGCTGTATCGCAGGCTTGGCGATGAATTTCCTCCTCTATCATGCCGATGGCAGTGGCTTATTTAATGTTGCCATCCCCAATGGGTTAGAAAATATCAGCCCAGAGGAATACACACACTTCTATGACCCCACAACCGATGCCAATATCTATCTGGTGGGTGTGGTAGCCGATGATGTAGACACAGCCATCACCAATGCCATCGCTGTCATAG
>Ga0163154_10001298_pt1 | contig 38848 bp, 33 predicted proteins | sample OliLakLV19MP9P1_FD_148649 | JGI IMG/M metagenome (GOLD analysis project Ga0163154, IMG submission 148649) | Freshwater microbial mat bacterial communities from Lake Vanda, McMurdo Dry Valleys, Antarctica - Oligotrophic Lake LV.19.MP9.P1 | ecosystem: Environmental > Aquatic > Freshwater > Lake >... | reverse complement strand
CAGGCTTTCCTCGCCGTGCGCGGTGATCAGCGTCACGCGGTTGCTATCGACCTCGAACCCGGCGTCCGCCGCGCTGATGTCGTTGGCGACCAGCAGTTCCAGCCCCTTGCGCGCCAGCTTGTCGCGCCCGTTGGCGATCACATTCTGACTCTCCGCCGCAAATCCGATCACGACGCGCGGTGAACCGGTCTCCGCGCGCCGCGCCTTGACCTCCAGCAGAATATCGGGATTCTGCGTCAGCACGATCGTCAATCCGCCGCCCGACTTCTTGATCTTGTGGTCGGCGGTGACCTCCGGGCGGAAGTCCGCCACTGCCGCCGCCATGATCAGCAGGTCGGCGCCGTCGCACGCCGACAGCACCGCGTCGCGCAGCGCCCGCGCCGACTCGATCGCCACGACCTGCGCACCATACGGCGCAGGCAGATCGCGCGCCGCCGTGATCAGCGTCACGTCCGCGCCCGCATCGGCGGCAGCCTGTGCCAGGGCGTGACCCTGTTTGCCGCTCGATCGGTTGGTGAGGTAGCGCACTGGATCGAGCGCCTCGCGCGTGCCGCCAGCGGTCACCACCACCCGCCGACCCGCCAGCGCGCCGCCGCGACCGAGCGCTGCCCGGATCGCGCCAAGCAGCGTCGCCGTCTCCGGCAGCCGTCCCTGACCGACCAGCCCCGATGCGAACCGTCCGACCTCCGGCTCGACGATCAGCGCGCCGCGCGATCGCAGCATCCCGACATTTGCCGCGACCGCCGGATGCGCGTACATGGTGCCGTCCATCGCTGGGGCGATCAGCAGCGGACAGCGGGCAGCCAGCGCCACGATCGCCAGCAGATCGCTCGCAAAACCATGCGCCAGCCGTGCCAGTGTGTCGGCGGTAGCAGGGACGATCGCCAGCAGGTCGGCGCCCTCCGCCAAGCCGACATGGGCGATGTGCGTCGGCAGGTCAGCCCCCGGCGTCGGCGTCCACAGATCATCATAGACGGCGCGTCCGGTGACCGCCTGAAAGGTCAGCGGCGTGACGAATTTCGCCGCTGCCTCGGTCAGGATCACATCGACGATCGCCCCGGCTTGCGTCAGCTTGCTGGCGAGATCGACCGCCTTATAGCAGGCGATGCTGCCCGTGACACCCAGCACGATCCGCTTGTTCTCGAATAGCGCGATCTTGTCCATAAGTTCTCTTTCCCGTAAACAACTTTGGCAACTACAGTCGCATCGCCCGCGACTGGCGGCTGAATTCGCGCGCGCCCAGCACGAATGCCACCAGCGGCAGCCACACCAGACCATAGGCAGTCAGCAGCGCCGCGATCAGCGCCAGCATGTCGGTCGCCCCGATCAGGCGCGGCAGCGCGTACCCGATCACCACGCCGATCGCCCCGCCCACCAGCGGAATCACCAGGCGGCGCGGGTCGATCGCCAGCGAGCGACCGTCCAGCAGTGACGCGCCGCGCGCCCGTTTTTGAAACCAGACCACGCCCGCGCAAAATGCCGCGAACAGCGCCACCGTCGTCAGCGCGACCCCGTCGCTGCGCCCTGACGCCACCTGTGCCGCGCCGATCGGGACGAGCGCGATCACCACCAATGCCCAGCCTCCGCGCCGCAGTCGCAGCGAGTCGGCGTCGAATGCCGCCGCCCCACCCCGTCGCGCCAGCAGCATCACCCCGACCGCGATCGCCGCCAGCGCGCCGTAGGCGATGCCGATGGTGAGCAGTGTCGTCTCGCCGCCGCTCACGAATACAGGCGGCGAATAATGCCCCCAGTATCCGCCGATGACCCCGATCAGGCACGCGATCACCCCGATCAGCGCGCGCGAAGCGGCACCGCCGGACGCGCGCGCGTCGGTCAGCCGCAGCCACCATGCCAGCGCCAGCAGCCCCATCAGCGTGTGTCCGCCCATCGCGCGGGTGAACAGCGTGCGTGGAAAATCCGCAAAGGCGGTCTGTGGGTTGAGCAGCGCGGCGTTCAGCAGACCGTACACCCCCGCCAGCGCCATCAATCCGAACAGGTCGCGCAGCCGCCAGCGCGCCGCCAGATCGAGCAGCAGCGACGCCAGTGCCAGGTACGCCGCCAGCAGCAGCGCCCACTCGAACCCAGGACGCGAGTCCGGCGCCGCCCACAACAGCGCCTCGGATGACAGCATCAGCAGCGCTGCCAGCAGCGCGCGCAGCAGCCATGCGCCCGTCATCCAGCGCGTGATCGTCGTCATGGGCGGCGCTCCGGCTTGAGCGCGACGATCTGGCTGATCGACTCCGGTTCGCCGCCGTGCAGCACCCGCCAATCGCCAAAATAGCCCGTCAGTTCGCCGGGACTGAGCAGATAATCCGGGTTGAAGTCGGGATGCGACTCGACATGGCGCGTGTTGTAGGTCTCGTACACGATTCGTCCACCCGTCCTGACCGCCGCGCGGATGGCGGACATGATGCGTCGATTGAGAAAGCGAAATACGCAGACCAGATCGTAGCGATCGCGCTCGATCATGATCTCGTCCAGGTCTGCCTGGATGAAGTTGACCTCGCGCAGCCGCCGCTGACCCGCTTCCTCCTGCGCGCGCAGGAGCGCCGTCCGGCTCACGTCGAGCAGATCGACCGTGTAACCCTGTTCCGCCAGCCACAAGCCATTTTGTCCGAGTCCACATGCCAGATCGAGCGCGATCGGCGGGCGCTGGCGTCCGTCGGACACGACCGGGGGGACATAGTGCAGCAGCAGCGGATCGGGCGCGGGCAGACGATCGTCCAGACGCGCCCGGTAGATCTCATCCCAATGGACGCGATCGTGCGCGCTCATGCCTGTTTGCCGCCGAACAGCGGCGTGTACGCCAGCGCCTCCGGCACTGCGTCGCGCGCGGCGATCTCGTCCGGCATCAGCCTGGCATTCGGGAAACGCTGCAAGCGCCGATGCAGCGCGTAGGCGTCGCGCAGCGTGACAAAATCGGGCGTGTGCCAGCCGGAGGGCAGTCCAGCCTGTGCCGCCAGCCGCGCAAACCTGGCGCCGACCCCGCGCGTCAGATCGAGCGCGGCATCCGCTCCGCCGGACAACAGCGCGCGTGCGCCCGCCGCATCAGCGGCGCTCATGCCGACGCGCCCGCTCAGAGCGCCCAGCATCCTGTCCGCCATCGCCTCCGCTTTGCTCAGATCGATCCGGTCTGCCAGCGCGCGCGTCGAGTCCGGCAGCGCCTCGACGACGATCCCGCCCACACGGACGCGCGCATCAGCCTCCGTCGGCGCGGACTGCTCCCAGGTCGGATCGCCCGCGTTCAGCGTCACGCAGCGATCGAACTGGTGTGTGAGCGCGGACAGCACCTCCGGCGCGCGCTCGAACACGATGCGAACCCAGGGCGCCCCCGTGCCGGGCAGGGTCGGCGTGATGAACCCCTTTACCGTCAGCGGATAGACGGCACCCGGTATGCCCGTGAATGGATCATACAGGATGTAACCCGACTCGATCACCGCGCGGCGAACGGTCTCGATCAGCGCGTCGCGTGTATCGGTCGGGATGTAGATGCTGCACCAGGAAGTCATAGCGCCACTTTCGCACGGAAAACATCATCCCATTATAGCGTGCGATCTGCTACACTTTCGCGCATGAAAATATACACGCGCACAGGCGACGACGGCACCACCAGTCTGTTTTCAGGCGGACGAGTGCCCAAACATCATCTGCGGGTCGAGAGCTATGGCACCGTCGATGAACTCAATTCCACTCTGGGTCTGGCGCGCACCATGGCGCTCTCCCCGCAGGGCGATGCCGATCTCGCCCGTATCCAGCATCAGTTGTTCAACCTGGGTGCCGACCTCGCCACCCCACTCGACGCGCCCACGTCCTACGTCGTTCGTATGGACGCCGAGTCGGTGACCTGGCTCGAAAGTCGTATTGACGCCATGACCGACTCCCTGCCCCCACTCAAGAGCTTCATCCTCCCCGGCGGATCGCCCGCCTCTGCCACCATCCATATCGCCCGCACGGTCTGCCGCCGCGCTGAACGCCTGGTCGTGATGCTGGCGGAAAACGAACCGATCGGCGATCACGTCCTCCCCTATATCAATCGTCTGAGCGACACTCTGTTCACACTGGCGCGCGCAGAAAATGCCGCTGCTGGCGTCGCGGATGTGATCTGGGCGCCGCGTGGGTGATCGCCCCCACGACTATTTTCGATTATACGATATTTCGGATATACTACAGACACATTTCACACGGATCGACTGTCTGTAGGGATTTGCCCCATGGTGCTCAACCTCACTATCCTGATCGTCGCGATGCTGCTGCTCAATGCGCTGCTGCTGGCGCTGCACCAGCTCAGTCCACGCTATGGGATCATGCCTGTCGTCTCGGTCGCGGCGGCGCTGGTCGCGATCATGCGCTTTGCATCGGCGGTCGGTGTCTACATCCAGGTCACGCCTGACCTGCGTTTCACCGTCGCCTCCAATCTGCTGATCCCGACGATCATCCTGATCGTGCTGGTGATCTACATCAGCGAGGGCGCCATCCCAGCGCGCCTGACGATCGCGGTGGTAATCGGGATCGAGATTCTGTCTTTCCTGCTCTACTACCTGCTGGCATTTCATCTGCGTGCGCCCGGCGGCGGCAGCTTCGCGGGGTTACCAGTCGATGACCCGCTGCTCAATCTCTCACTGATGACGGCGGTCGCGTCGGCGGTGGCGTTCCTGATCGATCTGTTCGCCATCAGCGTATTGTTTCAAGCGCTGGTGAACTACGTACCGCGCCTGCCGCTGGCGCTCAAAGCCGGGCTGACGCTGATCGTCACGCTGGCGCTGAACAGTGCGGTATTCTGGGCGCTGACAGCCGTCGATTTTCAGGAATTCACATTTTATTTTCAGGGCAGTCTGGTCGGCACTACGCTGTCTGCCGTGCTGCTGACGCCGCTGCTGGCGCTCTATCTGTATTACGCCGCGCCGCGTCTGCCGCACTATCGCGGCTTGCAGCGCCGTCCGACCTTCGCGCTGCTGTTCGGCACCTTCGGACAGATCGAGCGCCGTCTGGAGAATGCACAGCACGAGATCGAGAGCATTGCCGGGCGCTACAATGCGCACATCGACCTCGAACGCGGACGCGCTGAACGGCTGTGGGAATTCGTCAACGAGGTCATCCACGATATGCGCAGCCCGATCAGCGGCATGAACCTGCGCATCAACCTGATCCGCCGCTCCGACGATCCGGCGCACCGCGAACGCCAGATCGCCTCGATGCAGGCGAACTTGGCACAGCTCACCGCGCTGGTCGCCAGCGCCGCCGAGATCGCCCGGCTGGAACGCGAACCCGCGACCGCGCTGGAAGTCCGCGATCTGCACAATCTGGCGTTCGAGGTCTTTGAGCCGCTGCGCATCATCGGGGAGACGAAAGGGCTAAATATGGCATACGCACATCAAGGCGATGTCACACTCACGGTGCGGGTGGCACCCACCACGTTCGCGCGCGCTCTCAGTAATCTGCTGGAAAATGCGGTGCGCTACACCCCGACGGGCGAGGTGCGCATGGTTACGCACGCCGACGGCGATCGCGCGCTGCTGGACGTGATCGACACCGGCATCGGCGTCAGTGACGCCGACCTGCCGCGCATCTTCGATCGCTACTTTCGCACCCGGCACGCGCAAACCGAGGCTGAAAGCGGGTCGGGCTTAGGATTGGCGATCGTCAAGCGTATCGTCGAGGATCAACACGGCGGGACGATCGCCGCGCACAGGAATCCGACCGGCGGCATGACCTTTTCGATCAGTCTACCGCTGGTGCGCGCGGTCGATCAGGCAGAAACAAAATAGGGGCGCAATGTGATTGCGCCCCTAAAGAGTTCGATCTGATGCTGTCGGTCTGACCGGGTACGGTCGCCGTTTCGCCTGACGCTCGGATTAGCCGAGGCGGTTGTAATACTCGACGATCAGCGACTCGTTGATCGGCAGCGGTAGCTCGGTGCGATCGGGCAGGCGGCTGAGCGACGAACTAAAGGCGGTGCGATCGATCGAGATATAGTCGAGATTGTTGGCGATGCTCTCCATCGCGTCCAGCACATGCGGATTCTTGCGCATCGGCTCAGCGACGCTGATCACCATGCCAGGGCTGACCTGGAAAGAAGGCAGGTCAACGCGACCGCCATCGACCATGATATGCCCGTGCGTGACGAACTGACGCGCCGCGAAGATGGTCGGCGCGAAGCCGGAACGATACACCAGATTGTCCAGGCGGCGCTCCAGCAGGATCAGCAGGTTGCTGCCCGTGTTGCCGGGCATACGCAGCGCACGCTTGAAATAGCGGCGCATCTGCGTCTCGCGGATGTTGTAGATGAACGAGAGCTTTTGCTTCTCGAACAACTGCACACCGTAGTCGCTGCGGCGCCCGGAACGATACGACTTTTCTTTACCGTGATCGCCAGGCGGATAGGGGCGCTTCTCAAGAATCTTCTGATACTTGGCGCGCGAGATCAGCACTTCGCCAAAGCGACGCTGGATTTTTGCTTTAGGACCGCGGTTGGATGACATAGTTCCTCAAACAAAGCGCGCCCAAAGGCGCGGCTGAATTAACTGCCGAAAGTGTTGAAATTGTAGCGGAGCGGAGGACAAAAGCCAGGGTGAGTTTAGCGGTCGTCATCCTGCATCGCCACGTCCGTCGTCATCGTGCATCGCCACCCCCAGCGCATAGATCGCCCGTCTGTCCCAGCCGGACTGCGCCGCCAGCGCTTTTGCCGCCACCTTGAGCGGATCACCGTCCGCCAGCCGCATCCGCAATGCCGCGCGCATGGCAGCCTCGTCCCAGACGACGACTGCGCGTTCCGGTGCGCCGCCGATGACGATCGCCGCCTCACCCACCCAGGTGCCATCGGGAATCGCCACTGTCACCGGCGATCCGCGCACGGTAAAGCCGTCCGCCGCGCCCGGTCGATGGGTGACGCAGATCGGACGATCGCCAAAGCGAGCGCGCAGCGCCACCACCGACGCGCGGACACGCGCCGCGTCCAGCGTCATGACCAGCGTAGCGCGTTCCTCGATGTAATCCGTCAGCGCATCATCGATTCGGTCGATCGGCAGCCGTCCGATATAGACAAAGGAGTCCGGCGGCAGCGCCGACAGCACCAGCGCGGCGATCACCAGATCGGCGCCGGGGATCGGCTCGATTTTGACGCCGCGCGCCCATGCCGCCTGCACGATCGCGTCGGCATCGGCACGCAAATGGCTCGCCGTCACCAGCGCGACATCGCCCGCGTCCAGCGCCGTCAGTGCGGCATCTGTATCTGCCGGGTCCAGCAGCGGCGCCAGCGCGATCCCGTGATGCGCGGCGAGCGCCAGCAGATGCGGACGCTCGCCAGATGCCACGACGACCGCAGCTACAGCGCCCAGTAATCGCAGCGCGCGCAGGCTGAGGTCGTCAGGATCGCCGTAAGGCAGCGCGATCAGATGCAGCACCGTCATGGTCGTAGGGACGCGCGCAGGTGCCGCCTACCCCGTAGGGACGCATCACTATGCGCCCGCGCGGCATGAATCATCACTAATCGGGCATCGACAAGGCGTCGTAGCCGGGCCCGGTGGTGTAAAAATCGTAATTGGGCTTGATGTCGAGTGTGAGATCGACCACCTCACCCCCGATCGCGGAGATCTCGATTTTGGTATCGAACGGAATACGCTTCTGGTCTTTCGCCATCGGGTACTTATTGGACACTTCTTCCTCGATGAAGATCGCCTCGAACGGGCATTCCGGGACGCACGCGCCGCAGTCGATGCACGTATCCGGGTCGATGAAATACCAGGGCCATTCGGCGGCGGGCTTGCCGGGGATGATGCACTCGACAGGGCATACGTCCACGCAGGCGCCATCGCGGAGGCATAAGCTGGTGATGATGTGAGTCATGGTCAACACTCCAGGATCAGGATATGGCGATCGGTTTACACGACACTATAGCCGATCTTCAGCGGATGATCTGGGACTTTTGTTGGATTTGAAAGATCAGATTACCCTGAGGCGCGATCGCCTGATCCGTGCGCGACAGATCGATTTAACACCGGTTAAATTTTGGGGGATTCGCGCAGATTGGGCAGGGTGTTGGTCTCGGCTAACGCCTGCAAGCCGGCTTTATCGACGATCACGAAGGCACGACCGTGCTTGCGCAGCAGTCCGGCATTCATCAGTCCACGCAGCGCCCGACCGAGTACCTCGCGCGTGGTGCCCAGGATGCTCGCCATATCCTCCTGCGTCAGCTTGGACGGCAGCTCCGCGATCTGATCGGCATAGGCGGTCTCACGCAGAAACAATTTTGCCAGTCGTGAAGGGATGGTGCGGAAAGTCATATCTTCCAAACGCTCGATGTAGTCACGATTGAGCCGTGCCAACGCCTGGACGGTGTTGGTGAGCAGACGGCGCTCGGTCGCCATCAGGTTGAGCAGCGCCTCATGCCCAATAATCAGCAGCTCGACCTGAGTCACCGCGACCGCATCGAAGGGGTTGGCGCCGCCATCGACCGCCGCCACCTCGTTGAAGGTCGAGGGTGAGCGCAGCAGACTGAGCGTGTGCAGTCGTCCTTCCGGGTTGACGCGGTAAATGCGCACCAGCCCATCGGCGACGATGTAGAATCCGGCGCAGCACTCGCCCTCGGTAAAGATGACCGCGCCCGCCGGGTAACGTTTGCGGTGCGCAGCCCGCTCGACCCGCGCCAGCGCGGGCACGTCGAGACCCGCGAAATACGGAATGGCGCTCCAGTCCACCGCCGATCAGCGTGGCAGCACGAATGCCAGGACGATCAGCAGCGCGAACAACCCGGCAGCCAGCAGCGCCATCGAGCGAATGTCGGCGGCGACATAGTTGTACTGCGCGCGCAGCGTCTCAACGGTGACGGTCTTGGTGGGGTTGTGCAGCAGATAGGCGATCTGCCCCTGATCGAGCGCGTGTTCGCGCTTGCGTGTCTTAGGCGGTGCGTCGAGATTGATGCGGATACCGACATCGCGCACGGCGATGCGCGGCTCCGGCGAGTCGGGCAGGTCGCCGCTCATGCCATCCTCGGCACCGCGATAGGCGGCTCGTGCACGGGCTTCAGCACGGCGTGACGCGGCGCTGCGCATCTTGTAGGGCGTATTTTCGGTCGTCCCGGTACGACGCGCCTCGCGCTTTTCAGCACGCTCGCTCTTATTCGGGTTGGCTGTGCTTTTGGTCATCGAATGGCTTTCCTGGTTCCGTCGATTAACTGACTCGATCGGCAAACACAATGATTCGCTGGCTGTTGACCTGGTAAGGATAGCACGAGATCAGCGTGAGAGTCGCCCCCTGGCGCGTCTGCAACACGCTGGTTTCGTTGGGCGCGACGATTCGGCGCTCGGTGACGCGATAGGTGTAGACCTGAGACGCGGTGCGCACCTGCATGGTATCGCCCGTTTCGAGCTGATCGAGGTGGCGGAACAACTGCCCGTATACGTCGTTGTGCGCGGCAAAGACGACATTGCCCACGTCGTCGGCGGGAGAGACGCCGTTGAGCATCTGTGCGACGCCCTGCTTGAGCGCTTCCACGTCGATCCCCTGCACGATCGTCCCATCCAGGTTCAGACGCGGCACGATCAGCGATAGGGCGGTCTCGCTGGTCTGCGGCGGACGTGCCATGACGGGCTGAATCCATTCCGCCTGGACACGGGCGTGCAGATGCGTCGGCACCTCGTTGAAGTTGAACTGCGGCTCCGCCCCGGCGCGGTAGATGTGACCCGTCGGCAGGACGACCTGTTCCAGCCGCAGCGTCGCGGTGGGGGCGATCGTCGGCATGACGGCACGGCGCTGTTCTTCCGCGAGTGCCTGCGCTGAAGCGGTCTCCTGTTCCAGCGTGGTGATGGCGCGCACCAGGTTGAAGCCGACGACGGTGATCAGCAGTACAGCAGCCACCTCCACCAGCAGCAGCAGCCGATCCATCACCTTACGGCGCGCACGCGGGCTGACATGCACCGCCTGACGCGCTTCATCGCCGCCCTCATCGAAATGCGGCACGGCGTCGCCGTCGTCAAAGGTGATGCGCGCGGGCATGGCGGGAGTCGGTTTAGGCGGCGCTGCTGGCAGCGGGGTCGGATCGGGACGTGTCATAGCGTGCAGCGCCGCCGCGACCGGATCATAGTCCGAGTCGGATGGGTAGAGCGACGCCGCGCTCACGCCCGGCGTGGGCTGTGACGGACGGTCGGGCGCATCGGCGGCGGCGATCACCCGCCCATCGCGCGCCATGCGTGCCACCTGTTTCTGGCGTTCCTCACGGCGGCGGATGGCGAGTATACGCTCCAGTTCCGCGAGGCTCAATTCGTCTACAGGGCGTTTGTCGCGCATACACATAATTCCGTTTTACTGATGTACGGTTTTTAACGGACGGCGGGGTCGAGTGCGACGACCGCGAATACTTCACGCTCGAAAAACCAGCGGAAGGGCGGGACGCGAAAGACGAAATTGCGCATTGAATCGATCAGCGCGCCCTCGCCGCCGGGCTGCGGCGGGCTTTCGAGCCAGACCTTGCCGCGAAAACCAGCGGCGTGCAGCGTGCGCTGCATACTCCACCATGACTGCTCGTTGACGTGGACATGCTCGTTGACCGACACCAGGAAGTTGCGCGGATTAGGGGGAGACGCCGCGCCCTGTCCCATCCACGAACGCACCCGCCGCACCACTGGATAAGCATAGCGGTCGTACCAGATATTGGGCGCGGTGTGGATGATGAAGCGTCCGTCGGGGCGCATGACGCGGCGCACCTCGGCGAGCGCAGCGTCCAGTTCCCAGGGATGCAGATGCTCGACCACATCGAACATCAGCACCCGGTCGAACGAAGCAGTCGGAAAGGGCAGCGTCTTGGCGTCCGCCTGAAATACAGCGGTTTTGCCAGGCGCGACTCCGTCCAGCGGCTCGATCACCTGGCGCGACATGCTGACCGCGACCGCCGCGTAGTCGATGCCGTAGGCGTCGGCGCCGAGCTGGGCGGTGTGTCGCAGAATCTCGCCTCGTCCACAGCCGATGTCCAGCACCTGCATCCCCGGCGTGATGCTCGCCAGCGCAAAGGCGGACGTCAGACGGCGCGAGAGCTGCTGTCCCTCACTGTGATTGAATTCATCGTAGCCTTCGCACGCGGTGCGGAAATAGCTCTCGTCGTAGCGATCGGATGAGACCGGGCGCTGCTGTGTGTCGGATTTATTCATCGGGCGCTTCATAATTGTGTGTGCATGATCATGAGCCAGGATTATAACGGATGAGCGCCCCCCGACAATGGACAAGGAACAGAATGGTAGCTACGCAGCCCTCAACCCGTTCCTCTGCTCTCTTACGCCGGCGAGGGCGCCCTGTACAAGCACGCCCGACGATGCGTCCGCGCTCACTTGCTGCCGTTGTTATTTTCGTCCATGGTCACCAGCGCGTCCTCGACCCGATCGATGAAATGCTGCACCAGCGGCGTGGTATTGCGCCCGGAACTGCGCATGACGTTCAGCCCGTTGCGAAACGACTCCAGCGGACCCTTAATCTGTACGATCGGCAGCACCGCCTCGAAGGCTTCCTCCGCCTCGACCGACAGCGTACAGGCGAGCTGACCGGTGATGCGGTCGAAGTGCGCCCAATAGTCGAGCGGGTTGCTCTCGATGCGATGTTCTGCCAGCTTGATCGCGCGCAAAAACAATTTTGTGGCGTGGTCAATGTCGCCTGGGTGGTTTCGTTTGTACAGCAGCATCGCCAGGTTGTTGAGCGGATACGAGCGATTGGGCGTCGAGGTGGTGGCGCTTTCATAGGCACGGATGGCATCATCGACGCGCCCCCATTGGCGGTAGAGCGCGCCCAACATGCCGTAGACCGACTCGTCGTTGATGTCGCGCACATAATTGTCTAAGCGCAGCGCCTTGAGATAGCGCCGTTCCGCCGAAGCGTAAAATTCGTTGCGCGAGTTGATGCGCATCTCCCGATCGCCTCTCAGACGCAGCACATATGCCAATGCCGCTTCAGCGGGCGGATAGCCCACCTTGGTGCTGTCCTCCTGATCCAGATCGGCTAATTCCTGGATGCTGTCTGGCAGGTCGTCTGGCAACAAGCCCGTCTCCGCATCGAGCAGGTGTTTTTTGGTCGCATAACCCTGACTGAGCCGCAAATGGACTTCGGCTCGGTTCAGGTCGCGCTCCATGATATACAGCTCGCCCAGAAAGTAATTGACCGCGCGATTCTTGCCGTCGAGACGATACGCTTCGGTGAATGTATGCTGCGCCGCCCCCCAATTGCTATCGCGCAGCTGCTGCTCGCCGAGCTGTACCAGCGTCAGCGCACGAATGGCGCGATCCCCCTGCTGTCGCACCTCTTTGACCAGCGCGGCGGCATTCTTGACTTCTGCAAATTGGGTGTCCAGTTCGCCCCGCAGCACAACGATTTTTTCGCGCTCCTCCTCGAATTTGTCCTCGAAGGTTTTGGTTAGATTCTTGCGCAGGTCACCCAGCGACGACAGACCGAGTACCGCGCCGACCGTGATCACCAGTGCGGCGAGACCACTGGTAACTTCCAGAAAGCTGAGTAAGGTCGCATTGCTGTCGGTGAGCCGATCGGCACGGGCGATCGCTTCTTCAGCGGCGGCGCGGGCTGCCGACGCCTCCGCCAGCGCGCGGGCGGCGGTGTCATCGGTCGCGGCAGTCGTCGGCGCATCTACCGATGGGGTGACCTCCTGCGCGGACGCTGGCAGCGCGATCATCATACACAGACTGATCCCGACCAGGACGCGCGACAGCGAGGTGAGCTTCAGGATCGGGAGCATGCGTCTTCCCCTTGTGTGAGTACTGGTAAGTCCACCACGAAGATAACTAACTGTTTTCAGGCGCATTGTGATGCGCCCGCCAAACATCACGCTAGAAATAGCCGCTGATCAGGTTGAGCAATTCGCGGATGTTGTTGGGATCACCGGTGACCAGCGTGGTAAAGCTGACGCGGGCGATCTCGCTGAGGGTGGCGGTGTCGGCATCGGCGCCATACGCCACTGGGATGATGATCACGGGATTGAGCGTCTTGCGCGTCTCGACGATCTTGCTCACCACATCGTCGAGGGTGGCACAGCCTATCGCGTCGCAGGTGTCCTGTCCATCGCTGACCAGCAGGATCGCCCGAATCCGATCCGGATCGGATACAGCGGCGGTCATATCGAGGGCGGTACGCAGCGCGGTGTAGAGCGAGGTGCTGCCATCCGGCTGCAAACAGCGTCCATAGAGCGCGTTGCGCGGCGGCTGATAGACACCATCTCCCTGGCAGGAAATGTACAGGTTGAGCGCGCGGGCGTTTTGCTCGACGGGCGCCATCGGCGCCCACAACTGCACGCGGTCGCTGAAGGTGGTCAAGCCGACGCGGTTGCGGGTGTTCATCTGCCTGATGAACTCGGTCAGGGCGGGACGGGCGGTATCGAGCTTGTCGTCGGAGTCCATCGAGCCGGACGTATCGACCAGTATCATGATGTCGGCGGGCTTCTTGATCAGCCCCCACCCTTGTTGAATCGAGTTGATCACGGTCGTCTGCGGAATGTCGAGAATGGCGCGCGGCTGGTTCACGTCGATGCCATTTTCCGCCACCAGCGGAAATTCCGGTGCCACGTCGGGATTGGCGGGACGGTAGCCCTGCGCCATGATGATACGCTGCATCGCCGGTGTCAGCACAAAATCGGTGAAGATACGCGCGCCGACCTTTTGCTCGTCGGTCACCCAGGTGGCGTTGACGATCCCGAACGGATGCTCGTGCCAGAAGGTGCCGTCTTCAGGATAGATGGCGATCAGCTTTTCCGACGGCTTGGTACAGGTCTGGTCGCCCTGAGTCGCGCCGCGATTCAGGCAGATCAGGTCGGTCTCTTCCAGCGCCAGAAAGTCGAGATAGTCTGGTCCGCGTGCGATGTATTCGAGAAAGTCTTCTGTGCGGCGCGCATAGTGACGCACCAGATTTTCCACGCCGCGTACACAATCCTGCACATCACCGCTGGAGACCGCCTGCAGGTTCAGACGGCGATCGGTGAAGCCATTCTGACGCGCGCAGGCATAAAAGACCGAGATGGTCGCAGACAGCCCGGTCGAGCTGAAGGCGGGATCGGCGTGCCCGTAAAAGACGGCGCGGCGTCCGTTGTCGATGCCAAAGTCCGCCCAGCCGTTGGGACTGTTCAGCACCGCCAACAGGTCTTCCCAGCCGATGTCGGTGCCAAAGCGCGCCACCAGCGCGTTGTACAGGCTCTCCCAGATGCCGATCACCACCGGGGTGAGCGCGGTCGGCTGTGCGGTCGCCAGATCGAAGACGGGATCGCCGGTCTCGAAATTGACCAGATCGAGCCAGGTGCTCACCGACGGCTGATAGATAGTCGGGTGGTACACGTCCGACGCGCCCGGATTGTCGATCGCGGCGATGATCCCCCGCGCCACCGAGCCAGACGATCCCGTCGTCGGCTGCTGTCCAGCGACGAAAATCGGACGCTGATCGCCCCAGGACTGACCCGTCGCCGGGTTGGTGCCCTGTGCCGACGCGCGATTGAACGCCTCGATGATGCCCGGCATATATTCCTGCGATTCGGGCGAATACACGATGAAGACATCGACCGCGTTGGCAGGACGCGCCGACACACCGCGTTCGCCGTAGCTCTCGAAGCCCTGACGCATGTAGTCAGGAAGCTGAAGCGCTGGCGCCGTGATGCCTCCGCCTTCCCCGCTGCTGCCACCGCCGCATGCCGTCAAAACGAACACTAACAGAACAGTACTTACGACAAAAAGCCGACGCATCGCCGCTCCTAGTCTTTGTTTGTGAACCGGGTCGCCCATAGCGTTCGATGTGCTGTGCGCCAGGGACGGATAGTCTGAATTGTAACGCATCCGCTGCGGATGCGCCCTCGCAGAAGTGGGGGACATGTTGTTACACTAATCTCAGTGAATCATGGATTCAGCGCCATCATAGAGACGCATAATAATTCATCCGTAGAGAAAATCCTGATTCACGGAGTCTTTCATATCCCCGATGCCTTAAGGAAACACCATGCGCGTGATCGTTTTAGGTGGCACCGGGTTGATCGGGCACAGGCTGAGTTACTGGCTGGTGCGCGAACGCCATGAAGTGATCGTGTTGAGCCGTAATTCCCAGGCGAAAAAGATGCCGCCCAATGTGCAGGGCGCTCGCTGGGACGGCTATTCTCCGTTCGGGTGGGGACACCTGATCGACGAGCAGACCGTGATCGTCAATATGGCAGGACACAATCCCGCCAACTGGCGCTGGACGGACGCGCACAAGAATCGTGTGCTGATGAGCCGACTCGATACCACCCAGGCGGTCGCGGAAGCGGTCGCGGCTGCCAAGCGCAAGCCGTATCTGGTGGTGCAGGCGTCGGCAGTCGGTTATTACGGCGATCATGGCGAATCCGACATCACTGAGGCGACCGCGTCCGGCGAAGGCTTTCGATCCGATGTGTGCGTGGAGTGGGAAGAAGCGGCGGAACGCATCCAGGCGCGCACGGCGATCCTGCGCATCGGCGTCGTCCTCAGCCGCGCCGGAGGATTCCTGCCGCCCCTGCAGACCGCTGCCCGCCTGACCCTCCGCGCGTTGGGCAGCGGGGCGCAGTGGGTGCCCTGGGTGCATGTCGACGATGTGGCGCACGCGATCAGCTTCCTGATCAGCCAGCCTGACAGCGGCGGTGTCTACAACCTGACGGCGCCCTATCCAGTCACCAACTATGAATTCATGGCGACGCTGGCGGAGGTGATGGGCACGGCGCGTCTCCTGCCCGCCCCGGCGTCGATCCTCAGGCTGGCATTGGGTGAACAGGCGGGCGTGGTGCTGGACAGTCAGAAAGTGCTGTCCAACCGCATGATCGAGGCAGGCTACAAGTTCAAATTTCCGACTCTGGAGGTCGCGCTCGACAATCTGGTGCGGCGCAAGTAGGAACGCACGCTCCATTCAGCAACTCAGCAACTCAGCAACTCAGCAACTCAACGACTCAGTGACACCGCGACAGCGCCACCGTCGGCGCGGCGTCGATCATGTCCCGCTCGAAGACGCGCCCAAAATGCGTCACCACCCGCCGTGCAAACCCGGACTCGTCGATCGTCGTCCCGGTCAGGCGCGCCAGACTAGTCACGCCGCGATCGCGGATGCCGCACGGGATGATGCCGCCGAAATAATCCAGGTCGGTATTGAGGTTGACCGCAAAGCCGTGCTGGGTCACCGCCCTGACGTTGACGCGCACGCCGATCGCGGCGATTTTCTCCGCCCCGCGCGCGGTCTCGACCCACACGCCCGTCAGACCGGGGATAGTGTGTGCGTCGATGCGATAGTCGGCGAGTGTGCCGATGATCACCTGTTCCAGCCGCCGCAGATACTCGACGACCCCGACCCGCAGCCCGCCCGTCTCATGCGCCAGATGGAGGATCGGGTAGACGACGAGCTGTCCGGCGCCATGATAGGTGACATCGCCACCCCGGTCGATGCGGATTAACTCGACGCCCCGACGCGCGCGTTCGTCGGCGTCCCACACGAGATTGTTCTCGTCGGCGCTGCTGCCCAATGTAAAGGTGTGCGGATGACTGAGCAGCAGCAGCCGATCGGGGGCATCCGCCGCCAGCGACTTTTGCAGCGCCCATGAATCGGCATAGGGCACACAGCCCAGTGTCCAGACTTCACAGGGGGCGTTCACAGCGTCAGCGCTTCCATTTCGACAGTCGCGTCGTGCGGTGAACGCGATTCAGGATCGGCGGGCAGCCGCGCCAATGTCAGGCGCAGCAGCGGCGGCGCCATGATCGAGGTGACGATAGCAGTCACCACCAGCACCGTGAACATGCCACCGTTCAGCACGCCCAGATTGACGCCCAGACCCGCCAGGATCAGCAGCATCGCCCCGCGCGCGTTCAGCCCAAAGCCGTAAAACAGAGCCGTCCAGTGGTCGGCACCGGCGAACAGGCGCGCGCCCAGATACACCCCGGCGACCTTGCTGACGGTGGCGACCGCGATCACCAGCAGTGTGACCCATAGCCATTCCGGCTGCGCGACCAGCAGCCGCGCATCGACTTTCAAGCCGATGATGCCAAAGAAGATCGGCGCGGCGATCCCGACCGCGATCTGTTCCAGGGTCGCGCGTGTCTGTGACGACAGCGTCCGTCCGCCGCGCATCATGTTGAAGAGCGCGCCGACTACAAACGCCCCCAGCAGCGCCTCCAGTCCCAGTGCCAGGCTGATCGCCGCCCCGCCGATCATGACGATCACCACCAGCGACAGCTCGCGCTCACGGGCGCGCATCCGCTCGACGATCAGGCGATGCGCGGCGCTGATTGCCCAGCGTCCAATCGTGAACGCCATGATCATGAACAGCGCCGCGCCGCCGATCGCCCGCGCCACACCTGCGCCATTGAAAGCGCCGTCGCTGGTCAGCGCCGCGACGATCGCCAGCAGCGTCCAGCCGATCGGATCATCCACCACTGCCGCCACCAGGATCGTCCCGCCGATGGCGCGGCGCGTCAGTCCCAGGTCGAGCAGGATTTTTGCCAGCACCGGGATGGCTGAAATAGTCATCGCCGTGCCCAGGTAGACCGCGAAAGCCAGACGCGAGTCCGGGCGCGTCAGCAGCGAGTCTGGCAGCAGCAGACCGAGCGCAAATCCGGCGCACAGCGGCACGATCAAGCCGCCGAACGAAATGCCGATGGCAGGACGCAGCCGCCGCCGGATCAGGGCGCCGTCCACCTCCATCCCGGTCACCAGCAGCAGAAACAGCACGGCGATCAGCCCGGCGAATTCAAGCAGATGTCCCTGAGTCGGCGTCGAAGGTATGAACAGCGCGCCGAGCGCGGGAGACAGCCCGCTCAACAGGGTCGGACCGAGCACGATCCCGGCGCACAGCTCGCCGATCACCGGCGGCTGACCGAGCCGTGAGGCGATCTCACCGAGCAGCCGCCCAGTCAGCAGCAGCGCGACGATCTGCACCAGCGTCAGGAGAATATCCCCGGCGGGTGCGGATGTAAAAGCGATCATTCGTCTACCTCACGCACCGATCCAGGAAAGCCAATGTGCGTTCCCAGGCGATCACGTCAGGATCGTTCGGCGTCCCAGTCACGCCATCCTGAAAGAATTCGCGCCCGATTCCCGGTAACACGATCACCTCGTGCGGATGCGGCGACTCGACCAGCTCCGCCCGCAGACGCTCGATCTCCTCGGCTTTGACGATCGGCTCGCGCGCGCCGTAGAATGCCAGGATCGGCGCGCGCGCCCCTTTGAACTTGCCAAAATAACGTCCCGGCAGACCATAAAAGGCGACCGCCGCCTCCAGGTCAGGACGCACCAGCGCCGCTTCATATGCCAGGCTGCCGCCCATGCCAAAGCCGATCACGCCGACTCGACTGTTGGTGCGGTTGTGCCGCTCCAGCACCCGCAGCGCCCGATCGACGACGGCATACGCCTGATCGCCATGCTGCTTGATCAGCGCCATGCCTTCGGCGGGAGTCGTGGCGGTCGCGCCCTGAAACAGATCGGGGATCAGCACGTAATAACCGAGCTGTGCCAACAGATGCGCGATCCAGCGATCGGTCGTGGTGACGCCGCCCCAGTCGTGAACCAGGCAGACGGCAGGAAAGGTGCCACCCATATCAGGATGCGACCAGTAGGCGGGGATCACGGTGCCATCGTCGGCGACCACGCTCACCCGCCCGTTGACGATTGCGTATTCGACCCGCGTCGGTTTGTAGATCGGCATTGTCGCGTGCGCCTTTGTTGGGGGAATGGCGCGGATTATAGCCCAACCCGCGCAGGGACGCATTTTTAGGAACGCATGACCAGGCGTCTGCCCTACGAACTGGCATATAAAAATCTGGGCGATCTGTCGCGTCACTTTCCCCCGTCAGACCCATAACGCGACTCGGCACACGGGCTATCCTGATGCTATCTCGTATAAAGTGTTACCTGGAGAAGCCATACTATGTTGAGCCACCCGAACCATCGTACTCGTACCCTGGCGACCGCTGTCGTCATCGTCGCCATGCTCATTTTCGCCTTGATGGCAGTCAACGTCGAGGCACAGACCGACGCCGTGCCCGCTACCGCCGTCCCGTCGCTGGTGCCGCCGACTCTGGCGCCCGTCGTGACCAGCGTCCCGGCGACCGTCGCACCTTTCGACCCGGATGTGCGCGTCGCCCCGGTGACGCCGATCGACCGCACACCGGAGGTCGCGGTGCTGCCCAATACGCTGGAACGCCTGTCATGGGGCGCGATCGCAGCCGGGACGATCATCGTCCTGATTCTGATGTTCCTGTTCAACCTGATCGGGCTGGCGATCGGCATGACCACGCTCAACCCGAACACCGACTCGCCTGACGGCGGGACGATGGCGACCACCTCGATCGTCTGGGTGCTGGTGAGCAACCTGCTGGCGCTGTTCATCGGCGGCTGGGTCGCGGGCTACTTCGCGGGCATCCCGTCGAATACCGATGGACTGCTGCACGGCATCATGACCTGGGGCGTCAGCGGTATCATCACCGCCCTGCTGGTGGTGACGGGGATCGGTCGTCTGGTCAGCGGTGTGACTCATCTGCTCGGCTCGACGCTGAGTCTGGCGGGCAGCGTCACCGGATCGGTCGCGCAGGGCGCGGCGAATATCGTCGGTGGTGTCGTCGGCGGCGCGGGTAACCTGGTCGGCAGCGCGGTCGGCGGCGCGGGCAATGTCGCCGCCAACGCATTGGGCACGCTGGCACGCGGTGCGCAGGAGACCGCCGCCGTGAGCGCGCAAGGGTTCTCGCATCTGACCGACAGCGCGCTCGAAAACGCGCCGGAGATCAAAGACGCGCTCAATCTGCAGGACCTGACCCGTCAGGACATTGAATATCAGGCGCGCCGTCTGCTGCAAAATGCCGGCGTCAACACTGAGGGTGTGCAGAGCCAGGTCGAGGGCGCGGTCGCGGATGCGCGCGGCATGGCAGAGGGCGCTGTCCAGGATGTCAGGGACGCCGCACAGCAGGTGATGCGCGATCCGGGTCACGCCGGGCAGTATCTCGGACTGGCGATCCAGCGCGTGTTCCGTCGTGGTGAAGAGGCGATCGATCAGGTCGATCGGGATGCGTTGATCGAGACGCTGACCGAAAACAGCGGCATGGATCGCGCCCAGATCGAGGAACAGATCGCCAAGTGGGAAGGTCAGTTCAACCGCACCAAAGAAGCGGCGGTGCAGGCGCGCGACCGCGCGGTGAAGCGCGTCGAGACGCTGCGCGATCAGGCGGAACAGAAGGCGCAGGCGCTCTACGAGCAGGCGCAGCAGAAGGCACAGGAGCTGCAGCACGAGGCGGAAGCACGCTTCAACGAAGCCCGTGCCGAGGCGGAGCGCGTCGCGCGTGAGGCAGGCGAAAAAGCTGCTAAAGGTCTGGCGCTGGCAGCGGGGGCGCTGGCGATCTCGATGGTACTCGGCTTGGTCGCGGCGGGTCTGGGCGGGCTGATCGGCGCGCCGGACTCGATCCCGTCGGCAGAGATCGAAGCGCAAAACACCTACTACGTCCCCAGTGTCGAGCGTATTTCCGCACACATCGAGGTGGCGGGCTTCACCCTGCGCGACTGAGGTCTGCGATACGACACGACACCCCCGACACCCTGCAAGGAGGGTCGGGGGTTTTTTCATTTCACGAGACAGCAGCGCCGGTGAAGTGGTTTAGCCCTTGACGCCCGTCAGCGCGGCGCTCATCGTCCACAACCGTTCCTGCCAGGCGCGGTCGTGACTGATGGGCGCCGACTCGGTCACCTGCTTGTACTGAAAATAGCGCCCGCTCACGGCAGCGACATCGGGTGAAGCAGCGAGAAATACGCTGGTCGCGGCGCCGTCGGCGAGGCTGTCGCCCCCCTGCGATCCAAAGCCCTCGACCAGCAGCTTGGTAGACACGACGCCGGGATGCAGCGTGTTCGAGGTTATGTCGGTGTCTGCCAGCCGATGCGCCAGGTCATAGGCGAACAGCACATTTGCCAGCTTGGACTGCGCATAAGCCTTGTAGCTGTCCCATCCGTGTGTGAGCTGCGGATCGTCAAAGGCGATCGTCCCGCGGTAATGCGAGACCGAGCTGACTGTGAGAATGCGTCCGCCTTCCGCCTTTTGGATCAGCGGCAGCAGCAGATCGGTCAGCAGGAAATGTGCCAGATGGTTGACGGCGAAGGTCAGCTCATAGCCGTCGGCGGACACCTGGCGCGTCGTCGGCTTGACCCCCGCATTGTTGATCAGCACATCCAGACGATCGGTGCGACTCGCCACCGACGCCGCCAGCCCGCGCACCTGTTCCAGCGATGCCAGGTCGCCGATCACCAGATCGAAGGCGCCGTTGGGTAGTTCATCGCGCAAGGCGTCGAGAGCGGCTTGTCCGCGCGCCTCGCCGCGCGCATGAACGAAGATGCGTGCCCCACGCTGTGCCAGTTCGAGCGCGGTTTGTCTGCCAATGCCATCACTCGACCCGGTGACCAATACTGTCTTGCCATTGAGCATATCCATAAAATCTGCTGTCCCTCATTTTGGCTGCGCACAGCGAACGAGACTTGATGCCGGCATTATACCTGCCGTCGATCGCGCGAAACGCCTGCCCTTTAGGTCAGCACGACGATGCGCCGTGCGTAGGGCAGACACACGTTGAACGGATGGCGCCGCTGGTGTAGAGTCACATCAACTCACCCGGCGGCGGGGCGGCACACGCTTCGCCTGATTCGATGTCTGGACAAACCCGATGAAAAATACGCTCATTCGATCGACCGCGCTGGCGCTGTGCGCTGTGATCGCGCTGGTGATCTTCGGCGCCATCCGCACCCCGGCGGCAGCACAGGACGGCAATCTGTTGCAAGACCCCGGCTTTGAGGGTGCCTACAGTGGTCGCGGTCGCGGCGATCTCAATACCGCCGCCCCCTGGAACCTGTTCAACCAGGATGGACCGCGCGGGCCCGAGTGGGCGCTGCGCGCCGATAAAGTCTTCGCCTTTCCGCATCGCGGCGGACCAGAGGTGAAGAGCGGCACCCTGTCGCAGAATATCAACGGCGGCTATGTCACCTTTGCCGTCGCCATCTACCAGACGGTGAACGTGCCGGCAAACACCGCCATCAACGGCAGCATCTGGGCGCGAATCAAAACCTGCAACATCGGCGCTGGAGCCGACAACTGCGGATCGGCGGTCGAGAGCGGCGCCTATGTCAAGGTCGGTATCGACCCGACTGGCGGCACCAATCCCTATGCCAGCACGGTCGCCTGGTCGCCCAATATCGCCCCCCACGACACCTACCTGCAGGCATCAGTGACCGTCCGTACTACCGGACCGACCGCGACGATGTTCGCCTTTTTCACGCAGGCGTCACCGAGCGTACTGAACAATGTCTGGTTCGACGATGCCTATCTGGGCACGGGCGGACCGGGCGGCACCGTCGCCGCTGGCGTCCCGGCTGCCCCGGTGATCCCGCCGACGCCGATCCCGCCGACCGCATTCGTCGCCATCCGTCAGGCAGTGCGTCCCGACGGCTCGCAGTGGCATTTCGTACAGCCCGGCGATACGCTCACGGGCATTTCGTCGGCATACGGCGTGACCATCGACGAGATCATGACGCTGAACGAGCTGCGCAGCTCGCGCTTCATCTTTTTCAATCAGGAGTTGGTCATTCGTCCGGCTGGTGGCAGCGCGCCGACGCGCGTCGGCGGCGCGACCGCCCGTCCGACCCTGCCTATCGCCACGCTGAACGCCACCGACCAGGCGTGGCTGAACCGTAACACCGGATCGGTGGGTCCGACCCCGGTCGGCGTGGGCGGATAACATTTTCGCGGGCTTTATGCGCTATCATCCGCGCAACCTGACACAATGCCATGAAAGGCAGATCAATGCGCCGTTGGCTGTTCGCGTTCGTTTTCTTGTTTCTTGCGCTCCCACTCATCGCCCAGGAACCCGATTCCGACGCCGACGGCGTGCCGGACAGTGCCGATTACTGCTATCAGGTGCCCGGCACCGCCGACCTGTACGGCTGTCCCGCCGACCTGCTGCCCGATATCGACTCGGACAGCGTGCCCGATCCGTTGGATACCTGCCTGGATCAGCCGGGGCTGACCGACAATTTCGGCTGTCCCGCTGGCGTGGTGCCTGACCTCGACCGTGACGGCGTGCCCGACTCCGCCGACAGCTGTCGCGGAGAATATGCCGAGTCGCCCGACGGCTGCCTGCCCGACATCGACGGCGACGCCATCCCCGATTCCATCGACGGCTGCCCCGATCAGGCGGGCGCTGGAGACAATTTTGGCTGTCCTGCTGGCAGCGCGCCACGCGACAGCGACGGCGACTCCATGCCCGACATTTTCGACTCCTGTCCGACGCTGGCGGGGGCGCCAGAGCTGAACGGCTGCATCGACCGCGACGGCGACAATACCGCCGATGATTTTGATCAGTGTCCCGATCAGCCTGGCGAAACCATCCTGTTCGGCTGCATCGCCGTCAAAACAGCGGCGATTCCGGCGGGCTTGCCCGCTATCAGCACGTCCAATGCCGCCAGCGTGCGCGAGGTCGCGCGGCTCACCGTCGGCGTGCCGCGTATCGCGCTGGCGAGCGACGGCGCGCTGGCGGTGCGCGCCTCGGACAACCTGATCGTCTACGACCTCGACGATCCGGCATTGGCGCCGCGCGCCGAAGTGCTCACGGGTTGGGCAGGGTATCCGGTCGCCGCGACCGTCGGTCTGCTGGCGACTTTCGAGCTGCCCGCTGACTTTGACCAACTGCCATATATCCAGGTGCGTGACGCGACAGGGGCGCCGCTCAACCGCATCGAGGCGACGCGCGCCTCCGAAAACGAGACGCTGGGCATCACCAGTCTGATCTACCATCCGATTGTGCCGCTGCTGGCAGTGGCACAGGCGCCCTTGAGCGGATCGCCGCTGGTCGCGGCGCCCATCCGTCTGATCAGCGCCCGTGACGGCGCGGAAATGCTGTCGTTGCCCACGCCCGGTGGCGCGATCAATCTGGCATTCAGCGGCGATGGCACCCGGATCGCCGGAGATTACGCCGAAAATGGCACCATTCATGTCGGTGTGTGGGACACGGGCACAGCGATGCTGCTCGCCTCGATCGACACCGGGATCGCGCCGCATTTCCTGGGGACGCCGCTGGCGCTCAATCGAGACGGTTCGCTGCTGGCGATCGGCGCGCCCGACGGGTCGGTGCGCGTGAACCTGATCGGGGCGGGTGGCTTGGCAGCGGAGCTGGCACGCCTGACGCTGTTCGACAGCGGCGCGCAGGAAGTCGTGTCCTCGGTGGCGTTCAGCCCCGATGGGACGATCGTCGCCGCGGCGGGGGGTGTGCCTTTTAGCGGCGGACTCAGCGGGGCGGAAACATTCCCGATCGTGTTGATCGACGTGGGATCGGCGGCGATCACGGCGCGGATCGGGTCGCACGAGAGCCTGCCGCGCGACCTGATCTTCAGCGCCGACGGACGGCTGCTGCTGTCGGCGGCGGATAGCAGCGTCCGTTTCTGGGGCGCGGGCTAGGACACGATTTACAAGCGGGTTTGGCACCCCCAAATCCCTACGGTTGCGTGTGCGCTGGAGTCACCAATGCCTGCATCGCCGCGCGCCAATCATGGGCGAGCGGCGCCAGGTCAGCGAGCCAGGCGATCCGCTCCGGGTCGTTTTTCTCCAGAAAGATGCGATTGACGTAGATCAGCGAGGCGGTCGGGAATGGGCGTTCGAGCAGCTCGAACGACTCGCCCAGCATGATCGTCCCCTCTTGCAGCACACGCAGTAAAAAACCGCGCCGCCGCGTCGCTTCGATCAGCTTGACAAAGGTGGGCACGCCGATTTTCTTCGCCTGCTTGTAACAGGGCGTGCGCGGCTGCGTCACCTGCATGACGGCGGTGCCACACTGATATATATCACCCACACACACCAGCTCGTCGAGCGCGCCGTCGAGGGTGATATTCTCCCCAAATGTCCCCAGCGGAAACACGCGGTTGAAATAGGACTCCCAAAAACGATAGTGCCCTTCGGCGTGACAACAGATGGCGCGGTCGGGGTCGTAACCCGTGCGTTCGTCGCCAGCCAGACCCAGGGTGGTGACCGCAATCCGCTCGGTCACGGGCTGCTTGTAAATGGCGGTCTGCCAGGGTTCGCCAGCGTCGTCGAAGCGTGTTTCGACCGCTCCGGTCTGGATGTGCAGTGTGCGCCAGGCGACCGCGTGATGCGGATCGGGCGGAGTCGGCGGGATCGGCGAGGGCTGTAGGGTCGATGAGGTGGTCATACTGACTTCCTTGACAAATTAAAGGTGCGGTCTATACTGACCTATATCACTATAGCGCATAGGCGCCCTTGTGCAAACATTTCTTGACGAAATATTACAACAATCGCAGGCTTTACAGGATTGTTTCGCAGGCAATGACGATGACGTCATCCAGGCGGTGCGGCAGGTGCTGCATGGGCGCCCCGTGCTGATGACAGGTATGGGCGCCTCGTTTCACGCTGGCGAGATCATCGCCTACCGTGTGCAGGCGCGCCAGCCCGTGCGGGTGCATCAGGCAGTCGATCTGCTCAATTATCCGGCGGCGGCGCTCGACCCCGATACCGTCGTGGTTTACGTCTCGCAGAGCGGCGACAGCGCCGAGGTCGTGCCGCTGCTCGACCAGCTCGACGGACGGCACACCGTGATCGCCCTGACCAACAATCCCGACAGCGCGCTCGGTCGGCGCGCCGATCTGACGCTGGCGCTGCACGCGGGCAGCGAGACGACCGTCGCCACCAAGACCTATCTGAACACGCTCGTCCTGCTGCACCGGATCGCGGGCGCCTCGCGCGCTGACCTCGACCCGTGTGCCGAGTCGATCGCTGCTCTGCTGGCGCACGCCGACGAGATCACCCTGCACTGGCGCGCCTTATTCGACAACCATGCACAGCTCTACTTTTTAGGACATGGCGCGCACGGCGTGACCGCGCGCCACGTCTCGATGATGCTGGCGGAATGGTGCAAGCGTCCGTCGGTGGGGATGAGCATCGGCGCCTTTCGACATGGTTTCATCGAGACGATCGACCCGGCGGCGGGCGTGGTCATTTTCGCCCCGCACGGGCGCACGCGCGCCTCGGCGCTGGCGCTGGCGGCGGAGATCGCGGGCTACGGCGCGCAGGTGCTGATCGTCGAACACGGACACACGCGCCATCTGCAGGATGACGCTGCGGCGAACGGCGATGATGCTGCGCTACGCGATGAACTGCTCGCGCCGCTGATCGACATCATCCCGGCGCAGCTCGCGGTCGCAGCGGCGGCGAGCGCGGCGGGCAACGCCGGATTTCGCTATATCAGGAAGGTGGTTACCCGCTTATGAATGCACCGGACACGTCGTCGCTGCCGCTGTACGCTCAACTCAAAGCCGTGTTCGTGGAAGCGATCACCAGCGGACAGCTCGAATCGGGGTCGCGTCTGCCTTCGCACCGCGATTTGAGCGCACAGCACAAGGTCAGCTACATGACGGTGCGCCGCGCCATCGATGAACTGGTGCGGGAGGGCTATGTCCATTCGGTGCCCGGCAGAGGCACCTATGTCACGGTCGCGCCCAAGCAGCAGGCGGAATCGGGTCCATTCGTCAGCTTCACCCAGGATATGGCAGGGCGCGGGATGCGGGCATCGAGCCAGGTGCTGTCCGCTGCCATCGTCGGTGCCAACACCAGCCTGGCATACATCATGGACGTGCCGATCGGCGCGCAGTTGTGGATGCTGGTACGGCTGCGGCTGGCGGACGATGCGCCGATGGCGCTGCAAACCGCCTGCCTGCCAAGCGCGCGCTTTCCCAATTTACTCGATCACGACTTTAGCAGCGGCTCGCTGTACGCGATCCTGCGCGAGCGCTATGGCGTGCAATTCGACAGCAGTACCTCGGCGGTCGAGGCGGCGCTGGCAGGAGCAGACGAGGCGGCGCTGCTCGGCGTCACGCCGCCAGTCGCGCTGTTGATCACCGAACAGATCACCAAAGATGAGCAAGGCAGCATTTTTGAATACGTGCGCAGCGCCTATCGCGCCGATCTGTACAAGATGAGCTTGCACCAGGAATCAGGAACACGATGAAAACCATACTCACCCACAGCCGATTACGCAGGGGTTTGGCATGCCAGACCCGTCTGAGAGCAACGCCATGAAAATCACGATCATCGGCGGCGGATCGACCTATACGCCCGAATTTGTCAGCGGTCTGCTGGCGCAGCGCGCCACCCTCGCCGTCAGTGAGCTGTGCCTGATGGACATCGCGCAGGAGCGGCTCGACATCGTGGGCGGCTTTGCCAGGCGGATGGTGGCGGCGAACGGCGATCCCTTTCGTATTACCACCACCACCGATCTGCACGCGGCGATCGCGGGCGCACACTATGTCGTCACGCAGATTCGCGTCGGCGGCATGGAGGCGCGCAGAGCCGACGAATATCTGGGCAAGCGGCACGGGTTGATCGGGCAGGAGACGACGGGCGTCGGCGGCATGGCAAAGGCGCTGCGCACCATCCCGGTCATCCTCGAAGTAGCGCGGGCAATGCGCGACCTCGCCCCTGGCGCCATGCTGCTCAACTTCACCAATCCGGCGGGCTTGGTGGTCGAGGCGCTCAACCGCGCCGTGCCCGATGTGCAGTTCGTCGGTGTGTGCAACGGCCCGTTCAGTATTCAGCAAAATCTACTCGACATCGCCGCCCGTCGGCGTGGACTCGATGTGACCGGGCACTCGGTCGTCATGCACACGCTCGGACTGAATCACCTGTCGTTCAGCACGGCGATGCTGGTCGATGGCGAGGATGTCTGGTCGCTGATCATGGATGCCTATCTGGAAGAACTCGACGCGCACAGCAACGGGCATATCCCGTTCGATGCCGATACCATCGCCGCGCTCAATATGGTGCCGAGTTCCTATCTGCAATACTACTACTACACCGCGCGCAAGGTCGCGCAGCAGGAAAGCTGGCCCCCGTCGCGCGCCGAACAGGTGATGGGTATCGAGGCGGCGACCCTGCGCCAGTTCGCCGACCTCACGCTGCACACCCCGCCGCCCGAATTGATGCAGCGCGGCGGCGCCTACTACTCGACCGTCGCCACCGAGCTGATTGGCGCGCACGCCCACAATCTGGGCGCAGTCCACACCATGAACGTCCGACACAACGGTGCGATCGCGGGTTGGTCGCCCGATTGGGTGCTGGAAATGTCGTGCCGTGTCGATGCGTCCGGCGTGACGCCGCTGGCGCTGCCGGCGCTGCCACCCGTGTGTACCGGGCTGATCACCGAGGTCAAAATGTACGAGCTGCTGACCGTCGAAGCCGCGCTGAACGGCGACCGCGACGCCGCCTATCGTGCGCTGCTCGCCCACCCGCTGCGCCCGGCTGCCGATCAGATCGGCGCCGTCCTCGATGATCTGCTGACGACCAATGCCGCCCACCTGCCTCAGTTCGCCCTGGAAGGACGCGCGCGATGAGCGGCTGTTATCTGGGTGTCGATATTGGCGCCAGCAAGAGCCACGCGCTGATCTGCGACGACGCCGGAACCATCCTGGGATTCGCCCAGGCGGGGGCGGGCAATCATGAACAGGTCGGCTACGACGGCTTGAGCCGCGTCCTCGACCAGATCGTCACCGCCGCGCTGACCAGCGCCAACCTCGCGCCCGGCGCCATCGACGGGGCGGGCTTTGGCGTGTGTGGCTACGACTGGGAGTCGGAGCGAGCCGCCCATGTGCAAGTCCTCGACACCCTGATGAGTGACACGCCCTATGCGCTCGTCAACGACTCGGTGATCGGGCTGATCGCGGGCGCCCAGGATGGCGTCGGGGTGTGCGTGATTGCCGGGACGAGCTGCAATGCCTGTGGGCGCGCCGCCGATGGACGCCAGGGCAAGACCATCGGCATGGGACAGATGCTCGGTGAGGCGGGTGGCGGCGGCGAATTGGTCACGCGGGCGCTGTGGGCGGTCGCGCACGATTATATCCGGATGGGCGCGCCCACCCGCCTGACCGCCGCCTTCGTCCAGGCGTTCAACGCGCCGACGACCGCGCAATTCATTGAAGATTACACCGAGGGGCGCGTGCGTGTCGATGCCGCCTACGCCCCTTTGGTTTTCCAGATCGCCCGAGAGGGCGATCCCGTCGCGCAAGCCCTGATCCGCTGGACGGGCACCGAGCTGGGGGCGCTGGCGAAAGCCGTCATGCGCCAACTGCACCTGGGTGATGCCCCGTTCGATCTGGTGCTGGCGGGCGGCTATTTCAAGGGCAGCCCGGCGATCATCGAGGCGCTGTGCGCGTCGGTCGCGGAATACACCGATCAGGCGCGTGTCGTGCATCTCGACGCGCCGCCCGTGATTGGCGGTGTACTGCTGGGGATGGAGACGGGGGGCTGTCCGACATCGACGATCAACCATGCCCGCGTGGCGTTGCAATCGGCAATGCGCGCGTCGGCGTCTGGTTGAGCTGCCATTCCTGTTGGGTTCTCACGGCGAGACGTTCGTGTTCTCGCTGTTCAATGACCATAAAGGATCAATAATGTTTGGAAAAAGGGTTGGTGTTTTGCTCGTCGTAGCGCTGTTCGTGGCGCTGTCCGTCCTGCCGACGAGCGCACAGGAACCGGTGATCATTCGCTGGTTCGTCGGGTTGGGCACTGGGATTAATCCCGATCAGATTCCGCCGCAGGAACAGATCGTCGCTGATTTCAATGCCTCACGCAGTGACATTCAGATCGAGGTGCAGTTCGTCGAGACGGGTGCCGCCATCGACACCCTCAGCACGCTGATCGCCTCTGGCAGCGCGCCCGACCTGATCGGTCCTGTCGGCGTCGAAGGCTCGAACGCCTTCGCGGATGCCTGGCTCGACCTGCAGCCGCTGGTCGATTCGTCGGGGTTCGACCTGGCGCAGTTCGACTCGCAGACGGTCGATTTTTACCGTATTCCCGGACAGGGACTGGTCGGTCTGCCCTTTGGCGTCTTCCCGTCGTTCATCGGCTACAACAAAGCTATTTTCGATGAGGCGGGTCTGAACTATCCCCCGGTCGAATTCGGCGCCCCTTACGTCATGCCCGATGGCACCGAGGTCGAGTGGAATATGGACACCCTCGCTGAAGTCGCGCGGATGCTCACCGTCGATGCCAATGGCTACGCGGCGAACGAACCGGAATTCGACGCCGCCAGCATCGAGCAATATGGGTTCAGCACCCAGTTCAACAGCGGGCGCGGTATGGGCACGCTGTTCAGCGCGGGCAACATCCTCGCCGAAGACGGCACCGCCCAGATTCCCGACGCCTGGCGCACCGCCTGGGCATTCTATCATGACGGAATCTTTGGCGAGCAGCCCTTCATGCCCAGCGAAATCGTGGTCAGCACCGACGAATGGGGTAACGGCAACTCGTTCCAGACGGGCAAGATCGGCATGTTCAACATGCACCTGTGGTACATCCCCTGCTGTCTGGGCACGATCGTCGAAAACTGGGGCATCGCCGCCGTGCCTTCATACGAGGGCAATACCACCGCCAAGCTGCACGCCGACAACTTCCGCATCATGGGGACGACCGCACACCCCGAAGAGACATTCGAGGTGCTGCTGTATCTGACCACCGAACGCGGCGGCGAGCTGCTGCAAATCTATGGCGGTATGCCGGCGCGTGAGGCAGACCAGGCAGCCTTCTTCGAGACCTTCACGGCGAATTATCCTGATGATATCACCTGGGATGTCGTGACCAGCGCGCTCTCCTACGCCGATGTGCCGTCGCACGAAGGCAACCTGCCCAACTTCCCGGAGAGCAACGCGCGCATCGCCCAGTTCAAAAGTCTGCTGGAAAGCACGTCTGACCTCGACCTCGACGCCGAGATCGAGACTCTGCGTGCCGACCTGCAGGCGATCTTCGACCGCGCCGCCGCCTCTTCCTGATGGAAAGTCCCTCCCCTGCACCAGCCGGGGAGGGACTTTAAGGTAAGCGTGACAAGTTACAGGTGAGAAGTTACAAAGGAACTTGCAGGCAGATAAAATTGGAAAAATCTTGATGACAGCCACGACAACCCGAACGATGCACAGTGACCTGCACAGGCGGCGGATCATATGGGGCTGGTTGTTCCTGTCCCCCTGGATCGTCGGTTTCCTGCTCCTGTATTTAGTGCCGATGATCAGCTCGCTGGTCTTTTCATTTACCAACTTCGATTTGAGTCGTCCCAACGAGATTGAATTCGTCGGCTTGCGCAACTGGCAGGCGCTCTTTGCCGATCCCAATGTCGGCGCGTCGCTGGTGAACACCTTCCTTTATGGTCTGGTCGCGCTGCCGTTGAGCGTGATCATCCCGATAGGGGTGGCGGCGCTGCTGAACGATCAGCGTCTCTGGGGCAAGCAGATCGTGCGCACACTGTTCTATCTGCCCTTCATCGTGCCGACGGTCGCCTCGGCGTTCATCTGGGCGGGCTTTCTCAACGCGGAGTCGGGCTGGCTCAATCGGGCGCTGGCGCTGGTCGGGATCACCGCCCCCAACTGGCTCTATGACCCGCAGGTGATCTACCCCGGTTTGTTCTTCGTCAGCCTGTGGGGGATCGGCAACGCCGTCCTGATCACGCTGGCGGGCATGCAGACCGTCCCGACCGAATTGTACGAAGCCGCGCGCGTCGATGGCGCCTCACCCTGGACGCTCTTCCGTAAGATCACCCTGCCGATGATCTCGCCGGTCATCTTCTACAATCTGGTACTGACGACGATCGCGCTCTTCCGTTTCTTCGACGTGCCGTTCATGCTCAAGGGCAGCGGCGGCAACCCGGCGGGGACGACCTTGTTCTACAATATTTATCTGTACCGCGTCGCCTTTCCACAGCAGAATATGGGCTATGGATCGACGCTGGCATGGCTGCTGTTCGTGATCGCGCTGGTGGTGACGATCGCGCTGTTTTTATGGTCGCGTCGATGGGTCTACTATGCCAGCGGGGAGGTTGAATCTAGTCATTGATTTTATGTACATACGTGTGTTAAAACGTGGATATGTACACACCATCAGAGTTTGCCGAAAAAATTGGCGTCACCGTTCACACACTACAGCGATGGGATCGTGAAGGACGCTTGATTGCCAAGCGCACCCATACGAACCGGCGTTATTACACGGACGAGGACACATATCGGGTTTTAGGGGAATCGCCCCATACATCAAAAACAACAGTTGTTTATTGTCGTGTGTCAAGTGCAGCGCAAAAACCCGATCTTGTGAACCAAAGACGGATGCTTGAGCAATTCTGCGCCGCACGGGGTATCGCGGTAGACGAGTGGGTTGAAGAAATCGGCGGCGGCTTAAACTTCAAACGAAAGCGCTTTTTGGCAGTGGTAGATCGGATCGTGGCGGGTGAAATCGGGATACTCGTGATTGCACACAAAGACCGACTAGCGCGTTTCGGCTTTGCGCTTATCGAGCATCTATGCGAACAAGCGCGGTGTGAAATCGTCGTGCTAAATGCCGAGAGTTTGTCGCCTGAACAAGAGATGGTCGAAGACCTGATGACCATCGTTCGCTGTTTCAGTAGTCGGCTTTATGGCTTGAGGAACTATCGAAAATCCTTGAAGAAAGCGCTGGAAAATGATCCGCAGTCACCGCATCCGCCTCAACCCGACGCCTGAACAGGCGGTTTACTTTGCCAAAGCCGCTGGCACGCGCCGCTTTATCTTCAATTGGGGCTTGGCGGAATGGAAGCGTCAATACGATGCAGGCGAAAAGTCATCAGCGCTGGCGCTCAAAAAGCAGTTCAACACCATTCGTAAGGAACAGTTTCCCTGGTCATACGATGTAACCAAGTGCGTCATCGAGGGCGCGTTCAGGGACCTGGCGAGCGCCTTCAAAAACTTCTTCGAGGGGATCAAAAGCGGACGCAAGGTCGGGTATCCCAGGTTCAAACAGAAGAAGCGCAGTCGTGAGGGGTTCTATCTCGCTAATGACAAGTTCGACGTGTCGGGGCATTGGCTGAAAGTGCCGAAGCTCGGCTTGGTCAACATGGCGGAAAAGCTGCGCTTTGCGGGCAAAATCATGGCAGCACATATCACGCAAACAGCTTCATAGTGGTTTGTGAGTATCGCGGTCGAGATACCAGACACGCCCAAAAACCCGCCGCCGAAACAAGTCGGAATCGACTTGGGGATCAACCATCTGGCAACACTCAGCGATGGTAACGTGCTTGAAAACCAAAAGCCGTTGCGGTCGTTGTTGGGCAAGGTCAAGCGGTTGAACCAAGCGCTCAGTCGTAAGCATCGGGGAAGCAAGAACCGTGAGAAAGCGCGACTGAAGCTGGCGCGGATGCACTATCGGATTGCGTGTATCCGCGAAGACTATCTACACAAAGCCACCACATGGCTTGCCGGGACGTATGGGTTTGTCGGGGTGGAGAGTCTGCACGTCAAGGGAATGATGAAGAATCACAAGCTCGCGCAGGCATTGGGCGATGCAGCGTTTGGGACGTTTAGTCGCTTCCTTGCCACGAAAGTGCGCGCACGGGGCGGCAAAGTGGTAGCGGTCGGGCGATTCTACCCGTCGAGCAAGACCTGTTCAGGCTGCGGGGCAGTAAAAGCAACGATTGCGCTATCCGAGCGCACGTTCATCTGTCCGTCATGCGGCTTCACCCTTGACCGCGACCTGAACGCCGCAATCAATATTCTGAATGAGGCGCTACGACTGAGTGCAAGCGGCGCCTAAACCCCTTGCACCGTCCCCGGTACTGGCTAGGACGGGACGTAAAACTCGCCTGTGGACAGACGGTAAGACCAAACGCCTTTGGGCGGGCGGCACGACTGGATGAATCAGGAACAACCTCGATGTACACGTTTGTATACAAGAAAGGTAGCAGGATCAATGATGGGCATCCAACAAAATACCACACTGCGCGTACAGCGGCGCGGCGACCACACCCAGTCCTCGACGGTGCTGTTCCATCATGCGCGCCGCTATACCATCGCGGCGATCGTGACGCTGTTCGTCATGGTCGTGCTGCTGGTCTACCTGTCGCCGCTGGGCTATATGGCGGTGACGGCGCTGAAAAGCAGCACCCAGATCGTCAGTGGCACCCTGCTGCCCGTCTCGCCGCAGCAATATGAATACGAGGGCGCGGTCTACGACGTGTACAACGTGCCGACCGCCGACGGCGTGCGTCAATGGGCGCTGATCGTCGCCGAGCGCACCAGCAGTCAGTTCATCGACCCCGCCGCGCCGGAAGCCGGGTTGATCCCCTGGGAAGGACGCTGGCGCTCGCTGGAGCCAGTATCGGCGCTCGATCTGCAATGGGGCAACTTTGGCGAAGCCTACGAGCGCACCAACTTTCCCCGGATGCTGTTCAACACCGCCGCGATCGCGGTGATCGGGGTGATCGGGACGCTGGTCTCGTGCGTGCTGGTCGCCTATGGGTTTGCGCGCTTTCCGATCCCTGGCAAAGGGATTTTGTTCGTCGTGCTGCTCAGTACCATCATCCTGCCGCGTCAGGTGACGCTGGTGCCGACCTATGCCTTCTTCACGGCGCTGGGCTGGACGGGCACCTGGCTGCCGCTGCTGGTGCCGCACTTCTTTGCCAACGCCTACAACGTCTTTCTGCTGCGTCAGTATTTCATGACGCTGCCGCGCGAGCTGGACGAAGCGGCGATGATCGACGGCGCGGGTCCGCTGCAAATCCTGTTCCGGGTGATCATCCCGCAGGCACTGCCCGTGCTGGTGGCGGTGGCGCTCTTTCATTTTGTGTTCGCGTGGAACGATTACTTCGAGCCGCTGCTGTACCTGCTCAATGCGCCGGAGCTGCAGCCGATATCGGTCGGCTTACAACAATTCAACGACGTGTACTCGCGCGAACCCGCGATGCTGCAGGCGACCTCGATCATGGCGCTGGTGCCGCCTGTGGTGCTGTTCCTGCTGTCGCAGCGCGTGTTCATGCGCGGGGTGGTGGTGACGGGCGTGGATAAATAAAACCGGACCTGCATTATACTGAGCGCAATCCGACTTCAGACGGCGTGACTTCAGCATTTTTCGCCCACGCCATATCGATTATCTCAGGCTGCTGCCTTAAGCACGTATTGGCGCCCATCCCGCAGCGCGCGTACAATAACCGCCAATAAACCGGACAAGAGGCGCTCAGACGCGGGTTATGGCAGAAGGCTTATTCGACCAGCGTTACCGCTACGATTACATTTACCCGCGCGGGCGATCGGGCGAGACCTTGCGCGCCGTCGATACGCAGGACGGCGATCGCCCGGTCGTGATCAAACGTCCCGCCCCGCAGGACGCACCCCCGATCCGCGCCGGGCAGGAAGTCAGCATCCTCAACGAGCGCAAGGCGCTCACCCGGCTCGCCGCCCACCCGGTGGCGACGACTCTGCTCGGCGGCGGACAGTTCACCGTCGGCGGCATGGCGCACCAGTACATCGTCATGGAGCGCGCCGAAGGCACGATCGCCGCCGACCTGGTGTCCGAGCTGGCACAGCGCGGCGAACGGCTGTCCGAGCTGGAAATGCTGATCATCGTCGATGCGCTGCTCGACCTGCTCTACGCCGCGCATCAGCACGATATCGTCTACAACGACGTGGATGCCAAGCATCTGTTCTGGGATCGGGAACACTATCGCCTGAAGGTGATCGACTGGGGCAACGCCGTCTTTCTCGAAGGCGACGAGGTGACTGCTCAGGGTGTCAGCCGCCAGAGCGACGTGCAGCAGGCGGGCGAGCTGCTCTACTCGATGATCACGGGCGGCGGACGTGCCGACGTGCCCCGCGACGCCCGCGACGACTTTCGCGTCGATCTCGGTGATGACGACGCGCGGGTCTCGCCGCGCCTGGCTGCCATCGTCAGCCGCGCGCTGCACCCCAATCCGCGTCTGCGTCTGGGATCGATCGCGGAGCTGCGCCGTGAACTGACCGATCTGCGCCTGCCCCTGGAGCGCGAGCGCAGTGCCGTCGTCTCGCGCGCCAGCGAGCGCCTGCGCCGCGAGCTTAGCAAGGAAGAGCTGACAGGGCTGGTCAAGGCGCTCGAACCCGCGCTGGCGATGGATCCGGGTTATCCGCCCGCGCGCCAGGTCTATCAGGAAGTCGTAAATCGTCAGGGCGATCTGGAAGTCGCCGCCGACCTGGACGCCGCGCGCATTTACCTGGAGAGCGGCGCCTGGTCGCGGGCGATCCCGATCCTGGACGACCTGCGTCCGCGCGCGCGTGGTGCGCTGGCGGCGTTGATCGGCTTGCTATCGGACTGGGCACGGCTGCTGATCGATGCTGATGCCAGCTCGACACCGACGATCGACACGGCGATCGCACAGCTTTTCGACGGCGATCTGATGAACGCGGCGCAGCGTCTGCTCACCGAGACGCCACCCGACGCCGACAGCGGCGCGCTCTATCTGCTGCTGGCGGAACGAATCTCGGCGCACTCGCCCGACATTCTGCTGCTGCGTCCGAATCTGTTTCGCCTGGACAGCGCGCTGGCACAGCTCGACGCCGAAGGGGTGGCGGTCACGGAGCCGCGCGCCTTTCTGCGCGACATCACCCGTGACCTCGACGCGCTGGCGAGCGGTGGCGCGTCCAGCCTGATCGCGCAGCGCGACGGCTATCGCGCCCTGGTCGATCAGATGACCGCGCTCAACAAATTTTTAGGCACCGTGCGCACGCAGCACCAGCTCGCCAACCGTCGCCTGCCCTTGTCGTCGCTCGACCGCGCCATCAACGCGACGATGGCGCTGGCGGACAACATGCACATCATCGGCAAGCAGGCGACCGGCAGCCCCCGCGACGCGCTCGCCGCCCTCGACGGCAGCCGCGCCATCGATCCGACCAACCGCGCCTGGGACGGAGTACGTCGGCTGCTCGATCGATTGTACGAGCTGCTCGGCTCGTACCAGACCTATGTGCCGATCGCCGACGGCGGCGATCTGGCGGGCTGGTTCAACGACGCGCGCTCCGATCTGGCGCCGTTCGTCGAGCGGCTGTTCGATGAGGTGCTGGTCGGGATGACCCTGGGACTCAAGCTGGCGAGCGCGGCATGGGAACAGTATGCCGACGCCGCCATCCAGGGCGATCGCGTGGGCGCGATCACCGCGCTGACCACGACCCTGGACGCCATCAGCACGGTGGCGCCCGCGCTGGCGGTGTGGCTGAATCAACTGCGCTCGCTGGTGAGCAATGCCAGCTATGTCGAGCGGCACGCGCTCTACGGCGGACTCGGTCGCGCGCTCGCCGACGGCTGGGAGCAATTCGACCGGGGCAAGCTGACCAACGCCGAACAGCTCGGCGCCCAGGCATACGACATCGCCCGCTCGGACATCGAACGCGGGGCAGCGCGTCGTCTGCGCGATCTGACTACGATCGTGCGCGAATGGATTGAGCGCGGCGGCATCACCGACAAGACTCGCGCCCAGGCGGCGCTGATGCAGATCGAGCTGCTGTACACCCCCGACGAGATCGCCGCGCGCGACCAGTTCGCCGCGCATATGCCCAGCAAAGATACCTATCTGCGCGCGATGGGTAAGGGACTGATCGAGCCGCTGGCGCGGACGAGTACGGCAGCGGTGCGCGTGCTGTTCGCCAACGTCGCGCTGTTGGGCGCGCTCGACGCACACGACGATCAGCTCGACGATGCCGATTTCTGGCGCGCGGTCGCGGTCGAGGTACTGCCGACCAGCGCCGACGTGCATCCGCTGGCTGCCACGCTGACCGGATTCATCCAGCGGCGGCGCGACCTGCTGGCGGCGGCGGCGCTGCTGAACAGCATCAGCGGCGCGCACGCCCTGCCCGCGCTCGATCGGTCGCGCGCCGCGCTGGAAGAGAATCCGCAATCCCGGCTGCTGGCGTCGGGGACGCACAGCCTGCGCGAGGTGGCGGCGGCGCTGCGCGACTGGTCGGACGGGGAGTTTCGCGCGGCGGGCAACAAATTCGAGAACGCGCTGCGGGCGGTGGACGAGATCGAGACCAGCGCCAATATCACCCTGACGGTCTACCGCGCCTGGCTGATGAGCCTGATCGGTGCCACAGCCGATCTGCACGCCGGATCGCGCAAGCTGGCGCAGATCGTCGAGCGGCGCGATGGCGATGCGCAGACCGTCGCGCTGCAAATTCACCGCGAACAGGTGAACGTGACCGAGCGCGCCATTGGCACAGCCTACACCAGCACGCTGCGACAGTGGCGCGATACCTTCGAGACCTTCCTGGCTGCCTACAGCGACACCGCCCGACGCAGCGCGCGGCTGGCGCGCTTCAACGACCTGTTTCGCGCCATGTTCATCGACCGTCATCCCGCCTATCCGCTCTACCGTCACTGGTACGACCTGACCGAGGCAGCGCCGGAATACCCGCCGCCGCCGACCGATCAGCCCGTGCCCGCGATCGCCGATGGCGCCGACGACGACCTCGAACCGCCGCCCTATGTGCGGCTGAACACGCCCGAAGATGATGCGGATGAGGCGCGTGCCGCGCGCGGACGCCGTTTCCCGGTGCTGCGAGTGGGCGGCGCGCTGGTCGCGCTGGCGATGCTGATCGTGGCGATTGTGTTGTTCACGCGCGGCGGTGGGGCGCCTGGTGCAGAGGCGGCGCTCACCAGCCCATTCGTCCTCGCCGCCGTGACCGACGAAGCGAGCGATCCAGCCACCGCCGTGCCCTCTCAGACGCGGCGTCCACCGACCCGCACCCCCAATATCGATGCGGGCATCGAGATCGCCGCCGCTACCCTGCCGATCGCCTTTCCGACCGCTGTCGCGCCGACCCTGACGCCGCTGCCGTCGCTGACGCCGATCCTCCCGACCGCCGCGCCGACGCTGACCCGCACCCTGGCGCCCAGTGCCACCCCCTCGCAGACCTACACGCCCAGCCCGACCCCGCCGCCGACCGAGACGCTCACCCCGTCGCCGCCGCCCGACGGCGTGCGCGGCGAGCAGGACCTGCTCGATCTGATCGGGTCGGTCTCCGCACCGGGGGCGTCGGGGTCAAATGCGGCAGC
>Ga0163154_10001296_pt1 | contig 38883 bp, 28 predicted proteins | sample OliLakLV19MP9P1_FD_148649 | JGI IMG/M metagenome (GOLD analysis project Ga0163154, IMG submission 148649) | Freshwater microbial mat bacterial communities from Lake Vanda, McMurdo Dry Valleys, Antarctica - Oligotrophic Lake LV.19.MP9.P1 | ecosystem: Environmental > Aquatic > Freshwater > Lake >... | reverse complement strand
AGGACATCCTGTGACGCGATTTTGAATACACATCATCAGAAATTTTGTAGGGGCGACGCTTGCGCGCCCGCCGTGAATAAACGATAAATCAGGTCTAATGTCGAATATTCAAACGGCCTCTAAAACAAAAAATCCTGAGTAGGTCTAACCCTACTCAGGACTCATCACTCAGGACTTGCGTTTAGCCCTTGACCGCGCCAGAGGCGAGGCCGCCGACGATTTGGCGCTGCAAGACCAAGTACACGCCTACCACGGGGATGCTACAAACCAGCGCCCCAGCTGCGAACTTGCCCCAGTCTCGGTTGAAGTCCGCATTGACGAACTCAAACAACCCGACCATCAGCGTCCAATTCTGTTTGTCCTCAATCAAGAGGCCAGCCAGCACGAATTCGTTAAACGTGCCGATGAACGCCAGCACCGCGACCACCGCCAGCACAGGTCGAACCAACGGCAGAATCAACGACCAGAAGATTTGCCAGTCGGTTGCGCCGTCTACGCGGGCGGATTCGTCGATCTCACGCGGGATATTGTCGAAATACCCCTTCATGAGCAGGGTATTTGCGCCCATCGCGCCGCCTAGGTAGACCAGAATCAAGCCGCCTAGACTGTTCAAGCCGAGCAGTTCCATCCAGCTAAAGTCAAAGAAGTTGATGGTATTGGGCGCGAGGTTGAACGCCCGCTCAATGATTACGTCAAGGGCGGGCAGGAATGGCAGATGGAGCGCGACCAAATCCGGCACGTTCTTGATGTTGAGCAGGATGAGATACAGCGCGACCAGCGCCAACACGTTCGGGAATACGTTGATGAGCAAGATGCTCTGGAGCAGCGAACGCCGCCCACGGAAGCGGAAACGGCTGAACGAATACGCCGCCATCGCGCCCATGAAGACGGTTAGCACCGTGGTGGTGGTCGCCACGACCAACGAATTGCGAATCCAGTTCCAGAACGGAAACAACTCCAACTCATCAATCAGCAGGGCGCGAAAATTCGAGAACAACTCGGTAATGCTATCAACCTTCGGGATTAGGCTGCGGCTGTTGGCGAGCGTACCCGCCGGGTTGAAGGCCGAAGCCACGATGAATACCACTGGGAACAGCGCAAAAGCGATGGCGAAAGCCACTATAATCCAGCGCAGGATTAACCCTACCCGCGCCTCGGATTTGTTTTGAACCATCCCAGAGGACTCGACCCATTTCACTTTGCTAGACATTTTCGCCCACCTCTTCAAAGCGCCGGTTCAGTCGGAACTGAAGGACGGTCAGCGACGCCACAATCAAGAAAATCACGATAGTGATGGCCGACGCATAGCCGTAGTCCGCGCCTCGATTGCCGAACGCCGATTTGTAGACATACGAAATTAAGATGTCGGTATGTCCGGCTGGCACAGGCGACCCGGGAATGACCGGAGCGCCGTCTGTCAGCGTGCGAATCAGCAAGTAATTGTTGAAGTTGAAGGTGAATGACGCCACCAGAAGCGGCCCAATCGAGGCCAGCAACAACGGGAGCGTAATCTGCCAGAACCGCTGAAACGGCTTCGCGCCGTCCACCGCCGCCGCCTCATAAACTTCCGAGGGGATGCCTTGCAGTGCGCCCTGACAAATCAACATCATGTAGGGGTAGCCCAACCACAAGTTGACCAGCACAATCGAGAATTTCGCCCACCACGGGTTGAGCAAAAACTGGATGCGATCCCCCGTGAGCATTTCGGACAAGTCGGTCACAACACCGAGGTTGAGGTTGAGCATACCGCGCCAAACCACCACGCTAATCACGCCGGGGATGGCATACGGGATGATGAGGATGCCGCGAATCAAGGCGCGTCCCGGCATACGCGGGTCATTCAAGACCAACGCCATGCCTAGCCCAACGATGAAGGTTGTCACAACAGACAGGAACGAAAAGACGATTGTCCAGACAAAAATATCGATCAATGGGCCGCGCAACGTCGGGTCATTGACCAAGCGCATAAAATTGGTCAAGCCGATGTTCACGCGATAGCCGGGGGCAAGCACATCGTTCTGACTGGCGATATTGCGGAAGTCGCCGGTCACATCATCCGCCCGGTAGACCGCACCGGTTGTTTTATCGGTGATGGTGTCAGCGGCCTCATCATAGATATAGCGTGCTTCTGGCGCACCGGCGGCACGAGTCGCACCGTTGCGGGTCGCAGCCACCGAATCGGTTTCTGTACCGAACCCGTCAAGGCTATAAAAAGCGTTCAGTTCACGCGGCGGACGCCCTTCACCGGGGATGCCAGACGGCGAAAGCAAAGTGAAGCCTTCATAGCTGGCGGGGGGTTCGGCAGGCGCTTCCGTCACCGGAGTCACGCTACCCTGCGTCACGAACACGGTCTCTACCCCGCTACCATCGGGCAGATCGCGGGTCAACCATAACGCATAAACGCCTTCGTCATTTTGATAACCAAAGAACTTGTAATCAGTCACTTCGGCGGTCTGGATAGTTCCACCGACACGGATAATCTGCTGAACTGTTTGGGATTTAGGGAATAGGTTTCCGTCGCCATAGTTGGTAAAGGCTGTGCCAATCGTCGAGATGACGGGGAAAACCACGAGCAGGATTAAAAAAACGAACCCCGCCGTCATCCAGCGCAGAGGGTACAGGTTGGGAAAGAAAGAGACGACATTAACCCCAATCGTGACAACGGCCAATGTCAACGCCAAACCATACTCTTCACCACGAAAAAAAGAGTACAGCAAAATCAAGGCGAAGGCATTAAATACCATCAGACCAATAAGTCTTAAAACAGTGGTCAGGGTACTTTCTTTAAGATCATCTGAGGCTGGGGCCCCTTGCGGGACCCCAGTTGCGTTGGCGGCTGCCATTGCGTTTATTACTTAACTGTCGTCGTGACGAGGTGGGTCGCGTCGTCATAGACGAACGTGACTTCGCTGTCAGCGGCCAATTCGAGGACGAGGTTAGCGCCGTCCTTAGCACCTTCCGCGCCGTAGTTCTCGGCCCAAGCGAGGTTGATGGCGACCTTATATTCATAGCTGCCCGCCGGGATGGCGAACGTGCCAGCATAAGTACCGTCTTCTTGCAGGGTCAATTCGGTGGTACGGCAAGCCGGATCCCAGTCGCCCGCGCAACCGACGGCTGCTTGGAACGCGCCGGGGAGGACGACGATGCGCTCGGTGCTGCTCATCAAACCGATGGCGGTATCAACCTGTGTCACGGCATCGTTCATCGCGGCAATGGGGTCGCCGCCGGTGCTGATCGAGCTGAGGGCGGCGTCAGACGCGCCCCAGACAGCGGCCATTTCCGGGATGGCGGGCATCGGGATAGCGGTCACGCCAGCAGCATTGTACGCGGCGATGTTGGGGTCGGCGCTGGTATCAACGCTGACGAAGGCGGGCGGACGACCACCCTGATCGAACACCGCTTGCATGAATTCGGTGGTTGCAACGAAGTCATACAGGAAGGTCTCGGCGTCAACAACTTTGTCGCTGAAGGCGCTGATGACGAAGCCTTGACCACCGGCGAACGGGGCGCCGACTTCCATGCCACCCTCTGCACCCGGCAACGGGTCGATGCTGTAGTTGATGCCGGTTTCAGCGATACGGGTGCTGAACCACGGGCCGGTGACGAACATGGCGAGGTCGCCGCTGGCGAACTTCTCGAACACAACGTCGTCGTTGACATCAGGAACCATCAAGCCGTCAACATACAGGCCGGACAGGTATTGAGCAGCGGCCAGACCGCCCTCGCTCGCCAAACCAACGTCAGCCAAGTTGAAGCTGCCATCTTCGTTCAGACCGAAGATGTAGCCGCCGAAAGCCGAGGTGATCGGGAAATTATGGTAGGTGTTGGCGCTCTGCACGAGGAAACCGAACTCAGCAGAACCGTCGGCCTTCAGTTGTTCGCTGATGGCGCGGACTTCTTGCCAAGTCTTGGGGGCTTCCGGCACGAGGTCAACGTTGCGGATGAGGGCGATGTTCTCTTGGGCATACGGGATGCCCCAGACCTGACCTTGATAGGTGAACAGGTTCAACGACGAATCGGTGAACTCGCCATCGAGGTAATCCGGCAGTTGGAGCGGGAGGATCGCGCCGTTGGCGACGAATTGACCCACCGAGTCATGCGCGGTGACCAAGATGTCCGGACCTTCGCCTGCCGGACCAGCGACCAGCAGTTGGTCGCGGGCGTCGCCGAGGCCATATTGTTGAACTTCAACGGGAATACCAAATTCGGCCTCAAACTGAGCGCCCAATTCGGTCAAAAGAGGGGCGCGCTCACCGTCAGCCCAAATAACCAACGGGTCGGCCTGCGCGACAACGTTCAGACCCAAAACGGCCATCATCGCTGCCAACATCAATCCCAATACAAACTTATTGCGAAGCATACCTTAAACGTTCCTTTCCCCGCGTTTGTCCATGTTTAGGACATCCGCAATTAAAACGAGATACCACGATTTTCTGTGGTGAGGTTGATTATAGCCAACTAGGGAAGCTAGGTAAAAACGATTAGAGGGGTTTTCCCCTCTAATCATTGGATAGACTGCACAAACTTGGATGAGAAAGAACTAACGTTTCAATAACCTCCGCCCCGCCTCAACATCTGCCTTTATCTGGGCGACCAGCGCGGTTATCCCCTCAAACTTCTGTTCACCACGTAACCGAAAGTCAAAACTCAAGTTCAGCACTTTTCCATAAAGATTGCCGTCAAAATCCAGCAGATGCGCCTCTACCGCCATGCGCTGACTATCAAAGGTCGGGCGCACCCCGATATTCGTGACCGCTGGGTGACGCGCCCCGTCTATCGTCGCCCAGCCCGCATACACCCCATACGCCGGAAGCACTTGCTCATCCCACACAGCGAGGTTAGCGGTTGGGAAGCCGATTGTCCGCCCGCGCTGGTCGCCCCTAACCACTTCCGCGTCGATGGAAAACGGACGCCCTAGCAGCCCCGCGACCTGCTCGACCTTGCCCTCTTGCAACAGACCGCGAATAGAGGTACTGCTAATCACATGCTGGTCAGCATCGGCCACCAACTCGACGGCGTGGACGGTATAGCCTTTGCTCTCACCTAACCGGCTGAGAAAGGCGACATCGCCCTCGCGCTCATATCCCAGCGCGAAATGCTGCCCAACCCATAACTCGGTCATTTTCAAGCGGTCACACAATTGGGAGACATAATCCTGTGCGCTGGTGTGGCGGAACGTCTCATCAAAGGTCTGGGTGATGACCGTATCGACCCCCAGTAGATGCAGTGCTTCGGCACGTTGTTCGGGGGTGGTCAGGTAATAGCGCCCGGTCAGGCCGCGCAATACGATGTCCGGGTGTGGAAAGAACGTCAGCACAACGGTCAATCGGCCGGACGCCTTCGCACGCTCTACCAGCGCCCGAATCAATTGCTGATGCCCAAGATGTACGCCGTCGAACACGCCAATCGTGACCAACGACGCCTGCTCAAGTTGGACATCGTTCAATGAGGTGACATGCGCCATAAGGGAATCCTAAGTGATGCGTGATGAGTAAACTCAGATAATTCTACGGTCAAATATCCATCTGGGAAACGGAAAACAATACGGCTAATGTGAAATGATTGAATATATCGCCAAATACGTCGCCGAGGGTTAAAACCCCCGTCTAATGCACTGCAAAACCCACTAAAGTGGGTTGCTTGGTTCATGAGTCGGGAAAAAAGAGTCCCTTTAGTGGACTTTGTTTTTCCCTTAGACCGGCACTTTAGTGCTGGGCGGCGGATGAGTCTGGACATTATCTATCGAGGCGCTTTCATTTCACATTAGGCGTACAATATAAAAAACGGACACGGCAATGCCGTGTCCCTATGATTCATCGCCATGAAAGACCTTTTTGGGATGCCAGCGCCCGCCCTCGGCGCGTAGCACCGCCCGTAAGACATCATCCGGCGCAGATAAACCCAGCCCCAATGTCTCATCAGGGACGGGAGTCACATCGGCAGGCATATCAATCGCCCGACCTTGCAACACGTCATCTAATGCCGCGCCGTCTAACGGGATGACCGGCCAATTATGCCCCAACCCGTCGCGCAGATTAACCAACACGCCCGACCAATCCACTAACGCGGCCAGTGCATCCAGCGTCACCGAATCGGACAGCCGAAACGCGCCGCTACGGGTGCGAGACAAGCCGGTCAGATGTGCGCCGACGCCCAATACCTCACCGAGGTCATGCGCGAGGCTGCGGATATACGTCCCAGACCCGCAAGTGATTTCCAACACGGCTTGGGGTTTGTCCGGCGTATGGCCGTCCCAGTTATCCAGTTCAATCCGCCGAATCGTGACCGGGCGCGGCTCGCGCTCTATCGTCACGCCTGCCCGTGCCAAGTCATACAGTTTTTTGCCGTCTTTTTTGATAGCGCTATGCATCGGCGGAATCTGAGTGATGTCCCCGATGAACGGCGATAGCGCGGCGCGGAGTGCCTCTTGTGTCAGGTGTGAGGCATCTACCGTCGCCACGGTTTCGCCTTCCGCGTCATAGGTGTCAGTTTCGACGCCGAATTGGACGACGGCGCGATAGGTTTTCTCGTGACCCATGACGTACTCGCTCAAGCGTGAGGCCGCCCCGACGCACACGACCAAGACGCCCGTCGCCAACGGGTCAAGCGTCCCCGCGTGGCCGACTTTGAGGTTTTTCAGCCCGCGTGATTTCAACATCCAGCGCACTTTGTTGACGACATCGTGGCTCGTGATGCCTTTCGGCTTGTCGATATTCAGGAATCCCTGCATCAGCGCACGACCAACTGACCGTTTTTGACGGCCTCTTTCAGCAAAGGGATGACTTTTGCCACAGCATCGGTCAACGACATCAGCGTCAGAGTCGCGCCGCTGGCTTGTTTATGCCCGCCGCCGCCCAATACCAGCGCCACGCTCCCGACATCATAGCCAAGTTTAGATCGCAGACTCAGGCGAATATCACCCTCGCGTTCTTGCTTGAATGTGACGGCAATCCGCGCTTCATCAATCTTGGCGAGGAATTCTGATAGGTTGAGTTCAACGCCGGGGTCAACATGGTTGTCTTCAAACGCCGAATACGGGATTTCCGTCCAGATAACGCCATCTTCCAGCTTGAGCGTCTCAAACGCCGCCCGCCAGATGAGCAAACTCTTGAAGCTGCGTGTATCTAGCGTCCGCGCCGTGATTTCGGTCAGCGATGCGCCAGTCGCCATCAGTTCCTGCGCGATTTGCAACGTGCGCGGCGTCACATTAGACGTGCGGAATCCCAGCGTATCCGTCACCATGCCAGTCAGTAGCGCCTGCGCCGCCTCGATTTGGATAGGGCGCTGCAACCCTTGAGTCACCCAATCAAAAGCCACCTCTGCGGCAGAGACGGCTGTCGGGATGACCAATTGATGGTCGCCGAACAGGGTATTGGTGATGTGATGATCAAGATTGATGACGACTCGGCTGTGAGCGCGGGCATACACCCCGCAACTGCCGGTACGGGCTTCATCGCTGGAGTCGACGCTGATACAGACATCCCACTCCCCCGCCGTGAGGTGCGGGTGGACTGTTTCGCTGTCGGGGATGTAGCGCAAGTAGGCGGGGACGCCACCATCAACGGCAGCGTCCACTTCTTTACCCATCGCCCATAGGACATGCGTCAAGCCCAGCATCGTGCCAATCGCATCGCCATCGGGAGACATGTGCGTCACGATGACGATGCGGGTAGCCTCAGCAACGACGCGGGAGGCCTCAGTCCAAATCGGAGTCGTCGTCATCAGTGGCCTCATCCTCTGGCGGCGCGGGCGGGATGACCAACCCGTTGAACAAGGTGTTGACGCGCTCGGCACGCTCCAATCCCTCATCCCAACGGAACAACAACTGAGGCGCATTCCGCAATTGAATCCGCTTGGCGACTTCGCGCCGCAAATAGCCGTTGGCACTCTTGAGCGCCTTCAGGATGTCGTCGCGCCGTTCTTCAGCGCCCAGCGCATTGACCAACACCGTCGCAAACATCAATTCGGGGTCAAGCCTGACGCTGGTCACGGTCACGCCCTCAAGACGCGGATCGTTCACATCGCGCATCAAGAGGACGCTCAGGATGTCGCGGACTCGTTCGCTCATCCGGTCTTGCTTGATTGACATGGCCTTAGTTCACCCGTTCCATCACGAAGAACTCGATCAAGTCGCCGACCTCGAACTCGTTAAATTCAGTCAGGCTGATACCGCACTCGAAGCCGGTACGCACTTCGCGCACGTCGTCTTGGAAGCGCTTGAGCGATGAGATGGTCGATTCCGCCATCAACACCTTGTTACCACGACGGACACGCGCCTTAGCGTTGCGCCGCGCTTCACCATCACGGATATAGCTGCCCGCAATCGCCCCGACCTTGCCGACCTTAAAGACCTGACGGACTTCGGCCATGCCGATGGTCTTAGGCGCGTACACCGGGTCAAGCATACCCTTGAGCGCCAGTTCGATGTCCTCGAACAGTTTGTAGATGATGTTGTAATTGCGGACTTCGACGTTGAGCGCCTCGGCAGTGCGCCGTGCCGCGCCATCGGTATCGACGTTGAACGCGATCACGACGCCCTTCGACGCGCCGGCCAGCATCACGTCATTCTCGCCGACGTTGCCGACTTCGGCGCTGAGGATACGTAGCCGGACGCCGTCCGGGTTGCCCTTGCCGATTTCGTTGAGCGAATCGGTGATGGGTTGGAGCGACCCTTGCACGTCAACTTTGATAATCAGGTTGAGGTCTTTGGCCTCGCCCTCAGCGACTTGACGGAACACGTCTTCAAGCGTGATGGTGGCCTTGATTCCGGATGCCTTCTTAGCGCTGGCGATATCTTGCCGTTCTTCGACAATCTGACGGGCGATTTTCTCGTTTTTGACCTGTTCAAAGGTCTGACCCGGCAGTGGCGGCTGGTTCAAGCCCAACACCTGCACCGGCAACGAGGCCGGCGCGACATCGACTTGATTGCCGGCGGCGTCGAACATAGCCTTGACGCGCCCATAGGCATCGCCAGCCATAATCACATCGCCGCGATTAAGCGTGCCGTTCAGCACCAAGACCGTCGCCAATGTGCCACGATTCTTATCAACGCGACTTTCCAACACTGCCCCGCTGGCGTCGGCCTTCGGATTGGCGAGGATTTGAGTCGCATCTGCGGTGAGCAAGATAGCCTCTAACAGGTCGTCAAGACCTTCACCCTTGGGCGCGTTGAGCGGAATCATCATCGTGTCGCCGCCCCAGTCGTCCGGCTTCAAACCGGCTTCGTCTAGCATCTGCTTGACGCGCTCGATGTTGGCGTTGCGCTTATCCACTTTGGTGATAGCGACGACCACGGGGACATTGGCGGCGCGGGCGTGTGAGAGCGCCTCACGGGTGGTCTGCATCACACCGTCGTCAGCGGCCACGACCAAAATGGCGATGTCCGCACCTTGAGCGCCGCGTGCGCGCATCTGGGTGAAGGCTTCGTGACCGGGGGTGTCTAGGAAGGTGATGAGCTTGTCGCCGTGCTTGACCTGATACGCGCCGATGTGCTGGGTGATGCCACCCGCTTCACCTTCGGCCACGCGAGTCTTGCGGATATTGTCTAGCAACGTGGTTTTGCCGTGGTCAACGTGGCCGAGGATGGTCACGACGGGCGGACGCCGGATGAGGTTTTCGCTGCGCTCGTCTTTAATCAGCTTACCGGCGATTTGCGTGCTGTTTTCGACGCGGGTACGCTCGGCCTCAGCACTGGCGATGGCCGTTGAGGATTGCGCCTCAAAGCCCATTTCTGCAATGATGATGGATGCGGTATCAAAGTCGATGGGTTGATTGATCGTGACCATCACGCCGTTGGCGATCAGGCGTTTCATCACCTCAATCGGGCTGGCTTTAATCAAACCAGCGAGGTCACGGACGGTGATGTAATCGGGGACGAGGATCGTCGCTTGCTTTTCTTGCGCCATATAAGGAATTGCCTCCTGCAAGGCCGAGCCGCACAGGAAGCCCCTATGGCCGCGTGCGCTAGACCTTCGTTAAACGTGTATTCATCAGCCGATGCCCGCCCAACGGGTATGTATGGGCGTTCATGAAGTCGGCGCTACCATGCGAAGCCGCGTGCGTGCCTCGGGGTCGAGGGTCGTCCGCAGCGCCTTCTCTAACATACCGGTTGTTAGAGCTTTGTCCCAACACACGGGGTTATCACAAATGTATGCACCACGTCCGCTGCGCTTCCCAGTGGGGTCAACTTCGACCCCGCCCTCGGCGAGTTTCACCAAGCGCGTCAGGGCGCGTTTAGCGTCTTTGGTGCGGCAAATCGCGCACATCCGTTGGGGGATATGTTTGATGGGCTTTTGGCTGCTCATACCGGCGTGCCTCATGGGGTCTTCCCTTACCTATACAATAAGGGCGTCCCAATCTTGAATGGACTCCAATAGATTCTGACGTGTTCAACACGTCATCCATTACTAGCATCAGTCGGCCAAAAATCAGACCGACTGATGACGTGTCCCTATTCTACTCGAATTCGTCCGACCAATCGCCGGTACGTTTATGCTGGCGCTTGACGACCATCTCGCCACGGTCTTCGTCGTAGAGGATGGTGCGGCCTTTTTTCTTCTTCTTAGCGCCGCCTTTGGTCTTGTCCAGCGCGTCAACATCGCCGTCTTCAACCTCAACTTCAGTATCGGCCACGACTTCAACGCGCTGTTCCTTGCGGCGACGGCGCTCTTCCGGAGTCTCATCAGGGAAGGCCGAATCCGGCGCGATCCGGGGCGGCGCACTCACCACAAAGTCGGCAGGTACAGCTACTTCGTTGGCGGCGTTGGTCGAGGGCTTGGTGCTGACCACTACGGTATCTTCAGCGATTTCCGGCTCTTCCATCACGGCCACATCCAGCGCGTCTTGTAGCGCTTCAACCGCGCCTTCGCCTTGATTATGCAGCAGGCGATGGATGCGCTTCTCGTCAATCAGGAAGCGCAGCAGGATTTCACCGATGTTTTCCAGCGGTTGGAGCGCTTCGATCAGGTTATCGGGCAGATTCAAGCGACTGACTGGGATTTTGAAGGCGTGCTGCGGCAAGGTGGCACGCAACGCGGCGATTTCGGCCATGCGTGCTTGACGCGCCTGAACTCGCTGTTGCAGCAGGAAGGCCTCAACGACTTCAGCAAATTTGCCGAGTGTGGTGAATTCTTCGGGCTGGACGGTCAGACCAGCGTTCTTCTTGTCCATAATACGGACGGATTCGGCCAGCAGTTGGGCGTGCTTCTGCATCAACGGCTGCATTTCCGGCGAATCAATTTTTTCCAATGCGCCAGAGACGGCTTCGCTCACCGCCTTGATGTCGATGCGCCAGTGCGTTAACTTGGCGGCGAGGCGTGCATTTTGACCTTCGCGGCCAATCGCCTGAGACAAATTCTCATCCGGCACAAGCACCACTGCCGTGCGGCCATTGTCTGGGTCGTCATCCAGATAAACAGCTTTCGCGTTGGCGGGGTTGAGCGCCTTCTTGATGAATTCTTCGTGGTTGTTCGACCATTCGATCACGTCAATTTTCTCATTGTGAAGTTCTCTCACAATGCTTTGGATGCGACCACCCTTTTGACCGACGCACGCGCCTACCGGATCGATGTTGTCCATCAAGGCGATGACGGCGATTTTGCTACGGCCACCCGCTTCACGAGCGATATTCTTGATTTCGACCTGACCGTTATAGATTTCCGGCACTTCGTTTTCAAGCAACCGCTTGAGCATATTGCGATGGGCGCGACTGACCACGATTTCCGGGCTTTTGGTGCTGCGCTTCACTTCGACGATATACACGCGCACTTTCGCGCCGGGGACGAGGCGCTCGCCGGGGATTTGGTCTTGCTTCCGCATCGTCGCCTCAACGCGGTTATTGTTCATCGTCAGCGTGACTTTGCTGGCGCTGACGCTCTGCACGGTGGCCGTGACGACCTCGCCAACCTTTGAGTCAAACTCTTGGTAGACGGTCTCGCGCTCGGCGTTTCGGATTTTCTGGAGGATGGTTTGCTTGGCCGATTGTGCGGCGATGCGCCCAAACTGACGGGTGATTTCGACGCGCACCATCACGATGTCGCCGTATTGCGCCTCTGGGTTGAAGAAGCGTGCATCCTCAAGGCTGACCTCGGTCATCTCCGACATCACTTCATCGACGACTTCTTTTTCGACGAAAATGCGCGGGCGACCCAGCTTATTGTCAATTTCAGCTTCGACGACCTGCGCTTTGCTGGCGCTGGTCTCTTTGCGGTAGGCAGAAATCAAGGCTTCGCGTAGCGCCTCGCGCACCACATCTGGCGACAACGAACGCGACTCGGCGATTTCTTGAAACGCCCGGTCAAAACGAATTTCTTCTTCTCTCATGGGAGGTGTCTTATCCCTCTGGTGTGATGGGGGGCTACAGCCGACGGGCTTAGGGGCGAAAATGTCCTATAGGTACGAAAAAAGTGGGGTGAACCCACTTCTTTGGCAGCTAAATTTCGTTACCATTAGGATAGCACCGTCCATTAAGCGTGTCAAGTTTAAGGGGCAGATGCTAGGGCGAACGCATCAAATTTCAAATGGCGACGGACGCCCCGTTGGTCGTCCCTACGAATGACGATTATGGTCGGGACGCGCAACGGCGCGTCCGTCGCCATCTACCATTTTTTTCACTTATCTAAATTTTGATGCGTTGCCCTACGTCACCGGTTGTCCTGTAGGGACACGGCACTGACCTGTCCGCTGATGATGACGTGGGACAAAATCGCGTCATCGGATGTTCTGTAGGGGCGTGGCTTGCCCGCCCGTGCTGAAATACAGCACTCCTACGACGATACGGGTCTAATATCCCCAAAACTAACTCAAACCTAAAACCACACAACAATACTGGGCTTATCGGGCTATAACATTTGGATTACAATAGGATTATATTGAATTAACCTTGCAACTCACAGTTGGACGAAACATTGGTAGACCTAACACACCTCATCGCTCATGAGATGCGGACGCCTCTCACTCGCATTTTGACTTCGATATTGCTCCTACGCGATTATCGTGATCGGATGTCGTCAGACCGTCAAGACGCTCATTTTGACCAAATCGAGGCGGAAGTCCGTAGCATCACCCAATTTCTAGATGACATCCTAGAGATGGCGCGTATCGAGGCGTCGGGCGTCCCCATCCGCGATGAGATAGTCGATATTACCGATATGCTGGCGAACCTGATCGCCCGCACCGCCGCCCAATATAGCGCCGTGCGCGTCCGAGTCGTCGGCTGCGATTACCCGCTCATCGGGCGCACCAACTTTCATCTGTTGGATCGCATCTTCGGCAACCTAATTTCCAACGCCTTCAAATATACCCCCGCAGGCGGCGAGGTCGCGGTATCCGTGACCGGCATCGGGGAGCGCCTAACCCTCAGCATCCGCGATACCGGCATCGGCATCCCACTCGCCGACCAAGCCCGCCTGTTTGAACCGTTCCACCGCGCCAACAATGCCCGCGCCATCAAAGGCACGGGCTTGGGTCTGTATATCGTCAAACGCGCCGTCGTATTGCTCGGCGGTCAGATTGAGATTGAAAGCGTAGAAGGGCGCGGCACGACGTTTCTGGTCAGCCTCCCTTTCCAGCGTGAGGCCGCCAACGCGAAGGTTTAAGCCCTGACCGGCAACGCCTTGAGTGCGCGCACGACGATTCCCCCGCGCCACCTCAACTCAGACGCATCAACCGCCAGCCGCAAATCTGGGAATCGGTCAAACAGATTCTGGAAGGCGATTTGCGTCTCCAAACGTGCCAGCGGTGCGCCGAGGCAATAGTGAATCCCAGAACCGAACGCCAGATGACGGTTGGGGTCGCGGCTGATGTCGAACACGTCCGGTTGATTGAATTGAGACGGGTCGCGGTTGGCGGACGCCAACACACCCAAGACAAACTCCCCTCTTTTGATGTTCATCCCGTGCAGCGTCATATCCTCAATCGCATAGCGCTCCGTCGCATTGGCAACCGGGCTGGTGAAGCGCAGCAATTCCTCGATGGCGGGCTTGATCAGGGTTGGCTCGGCACGCAGCCGCGCCAATTGATCGGGATGCTGCAACAGCGTTAGCACGCCGCTGGCAATCAGATTGACCGTCGTCTCATGTCCTGCAATCAAGATGATGACGATCATCGCCAGTAATTCGTCCTCGCTAAAATGGTCGCCCGCATCCTCCGCCGTGATGAGCGCAGAAACAAGATCATCGCGCAAATTCCCACGCCGCACCTTAATCAGGTTCTTGAGGTAACGCACCAGAAAATAGAGGCTGGGGAGCGCTTTCACCATATCCCACGCCGACGCCGCCGAGACCAACGCGGTTGACCACTTATGGAATTTGTCTTGGTCTTCATTCGGGATACCCAGCATTTCGGTGATAATGGTCATCGGGACGGGCAAAGCGTAGTCGGTCACGAGGTTGAAGGTCTGCCCGAGCTTCACCCGATTCAACAACTCATGGGTCAGCGACTCCAGCCGCGCCCGCATCCCTTCAATCACACGCGGGGTGAAGGCTTTATGCACCAACATCCGCAACCGTGCGTGGTCTGGGTCGTCAAGGTCAAGCATATTGCGCGAGATGGGCTTGGCGAACCCCGGCAGCCACATACTTTGCGCTGACCCATCCTCCGATTTGGCGCGATTGGGGTCTTTAGCAAAGCGCTGGTCTTTCATCAGCGCCGCCACATCCTCATAGCGCGAGACCATCCACGCCGAACGACTGCCGGACAACGCCACCCGATAGACCGGCGTATGCTCACGCCAACGGGCGTAGTGGTCATACGGATTCGCCCAAAATTCGGGCTTGGTCACATTCATCATCTCAATCACGGCGCTCATGCGCGTTTTCCTCCCAATCCATACAAGATAAAATCCGTCACCACGTCCGGCATCCGTTCCCAGTCATTTTCTAAGGTTGGGTCGCCCATCATCCGCAGCACCAACACACCCATCATCAACCCCGATAAGCAACGCAGTAGGAGTTGGACTTCATCGCCCTTCACCCCGCCCTGTTCACGCCAACCAGCGAAGTGTGCTTCTGCGATCTCATAAGTCGGGCCGATGATTTGCGCGTGATACCGCGTTCGCAAGTCGGCATTTACCAACAGTTCCGATACGATCACACGGAACACATCGAAGCCCATCATGGTAAACGCCTCAAATCGCTGGCGAATATACGTCCGTATGAACCCCTCGAAATACCCCCCCACCATCGCTTGTCCCAAGTCCAGATCGCGTGTCTCGGTCTGATTCACGCGGTCAAGAATCCCCAGCATCAAATCGGTCTTACTCTTGAAGTAGATGTAAATCGTGCCGTCAGCGATTCCGGCGGCTTTCGCCACATCGCGCACCGTCGCACCATGAAATCCTTTTTCGGCAAATACGCGGATGGCCGAATCTAGGATTTGGGTTTTGCGCGCTGCGACCAACTGCGCGGCAATTGGGTTACCAGAAAGTGGAGTCATATCGCCTGCCTTTACTGTGAATGTTCATTCAGCGTGATGAACAATTACTCATCAAAATGAATGTACATTCATAAAAATGAATGATCGTTCATTTATAATAAAATGATTGTCAGAAGCCGTCAAGTAGGGAAATGGCACTGCCATGTCCGCCTTGCATCTATATGGAATAGTTTGGTGCGTTAGAATGGGTGACAGACTTTTGAATTTATCCTTTTGGAGCGTAAAAATGACCGCCGTCGCCCGTCAAACCGCCGCCGAACACTCAGCAATCACCCGCGCCCGCCTCGATACCCTGTTGCGAATCCCCAGCGTCAGCACCATCCCCGCCCACGCCGATGATGTCCGTCGCGCCGCCGGTTGGCTTGCCGATTGGATGGCTGAAATGGGCATGACCCGCGCAGACCTCCACGAAGCGCCGGGTAGATTGCCGCTGGTGTATGGAGAATGGTTGGGCGCGGGTCAAAACGCCCCCACCGTCTTGATTTACACCCATTACGATGTGCAGCCCGCCGAAAAATCGGACGGGTGGAATACCGAGCCGTTCGAGCCAACCGAAATCAACGGCAAACTTTACGGGCGCGGCGCGGTAGACAGCAAATGTCATGTCGTGATTCAACTGGCCGCCATCGAAGCGATGCTGAAAAACGGCGGCTCACCGGTCAATCTCAAGATGTTATGCGAGGGAGAGGAAGAATCGGGGTCGGAGCATATTTATGAGTTCGTCGCCAACAATCCAGACCTCTTGAAGGCTGATGTCTGCGTGATTTCGGACGGCAGCCTGCCCAATGAATCGCAGCCGGTGTTGGATTACGGCTTGCGCGGGATTGTTTCGTTTGAGATTCATGTGCGCGGCCCCAAGCGCGACCTGCACAGCGGGCATTATGGCGGGAGCGTGCATAACCCCATCCAAGCGTTGAGCGAAATCATCGCCCAACTTCACGCGCCGGACGGGAGCGTCTCTGTCCCCGGATTCTATGACCAAGTGGAACTCATCACCGATGAGGAGCGCGAAGTTTTGCTGCCGATGCGTGCGCCATTTGATGAGGAATGGCGCGATGTGACCGGCGCACCCGCCCCGTGGGGGGAATCCCAATACAGCTTGCACGAGCGAATCAGCGTCCGCCCGACGCTGGAACTCAACGGGATATACGGTGGGTATATCGGGCAAGGCGTCAAGACCGTGCTGCCCGCCGCCGCCGTCGCTAAACTTTCGTGCCGACTCGTCCCCTATCAGACGCCAGACCATGTGTGGGAATGTGTCAGCACGCACATCAAGGCCATCACCCCGCCCAGCGTGACGGTAGAAGTTATCCGTATGGAGGCGGGCGCAGAGGCGCTCATCATTGACCGGACATCGCCCGCGCTAAAAGCCGTCACCATCGCTTATGAGCGCGGCTGGGGCGTCAAGCCGTTGCTGAGTCGTGAAGGCGGTAGCATCCCGGTCACGGCGGAGTTCAAGAAATATCTGGGCGCACAATTGGTCATGATGCCGTTCGGCTATAAAAACGGCGGCGCACACAGCATCAATGAAAACTGTGATCTCGGCATGGTCGATAAGGGGATTCAGACCATGCTCCACTTCTATGAGGTGTTGAGTTCGGAGTCCTGAGACCGACATAGCGGACGCCCCGGTGGGGCGTCCGTACAACACGAATTATTTCGTGGTGATGTTTCTTACTGTACAGGTAACTACTCAGCCATCATTTTTCCCCTCAATCTGATGCTTTAGAGCGTCAAATTGACTGAAGTTCGGGGAAATTCCTCCCTCAGATGATTGGGCTGAGTATCGGTCAAAATCTTCTTTTTCCCTCAAATAGGGGCTGAGTAGTTACCTGTACAGATAAGCTCATAGGCTGTCAGCCGGTATTAACTGAGGGATCGTCAGTTTACGGGATGGGGCGTTGCTCGCAATAATCCGCCTCATCCGTTGTGATGCTATGTGAGACCGCTAATACGCTCTCCCAGAATGCCTCGTCTTCGCTAAGTAAGAAGCTCTGACCCCACAAAGCCAGCTTAGATACGCCCCCTTCAACCGCAAGACAAGCCATATCTTGTAGTTCGCTCTCGGTGGGGAAACGTAAATGAAAGCCTGCATCTTTGACTTCTTGAGCCATCTCTGGCGATAGCTCACGCTCAAACGAAAAAGCTTGAAGCACCAGAAAATAGGGTTTACCCGCAGCAACGTCATGAAGCCAATCGAAATAGGCCGGAAATGCGGCTTTATATTCGAAATGGCTCAAACCGAGATTAGGGGCAATCAGGCTGGCAAACTCTGCGGGGATGGGATACAAATCGAAACCGATAATGTCCGCATATAGGCTAAACTCTTCGATATGACGTAGATAGGTATCCACATCTACTTGGTTTACTGGTCGGCTCGTACCGTCTGATTCCACCACTGTTTGAGGAATGGGCGCATGAACCATCATAACAGGAAGTGAAGGATCAACCGCCTTGACATGTTCATACAGCATTCGGGCGTTTCGGGTGGGATCATCAGCATGAATCTGGGTAATACCCGGCTCATCAACGCTCAATACCGCCGAAATCATGCCTTCACCAGCGCACGCCATCAAAGCACGGAGCGGGTCTTCCTCTAGTGGAGGGAAACCGTCAGCGTAAAGTACCTCACCCGCCACCAGAAGTTTAATCTTATGGGCGCGTAACGCCTGAAACGCGGCATCGTCATAAGAACATGGTGGGAAAAAATCCACCTCATAGCCCAGATATAACGCTTCTGGAAACTCCTGATATTCTGAAAACGGCAAAAAATCAGTTATCCCTGCCGCTGCCAATTCACTGAACCAAGCATCATAGTCGCGTGTTTCACCCCAGTATTTCGGGACGCCCGCTGCCGTGATTTCAATCGTAGAACGTGAGGCTGACACACTGACCAGCATAGATAGACTAATGGTCACCAAGACGATGGCGATGATTATTTTAGCGGCGTGTTTCATGTTATTTCTCCTGTTAAGTAATCATGTCCGGCGTCAGATGGGCGACTCGATTCACATTACGGATGATGGCATACCCGTCACGGCGCAGTTCTACCCGCGTGATGCTGGTGTTATACACCCAGAAATAGCTCTGGCGCATCGGGGCGGAAACACCCATCAGCGAGAGCAATAAACAGTCGATGAACATGCCATGCGACACCAGCGCCACCGACGCCTTACGCCACGACTCATCGGTTGAGATGTGATGCTTGAACCACTCAACCATCTTGTCAGCGCGGGCGTGGCACTCATCCAGCGTTTCCTCGCGGTCAAGCATATACCACCCGTACTCCCCGATGGCCGTATCGACCACATAATCAGGGAATTCGGTGATGATTTCTTGGGCAGTCATCCCGCGATACGGGCGAATCCCCAAGCTACCATCGGGCATGCGTTCATATAAGCCGCCCGCCTCGTAAATCAGAGGGTGGACGTGCGGCTTAAACCCAAATGCACGCGCCAGCGGCTGTGCGGTCTGGAGCGTGCGGCGCATCGGGGACACATACACATGCGTCAGTTGAATCGGGTGATGTGCCTGACGATTAGGGTCTTTCATGCTCAAGCGCGTGATAGATTCGGTGTCGTTGGCTTCCACCATCCATGCGGCGAGATGTTCGGCTTGCCGGTGTCCGAGGTCGGTCAAGTCAGGGTCGGGATGGACATGCGAGTCGTCGTGCGCGTTATTTTTCGATTGCCCGTGGCGTATCAAAAACAGTTGCATAGGTTATTTCACATCCTCTATCAGATTCACGCGCAGCGCGGCCACCTCTGCGGCAGTCAGACCCGCCCGCCCGGTCAGATAGGCGTCTATCGAGCCATATTTCTCGCGCAATTTGACCAACATTTCGCTCATCATGCCACCATCAGCAATCATCAGCGGGTGTAGGGCATCCAAAGATAATCCCAACCACCGCACCTTCTTCAATACCACCCCGACATAAATGCGGAACTTGTGATAGAACAAATTGCTCAGGGCATAATCCGCCGCGATAACCTCATCTGGGACGCCGAGAGTCGCTAATAGTACCGCCGCTAAGACGCCGGTACGGTCTTTGCCCGCTGTGCAATGGAACAGCATCGGCAAATTGGCTGGGTCGGACATCTGGCGTAAAATGCCGCCAATCAGCCCAGCGTTGGATTCCAGCATCACGTCGTTATAGCTAGAGCGCATCATGTCGCTCAGGCGGGCTGGCTGGAATAGCATCGCACGCAGTTGCCCCATCGAGTCGCGGCTGACCTGTACAGGCAGATGTTGATAAGTCGCCCCGAATCGCGCCATATCATCCGGCGAATCGGCCACTTCTTCTGGAGTTCGCAAGTCACAAATCGCCGTCAGACCCAACCCCGCCAGCGCCGTCACGTCCTCTGGTGAAAGTTCGTTCAATGTCCCAGAGCGATAGACTCGCCCCCAGCGCACGCGCCGCCCATCCGAGGTCGGATAGCCGCCGATGTCGCGCAGGTTCACCGTCGTCTTTAAGCCCAACGTCCGGTCACGCCCATTCGACCATGACGGGTCATGCGGGCGCAGATAAGATTCCGGAGCCATTCGCGTCACAACCTGTCGCGCTTGCCAGCGCCCATAGATGACCACGCCGAAAATCAGCAGCACCACCCCAAGCAATACCCACCCCATTAAGCCCCCTAAAACCATGCCGTATCATCTTGATTGACCGTCGAGTCTAACACAAAAATGCCCGCGTGCTGCGGGCATTTAGAAGTAAACGGAGATTTGTAGACTTGCTTTGCGCTTAGCATACCGCCCTACACGATTATCCGGCTGCGGAATCCAAGTCGCACTTTGGGTTCTGGATCTCCTGTGCCTGCTCACGCTGATAGCGCCCGCTGACAATCGACCAATCAAGGTTGCCGACCATCCAAGCCTTCAGCCCGGCCACATAGTCAGCGACCAACGCATCGGCTTCGCGCCCAAACACAGGCAACGCGGATTCTAACTCGATGAATTGCTGGATGGCGTTATCAATCCGCGCCGCGACAGAATCGACGGCCTCTTGCATCCCCATGTTGCCATTCTGACGCAAAATCAACACCAGATTGTGCATATCTTTACGCTTGGCCTCTTTCTCTACTGAGAACAGGTCGTTCGTCCAAGATATCACATCGTTGGCTAGGTCTTGCATCTTGCGGAGTATGGGATGCTCACGCGCCAACGAGGGTAGCGCCTCCCCCATCGTCATTTCAATCAACAGGGCGCATGGGCGAAAGCCGCTGGTATCGCGGCGGACGGCGATATATTCGTTTTCAGTGGGAGTATAGCCGTAAGCGCGGTTTTCCAACTCCCATAGGCAGCCGGTGGTGTACGACTCAAAAACCATGATGAAGCGTGCCACCAAATCGGTATCCATGCGGGCGCGTAAGCGCTGCCACAACTCGCTCAGGCTTGCCAAAAGTGCGCCGTCCTCGCGGACAGTAGCCAAACGCGGGTGGCGCATGAGGTGGAGCGCGGCCTCGACATAGGCCTGCATCCGGCGGGTTTGCCGCCCGATACGCGCCTCATCGAAATGGTCATCTTGGATGAATAACCATGCGATCCAGTCGCTCACCAACATTAAGTCATCTTTGGAGATAGTGGGATAAGCTACTGAACTCAGCATCCAAAATTTCGAGGCGTCAAATTTTTTGAACGATGTACTGGTCTTGAGCAGGTCAAAATAGCGCACCCAATCCATCGAGTGCCGTTCAGCGACACTGGCATGAGGGTTTGTTGCCCCGTCAAATGGGAGTGAGATATGGGGGTGGCGATAGGGTGCGATATACATAGGACAACTGCCTTGAATGAGCGAAGGGTGAAAACATAGCAAACAAATATCATCAGTACGATATTTCAAATAATATTGTACTGATAATGATAATCGGGATTATATCATGATTTTGTCTGAAATCTAACGTAAGGTAATGAAATTAGTACCAAAAGGGGGGACGCATCCCCCCTTCCGTTGGTTTTAATTGTTTGATTTTAACCAGTCACCTCTTTAGCGGCGCGTAGGCCGGTCTCAATTGCGCCGTGAACGCAGGCCGGACGGGTGACATGGGTGGCTTCCCCAGCGAAAAACAAGACGTTCCCCACGGGTGCGGCCAAATCAGCCCGGTAGCCGTCGGCGTCGGGCGGGACATACGAATACCCCATCTGGCTATACGGGTCTACGCCCCACCCGGCAAATGTCCCGACCTCTAATTGGTTGCGCACATTCATGCCAAAGATGTCGCTGAGTTCTTGCAATCCGAGGTCAATTGCGCCCGCCTCGCCCAAATTCTCTAGCGTCAGCGCATTCAGGCCGCCCGTGTTGGCCGTTAGAATCGGCGGCGAATCAGCGCGCCCCCACCCCGGCTGCCACCAGACCTGCAAGGTCTTATCGGTGGTCAGTTCGCCGAGGTCTTCCGGCCAGAAGCGCTCTTTGAAGCGCAAAATGACCTTATCGACATGTCCAGCGCCCAGCGCATTGATGGCTTCTTGCTTCCAATCTGGGAGTGGCGGGTCGAATTGGACGACGCCTTTTTGTAACAGCGCCAACGGCAGCGTGACAATCACCGCGTCTGCGGTATAGAGCGTGCCGTCCATCGTCTCAACCGTGGCGGTAAGGCCACCGCGTGAGACGCGCTTGACCGGCGTATTCAGGCGAATATCAAGCCCGATTGCCATGCGCTCTAGCAAGGCGGAATACCCTTGCTCAAGCCGGTAATCGCGGCTGCCGTCGTCGTCATAAGTCGCCTCGACAATCCCATAAACGCCGTGCTGGGTCGTGCCTGCGGCAACTTCTTCACTATACATATTGTCAAGGATGCGGCGGGTGGCGGGGTCGCGTAACTCCGCGAGGTCGTCGCTGACCTCAATCAATTGGTCGATGGTCATTTCATCGCCATCGTTTTCCGTCCACGCTTCAGCCGCATCCCAAATCAAATCCTCCAGCGACTCATCCGACCCTGCAAGGTCAGCCTGCCACTGGTGGGCGTCAATCGTATGGCCGTTAATATGGACAAAATCGCTGGTGTTGGGGCCGGCTCGGAGGGTACGGAAACCAAAGCTATTGACGTAATCCCATGTCGTCACCCGGCTTCCATGCAAAAATTCCGCCCCTAATTCCACCGGATACGGCGACAGCGTGCGGTCAGTGCTGACACGTCCGCCTATCCGATCACGGGCTTCAAGAATCATGACGGTGTGGCCGTCACGTTTCAGGCGGCGCGCTGCGGCAATCCCAGCAGCCCCTGCGCCTATGACAATCACTCGCTTAGAGAATGCGGCAACCGGCGGCGTAATCGCAACTGCCCCCATCGCCAATAATGATTTCAACACCTCCCGTCGACTTACCAAACTCGTCTTCCCTAACTTGGCCTTGCGCTTAACCTTCTTCATAACCGTTCCTACAGGGAACACCCTGCACTAGTTGACTCTATGGGTTTACACTAGCTTTCGCGTGGGCGTCAAGGGGGCTAAATCGTGCCGCAAGAAGTTCTCATTATCGGAATCATGACTTCCGCAGGAATCATACAAGGCGTGACCGGATTTGGCTCGGCGTTGTTCGGGATGCCCTTCCTCGCACAACTTTTAGGCGCACATACCGCGACTCCATTATTTGCCCTGAGCGCCGTTTTTGCCGAGATGGTCGGCGTCTTTCGCTACCGTAAATCCATCACCTTTGGGGCGGTATGGCGCGTGGCGGTGGCGGCAGTCATCGGAATCCCCATCGGGGTGTATGGCGTCACGATGATTGATGAGCGCGTGGTGCTGACCATCCTCGGCGTGGTAATCTTCAGTTATGCCGCTTACCGCTTGTTCACGCCGCATATCCCACGCTTACAAAACCCCAATTGGGCGTATCTATTCGGATTCTTGGCGGGGCTTCTCAGCGGGGCATATAACACCGGCGGCCCCGGTTATGTGGTGTATGGCACGACGCAAGGGTGGAAGCCAGACACATTCCGCGCTAACTTGCAGGGATTGTTCATCGTCGGCAGCGTGGTTGGTCTGATTTCGCACTATACCAAAGGCAACTTTAACGACCTCGTGTTATATCTATGGGTGTACGCGACTCCCGCCTTCATCATTGGTCTATTCATTGGTTATGGGCTGAATCGTTATATTTCGCCGGTCTTTTTCACCAAACTGGTGTTGGTCATGCTCGTGCTGATTGGCCTCAACTTGATTTTTTAAGTGATGAGTGATGAAGAAATACATCATCACCGCTCGTTTCATCACAAACTGTCCATCACACATACCAATTCTCATCACTCAGGACTCAGGACTTTTCATGGACATCCAACGTTACCCTACCCTAGATTCCCTCGCCGCCGCCGCTGGGGAGTTATTCGTCGAATTGGCGAACGACGCTATGACCGAACGCGGCGTGTTCCATGTCGCGCTGTCCGGCGGGTCAACCCCACGCGCCATCCATCTATGGATGGCGCAACACGCTTATGATTTGAATTGGTCGAAAGTCCAGTTGTGGTTTGGGGATGAGCGTTGCGTCCCGCCCGACCACGAGGATAGCAATTATAAGATGGCACGGGACACGCTCTTGGACGCGCTAGACATCCCGCCGCACAATATCCACCCGATGCGGGGAGAATTTACCCCGACGCAAGCCGCTGAAGTTTATGAGAGCGACTTGCGCGGCGCGTTCCCAGATGACCTGCCGCGCTTCGACTTGGTATTTCTGGGATTGGGCGAGGACGGCCATACCGCATCGTTATTCCCACACACCGACGCGCTGTTAGAAAATGAGCGCTGGGTGGTCGCTAATCACGTCCCACAATTGGGCGTATGGCGTATCACGCTGACCGCGCCGGTTTTGAATCAAGCTCGCGTGGTCGCCTTCCTCGTCACTGGTGAGAAAAAGGCTGAGGCGCTCAATACTGTGCTGAATGGCGAGTATCATCCCGACGACACGCCGGCGCAGATGATTCACCCCACCGCAGGCCGCGAGGTCTGGCTGGTCGATGAGCAAGCCGCCCAAAAACTAAGTGATGAGTCCTGAGTCCCAAAGGCTGAGTTTGATGAATTGGACTTCATGGACGGGACAGCAAGCTGTCCCCTACAGAACATTCGATGTCTGTGGAAAAAACACACGTCATGGGCGATTTTGTAGGGGCGACAGCGTGCTGCGCCCGTGCTGATACATAACGGAGAATAACAATGCTTCACACATTAACAAGCACGATATGGCAGGCGGGGATTTTGCCCCAAAGCGGCGCGTCCATCGCCTTTGGTCAGGTGACTCACGACGGGGGCTGGCAAGATGTCCTCCGCCCGACTCCAGAAAGTGACTACGCGAATTCTAGTAAGTGCAGCAGCTTTATCATGCTGCCGTGGTGCAACCGGATTCGTGGCGCGATTTTGCACTTCGATGGGCGTGATTATCCGCTAGACGCCGCGCCGGACGATGGCACGGCTCGCCACGGGGAAGTCCGCAAGCGGGCGTGGCGTATTTTGAGCGCCGATGAGTCGCATATCCGCATGGGAATCAGCGGCGGCGGCCTGACCCCGACCTCGTGGCCGTTCCCATATTCTGCCGAGGCCGAATATGGTTTGGAGGGCGCGGATTTCATCTGGACGCTACGCCTGACCAATACCGGCGATCAGCCGATGCCCGCCGGATTCGGCCATCATCCATATTTTGTCCGGTCAGGCCAACCGCCTGTGCTGACCGTCCCATGTAGCCAGCAATTTGAACTGACCGACTATATGGCAACCGCCGCGCCCGTCGCCATCTCCCCCGCCGTCGATTTCCGTAGCCCGCGCTCTATCGCGGACATCTCACTTGACGATTTGCTGACCGGACGCGACTTCAAGCTGCCGAACATCATCCATTACCCAGATAGCGGCCTAACGATAGAAATGCACGCCGACCCTGTTTTCGCCCAAACGTTGCTGTATGCCCCGACAGGTGCGCCATTTTTCGCCGTCGAGCCGCAATCCAACGCCAATGACGGATTCGCGTTGCACGCACTCGGAATCCCCGGCAACGGCGTGTTCGTCCTCTCCCCCGGAGAGACAGCCAGCGGCACGGTGCGGTTACGGGTAGTTTAGTTGGGCGTATACGCGGGGTACGCCCCTACGTTAGGGCTTGCGCCAAATCGGTGATTAAATCATCGACATGCTCTAGGCCAATTGAGACGCGCAATAAGCCTTGTGGCGTCTTGCTGTCCACGCCTTCAACACTGGCGCGGTGTTCTATCAAACTTTCCACCCCGCCGAGGCTGGTAGCGCGGGTGAATAATTTTACCCGTGCGACGACGCCCATCGCCGCATCACGCCCGCCCGCGACCTCAAACGACAACATCCCGCCGAATCCGCGCATCTGACGGGCGGCGATGGCGTGACCGTCGTGCGATTCTAGCCCCGGATAATGCACTACCGTCACGCGAGGTTGGTCAGCCAAAAACGCCGCAACCTTCCCCGCCGTCTCGGTCTGAGCGCGTACCCGCAATGGGAGTGTCGGTAAACTACGGAGGATGAGCCAACAGTCGAATGGTGACGGGACAGCGCCGCCCAACTTCTGCACCTGACGCAGCCGCGCCACAAAGTCCGAGTCCTCGCCGTCACGGGTGATGAGCGCCCCGCCCAAAACGTCGCTGTGACCGCCAAAATATTTGGTCGAACTATGCATGACGACATCCGCGCCCAGACTCAGCGGGGTCTGCCAGACCGGGGTCGCCCATGTGTTATCGACGGCCACCCGCGCTCCGGTTGCCCGCCCTAGCGCCGAAATCGCGCTGATGTCAGCAATCCGAAGCTGAGGATTGGTCGGCGTCTCGACCCAAATCAAGCGCGTATTGGGGCGGATGGCGTTCTCGACGTTATGGGCATCGCGCATATCGACAAAATCAGACTGCAATCCCCAGCGCGACATGACATCGCGGACGAAAAAGCGCGTCCCGTGATACAGGTCATCCGGCAAAATTACGTGGTCGCCGGTTTGCAACGCCTGAAACACCGCCGCCACTGCCGCCATCCCACTCCCAAACGCCAGCGCCGCCGCGCCGCCTTCCAACGCCGCATAAGCCGACTCTAAGGCGTTACGGTTGGGGTTGGCGGTGCGCGTATAGAGGTTGCCATGCGGGAATGTGCCATCTTCCGCCCGTTCAAAGGTGGTCGCCAGCGTAATCGAGGGCGTCACCGCGCCCGTCCCCGCCTCAACTTCGCGTCCTGCGTGGACGGCTAACGTCTCTAATTTCATGTCATTTCCTCATATCAACGACGGGTGAGGTTATAATACTGCTATACAGGGGTGTGAGAGCATGACTCTCATCACTCAAAACTCGGCACTTATTAACCGACACGGAGCAGTCGTAAACCTTATGGCCTATAACCCCAATGACCCACACGCGGACGCCCGCGTTTTCACTTCCGGCGCGAGTATCGCCAGCGCCCGCTCCATCCTTATCCTGCTGCACGGGCGCGGGTCGAACGCCCATGATATCTTGAGTCTGGCTGGGGCTGTCCCGCTCAACAAAGTGACCGTGTTTGCGCCCAATGCTGCCGGTCAAGCGTGGTATCCACAGCGATTTATACGCCCCCTCGCGGAAAACGAGCCACACTTAACCTCAGCGCTGAACGTCGTAGCCCGTTTAGTTCAACAGGCCAACGCATCCGGCATCCTTACCGATAAAATCGTGATTGGCGGGTTTTCACAGGGGGCGTGCCTCGCGTCTGAATATGTCGCCCGCAACCCAACCCGCTATGGCGGCCTCGCGGTATTCAGCGGCGGCCTGATCGGGGATAAAATCGCCCGTGCAAATTACCCGGTTGATGGCGGATTGGGCGGGACGCCGGTATTCGTGGGGTGCAGCAATGTCGATTTCCACATCCCGGTTGGGCGCGTGCAAGAGACGACGGCCATCCTGCGCGAATTGGGCGGCAACGTCACCGAACGCATCTATCCCAATATGGATCACACCATCAACGACGACGAATTGCGATTCTTCGCGGAGATGATTAAGGGGGTCTGACCGCAACCCTTTAATCATCTCCATAGAATTATTAGATGTTGACATCGCCAATACGCCAGATACGCTCAGAGCGTGACAACAGTTCATCAGCGCCGGATGGCCCCCAACTGCCGCGAGGGTAAATCTCTAGGGCGGGTGCGCCGCTGGTTGGGGTGTCCCACGCGCCAAGCACGCTATCCATTAGACCCCACGCCGTCTCAATTTCATCAGTGCGGATGAAGAGCGCGGCGTCGCCGTTGAGCGCGTCCACCAGCAAGCGTTCATAGCTGTCCTGGATTCCGCCGTTGAACTCTGAGCGATAATGGAAGGCCAAATCCACCGGACGGCGTTTCTGTGCGCTGTCCGGCTCTTTGGCCTGTACGGTCAGATGAATTCCCTCATCAGGCTGAATCCGCATCGAGAGCAGATTCGGCGTCAGGTCGTTGGCGTCCTCAATGTTGAACATCATGTGCGGCGGGCGTTTGAACTCGATGACGATTTCGCTCTGCTTACGGGCAAGAGCTTTGCCGCTGCGGAGATAAAACGGGACGCCCTGCCAGCGCCAATTGTCGATATACAACTTGAGCGCGGCGAAGGTCGGGGTTTGACTGTGTTCAGCCACCCCATCGGCGTGACCATACCCCACATATTGCCCGCGCACGGTGCAATTGGGCTGAATCGGGCGGACGGCCTTCAGCGCCTTGACCTTCTCATCACGGAGGGCATCGGCGTCGAAACTATTGGGCGGCTCCATCGCCACCAGCGCCACCAATTGCAGAAGATGATTCTGGAACATATCGCGCAGCACGCCGGCCTTGTCATAGAACGCGCCGCGATGTTCGACATCAACCTTTTCCGCGACGGTGATTTGCACATTGTCGATGGCGTTACGATTCCAAATCGGCTCAAAAATCGCGTTGGCAAAGCGGAAAAACAGGATATTTTGCGCGGTTTCTTTGCCCAGATAATGGTCGATTCGGTAGACCTGACGCTCGGAGAACACGCTATGAAGATTGGTATCCAGTTTGCGGGCGGTTTTGAGGTCTGTGCCGAACGGTTTTTCGACCACGAGTCGCCGCCACCCCGTCGCCTCGTCCGCCATGCCATGCTCGCCCAATTGATGCACGATGGGCGCATAGAGCGCGGGCGCAACCGAGAGATAATACAGCCGGTTTTCGAGGTCGTCATCTCCGGCATCCAACGCCGATTTCAATTTTTTCATGCCGTCCGCTGTCCCGGCATCGGCGGCCACATAGGTCAAGTGCGGCGCGAACATCTCCCACTGCGGGTCGCTGAGTAAATCGGGCGCAAATTCGGCCACGCCCTCGCGCAATTTATCGCGGAAGGCGTCATCGCTCAGTTCAGAGCGTGAGATGCCGACCACGCGCAGTTTTTTGGGCAGGCGCCTCTTGACGAACTGGTTATACAACGCGGGGATAAGCTTGCGGACGGTCAAATCGCCCGACGCCCCGAAAATCACAATGGTGGTCAGTTCACCGGCAGAGGCCATCAGTGTTATTCCCCCGCCTTTTTGACCGCGTGACCGCCAAAGGCGTTACGCATGATCGAGATCAGCTTGTCGGTATAGCCATCCTCGCGACTGCGGATGCGGCGCTCTAACGAGGCGGTGATGACCGGCGCGGACACATTCAGGTTAATCGACTCAAAGACCGTCCAGCGCCCTTCCCCGCTATCGGGGACGTATGCGGCGATGTCCTCTAGTTTTTCGTCATTCTCCAGCGACCCTTGAATCAGGTCAAGCAGCCAAGACCGGACGACGCTGCCATCTTGCCAGATGCGCGTGACCTCGCTCAGGTCGAACTCGAATTCCTTCTTGGCGCGCAGAATCGACAAGCCCTCGGCGAAGGCTTGCATCATGCCATATTCGATGCCGTTGTGAATCATCTTCGAGTAATGCCCTGCCCCGCTGGGGCCAACGCGCCCCCAGCCGGTGATGGGCGACGGCGCGAGGGTCTGGAAAATCGGGGCGAGCCGTGTCACGGTATCAGCGTCGCCGCCAATCATCAGACTGTAACCGTTGTCGAGTCCCCATACGCCGCCGGATGTGCCGACATCAACGAACTGAATTCCCTTAGCGGCCATTTCTTGACCCAATGTGACCGAGCTACCGTAAAACGAATTGCCGCCGTCGATGATGGTATCGCCCGATTGCAACAGGTCTGCCAACGCATGTACTGTCGAAACAGTGGGGTCGCCAGAGGGAACCATCACCCACACGGTGCGGGGCGCGGCCAATTGTGAGACGACTTCGGCCAGCGATGCGGCGGGCGTAGCGCCACCAACGGCAGCCTTAGCGATGGCCTCTGGGTTGTGATCAAATGCGACCACAGTATGGCCGCCACGAATCAGGCGCGTCGTCATATTCGCGCCCATCTTGCCCAATCCAATCATGCCCAACTGCATAGGGGGTTCATCCTTTAGTTGTGATATAGAGGAGTCCGTATCATGATAACTCAGACGCGCCATCCGAGGCCAACTGTACGAATAAAGCGTTATAATCCTATCCTTATGCCAACGGCGGCAACTCCCCCCCAGTCGCACAGTCTCCACGCTGACCGTCGTCACGCGCCGCACCAAATCCACGATATATTTCTCGTCGTCAGAGTAGCGATTCGGGTCGCTCATAATCCCGCTGCGCTTGTCGGTTTTGACCTGATACTGCTCAATCACCCAGTCTAAGGCACTACGCCCGCCCAACGTGTAACCGAAGGCCGCCGCCGGAAAATCGCCCAACGTCAGTGACGGATTGACCGTCAGCGCCGATTTGTCGTTGTTGAACTTCATCTTCTCGACGTGCCAATCCGCCGGACGACCCTTCGCCCATGTCTCGGTGAGGGGATACGGCGTCGCGGCCTCATACGTCAGGTGTGAATCCGCCAGCGCTTTGCCGATGCGCCTGATGAAAACGCGCTGGGGGAGTTGTTCTGGGCGCGGGCGCACCACGCTCAACCTGCGGCTGATACAGATGGATATAGACTCCATCGACTATGTGATTCTGCACGAGTTAGCCCATCTGCACGAATTGAACCATTCCAGTCGGTTTTACACGCTACTGGCAAAACTCTTGCCCGATTGGGAGGAAAAACGCCGCGCCCTCAATCGAAGCGAGGTGATATGGTGAGATGTTTTTCACCCCTTATCCCTGTCATGAGGGGGTAAATGCACCTCTTTTATGACCAATACTTCAGGTTATGTTACATTCTTGTAACAATACATATAATTTGTTTGTACCAAACGAAACAGTGCGATACTCTTATCGCTGGTGGATTATTCAACACATTTTGAAGGAAATCCAAATGCCAAGAGATGCCAGCGCACTAGAAATTCATGCCATAAATGTTAGTCAAGGGGATTCGTTCCTCATTATCAACCGAGATTTAGTCGCACTCCGTGGCGTAATCATGACGGCGGGGCTAATTGCACCTGTCGATTCTTTGGATTGGCTGCCGTTTGCCATTGCAAGGAATCTCGACTTGGAGGGGACGGTTAGAAAAGCCCTCTTGATTGACGGGGGTGAGGATTATTACGGTGGGGATGTTTTAAGCTATATCCGGAAATATGGGGTTAAAGGAGACGCCACACGCTTGAATTTTATGACCCTTGTTTCACATTTTCATAGCGACCATGTAGACGGGGTGCGTTCTGTCTATAAACGGCGTGTTCCTATCCCTATGATTGGCAAGGGAGGGTGGGGAACCGCTGACAATTATCCTCCGGCTCATGCGTATGATATGGGTAGTGACCCGCGCCTGAACCCAACCACCGGGACGTATACCTTATATATGGCAGACGTGACCGGATTTCAGACGAGTGGCGTTACGACAAGGCATCTGATACACCCTGTCGCTCGTCATGATGCAACGAGCGGACTCCTCGCGGAAAATATAATTAATTTGGGGGCTGATGATGCTGGCGTCGTCATGAAAATGCGTTGTATCGCCTCAAATGGGATTGTCGCACAGGGACTAGCAGCGCCGGTTGATATTATGGCCGGGCGAAAATTTAAGAAAGGTAAAGCCGACCAAAATGACCGCTCTACGGTCATGGTCTTGGAATATGGCGATTTCCGCTGCATTTTCGGCGGAGATGCGGGCGGCAATGGTCGAGAGGCGGGCGGGAATGTCGGCATTAACCGTGATAACCGCACGGCTCAATTTTTCTCCTCGCACGGCGACCTAGAAACCCCACTACGTACTGCGATTACGACCACTTATCCCAGAGATCCTCTACGCGCAAATACGGCGACAGGGCATGTGTGTTGCTTTAAGTCGCATCATCATGGCAGCGGCTCTAGCAACGATATGTTCTTGATTTCGACGTTGCAGCCGAAAATTGTGCTTTGCTCATCCGGCACGCGCACTAAATTTCATGGTCATCCTACCCAAGAAGCGATTAACCGGATGGCTACCGATCCGTGGCCGCTTGCACCGGATGGGGCTGCTACATCCGCTAATACCATCGAGAATTATTACATCACCGAAATGGCCGTGAATGGGCGGTATAAATGGGGTGGGTCAAAAAAGTTACAGCAATATACCCGAACTTACGTGCCTAGAGGGCGGATTATGGGCGACATCGTGATACGCCCCTTTAACGTGGTCAGTATAACAGAACCGAATTGGACGGGCGGTATCAGTATGCAAGTGTATGGGTCAGGGTTACAGTCAGCCGTAGACCCCGGTGACAAGCTGTTGAGAGCGGTTGATGGAACCCAAAATCTGCCCCAATATCCGGTTGGCCCGTGGGAACACACCTGCAATAAACATTAAGAAGGGATTTCAAATACAATGCCTGTAGAATTTGCCCAACCTATTAACCCGAACTACGCTTACCTAAACGGTGTTTATCAGGGACAGCAGCAACCCGAAATACTTGGGATAGCCGGTCTTACGGAACAAATCGGCCCCTTCTTCATCGGTTTCGATACCGACTTAAAACCGGCGATGGCTCGGATATTTTTTGACCCGTCGCAGATACAACCTGTTGATATGGGGAAACCTCAAACAATCGGGCTGATGCAGATTGGACAAATCACCTATCAAGGGATTCCTATTCCGCCGTATGTCTACCGAATGGGGATGCAGTATTTGCAGAATTATGTCCCCCCGCTTCCGCTGGAAATCCGTGACCCAAATTACTGGGCAGATATGATGACTCCAGCCGACGCAGCAGGGCTACCTTGGCCGATGTTCCAGTGGAATGGTCTCTTACGCAATCGGCAATATACGCTTGATTCTTTCTTCAGCTACCCAATGCCTAATGGCTCATTCGCTAATATACCGCCAAATTTCTCTGGACCGGAACGAACATCATTTGCCTCATCGCTGTTTGATGCGGTCAACCTCGACATGGATAGCCCCCCAGCAACTGTCATCCTGCAATACATCACCGATATGGTTCAGCGCGGGGTGGAGCCGACTGCTTCACTAGCCGTCACACAAGAGATGGTTTTATCGGCAACCGCGCTCGGACTCGCCTTCCAGATGTTGGGAATCGATGACGCTGAGTTGATTGAATCCGTCGAGGTGAACGACCCCTATATGCTCATCACAATGGTGGATATTGAAGGAGATGGCCCGATGTACGCCGCCTTCTTTGACTGGATTCTTACCGAGGCAGGTGATCGTGTCGAGGCTCTTGTAATTTATGAGCTTGATTTAGAGGAGTTTGAGGAATTACGCTTCACTGCGCTTACAGAGACGTTCTACAACATCCAACAATATCTTTTGCGAAGCGGAGCTATCCCTAAGCGCGGATTTCCGGCAGACCCTCCCCCGCGCTCATCCCGGCAAGGAAAGGGTGGAGACGGTCTCAATCCATTCCCATTTGTATTTCAAGGGTTTCAATATGACCCTGAAATTTTGGATGAAGATGAAATCGGACCTCAAGTCTCGTTTAATTATGAGACTTATGCGATGGGCTTCACTGATGAAAAATTGCATTGCTATGGCGCGATTGGATGGCGTGCATCGCGTATTTTTGACCCGTCAGTCCTCGAGTTCGGGGACTTGAGGCTGCATAGACCCCAAGGGCTTGGTCGTCAGGGTGATGTCCTTAATCAGGCAATTAATGGGCAGACATACCCTTCAGAGTCTGTCCCTTATCAAGTTATCAGGACTTTCAGAAACCTTGTACAGGCTCAAAGCATCTCTGGTGGGACAAACCCAACTTTCTTTGAAAACACCAGCCTAATGACGCGGAGTCCGCAGGGTTACAGCACTGGCTCACAGAATTGGACTGGTCGTTGATGGATGCTCAATTAACGTTGACACTGCGGTATACCGATGGCAAACTCGAAGCGTCATGGCCCGCCCAAGAAGATGTCTACGGCTATGAAATCGCGTGGCACGATACCACAGCGGGTTCTCCCAGATATCTCAAGCGTATTCTTGCCGCAGATTATTTAGCTCCGGTTATCCTTGAAACTGAGCATTTTCAGCCTGTAATGGGCGAGACATACACCGCCGATGTCTGGATTATCGGCCCGCCCAGCCAGCCACAGCGCGTGGTCGCCTTCGATGCAGCCTCGATTCTTCAGGCGCTGTTACACCTGCTGTTGGGCAATCGACCTGCGCCGGATGAAGTCGCACTGAATAGCACCACGCTCCCAGCGGGGCAACCGGGTAGCCCAGATGCGATTCTGGCTCTCATCCAACAGACTTTGAAGGTCGATGAACTGGTCATCACAACCAGCGCAGACCCTGCGCTGAATGAAGAACAGACCCTCCTCACCATAGATGGGATGGCGACCCTCCTCAATGCTGAGGCGACGCCCGTCCACTTTGCTTTCACTGTCAGCGAAGATATGCTGCTGCAAATGGTGATGACGGCGGACTTGCTTGAGGCATGGACGTTCAGCGACAGCTTCCCCAATAAGAATCTGGGTATGATGAGCCTTTGGGAGACCAGCGCACGTCAGTTCTGGCTGACCTCGTATGCCTATAGCGAGGACAACGTGTTCTTCCCACTGGCTATCGGGCTGAATTTGCTCGGTACATTAAGCCTTTCATCCGACCTGATGCCGACCACCACTGAAGGCGCAATCGTACAGGCCGTCCGCTTCGGCGGCGGAATCGACAATCACGACGATACGCTGACATTCCATTGGACGGGTAGCCAGACGCTTGATGACCTGAGTCTTCAGCCCCTAGAATGGTCGGCCATGACCCTGACCGGCGGGACGTTACTTCTGGATAGCGTTCCCGGACAGGATGAGGAAAATCCCGGCAACCTGAACAATTTTCGGATTGAGGGGACAATCGCGCTGGCGTATGGGACGCTACCGTTTGCGCTGGGCATCCCGACCAATCCAGTTTCGCCAGTTATAGCGATAACCCGCCCACAGGACGCCTCATTTGAGAGTCTGGGCGGCTTAATCGGGGATATTCCCGGCACGGTGTTGCCGAGTTATCTACCTGTGAGCCTCTCAGGATTGGGGCCAATTAGCCTGCTGGACATGATTATCGTATTTGACCCAGCGCAATTGGGCGCGACGCGCTCAACGCTTGAGGTCGGGACGACGGCTGCGTGGACGTTATCGATTTTCAGCTTAGAGAGTCCGCGCATTGCCATCGATTCGACCATCACGCCTGACCCGTTCGGCTCAAACTTCCGTACCGATCAACTGGCATTGAAGGCTACGGTGATGGTGAACAGTGCGCCTTTCGATGTGGCGATGTTCATCCCCCCGTATGGGGATTGGACGCTGCGCGTCATCAATGCCCAGCCAGACCTTGATGGGATTGCTGCTTTGATGGGGACAACCGCCAGCGCTATTATTTCTGCGTTGCCAGCCCCACTTCAAAATATGGGGATTTTTGTCCCGACACAGGTGGAAATCGCGTTCAACCCATTCACACCCAGTTTTAACTCTATCGCCTTCAATATCTTGCAAATACAACCGTGGGTCATCGTCGAAGACTTGTTGGTCGTCACCAATTGGTCAATTGATATGGGCTATTGGTGGAACAATGGGGATTGGACGCTCTCATCTGTGTTTGAGGGCGATATCGTCATTGCCGGATTGTCCGTCCACATGCGGCTGCCTATCCCATCCGGTCAAGAAGGGTGGACACTTAGCTTTGCACAGGAGCCAATCAATATCCCCGGCTTTGGCGACCTCTTACGCTTGATTGGGGCAGAGGATACCGCCGACCTGTTGCCTCAAGGGGTACAAGACCTCGGTAGCTTGACCATCCTCCGGTTGGACATCAATCTTGACCTGAATAATCTGACCAATCCGGTACGGCGGCTGATTTTCCAGATTTATACGCCGTCACCGTGGCAACTCTTACCGGCTCAAGGGCTAATCCTAGAGAAACTCGACATGGGTATAAATGTCGTGTTAAGTGGTGAAACCAATACCTATGTGGCGACGGGCTATATCCGTGGGATTCTGTCTGTGCTGGGGACGGAGGTCTATTTACAGACTCAGCGTACCAGTGCGAGCGCGCCGTGGTTGTTGTTGTTGAGTACAGCGCGGATTATCCATGTCCCCGGTATAGCGGATTTGGCGGCGTGGATGTTGCCGGACAATGTGCTGGTCTATATCCCAGTCAGCTTCATGCCGTTCAGCGCCGGATTAGACATCAATACCTTCAACCTAGAGTTTGACCTGACCAATACCAACCTGAATCTGATTAGCTTCTTCATCCGCAACTCCGAAGCATGGGGCATCATCCCAGATTACATCACGCTGGATAATGTCTTTGTCGATTCGACCATCACCAATCCGTTAGCCGATTCGCCGGGCTTGGTCGCTCGGATTCAAGGTCTGTTGACATTGGGGACATTGCCGGTCACACTGTCGGCCAATAAAGCCACTGTAGATGCCGAGTGGGTATTTAACGGCACAATCACGCCCGGAAGTGTGATTGACTTTGAGGCGATTTTTGACGAATACGTCCCATCGATTTCGATGCCTTACGATTATGGCTTCCCGCGCTCTGTCACCATCGTAGAAGGCTCCGCGACCATCATCCCGGCGACCTCGAAATTCCAGTTTGCGCTGTCAACGCTGTTCGATTGGCAGTTCAACATGGGATTCACCATCCTGTCGATTAACGCGCTGTCGGCGAGTCTGGATGTCGAAGCGCCCGGTCAGGGAGGCGTCCGCCCATACGTCTTTAATGCCAGTGGCGCGTTCACTTTCGTCGGGATTTACACCCAACTGACGTTCACGACCAGCAACGGCACGACGGATACCGTCATCGTCGGGATTGCCTCCAATACTCCGGCCGCGATTAATCTGCCAAGCGTCTCGAATCAACTGTTGACCGATGGCAATACTGGGACGGAAACGTGGTCGGGCATCTTGTCGCATGTGCCGGTGGGATTCGCAGATTTCGGTGAACTGACCATCACCGTCGGGTTGAATCTGACCAAAAACTTGTTCTTGTTGTATGGCTACAGCGAAAACTTCGGCTCAATCGCCTATATGATGCAGCAGCTAGAGGACGGGACGTGGGGCTACTTTGTGTCGGTCAAATTGGCGGACGGATTCACGTTTGAGTCACTGCTGCCCGCGCTGTCGGTCATAGACGGCATCCTGACGTTTGAGAACGGGAGTGCCAGTTTCGCCTACTCGTCTTATGATGTCAGTTCCGCGCAGGCACTAACCTCTATCATCCCGCAATTTGCCAGCGCGTTCTCGCTGACCAATAGCGGCGTCCCGACTCCCATCCGTCCGGGCGTGAACTTCTACGCGGCGCTGAATTTCGGCAGTGAGACTCGTAGCCTGTTATTTAGCAACGTCGTGGTCATGCTCAGTGGAGTAGACGACAAGCCCGACTTGGTGCTGTATGGCTACATCGGCAATCAGACGGCGGATGATGGGACGAACAGTACCCTAAATACCCTTTTCCGGGCGACTCTGGGCGACTTCGTGGTGCTAGACATCTTGCGCTTCAACGGCGTGACCTTCCAGTTTGAGATGGCGCAAAATACCGTGATTTCGCTGTACGGCGACATGGTTCTGACGCTGTATACAGGTCAGCAAAATCAGCAGGCGTATAGCTTCCACGGGAATCTGAGCATCAGCGATACCGAGGCCAACTTCTCGATTGTGCAGACTCAGCCGCCCGCCCCCAGTCAATCAATGGTTGACCCAATGGGGATGACCGGCGTCACGCTGGGCGATTTGCGCCTGATTTTCCAATACATCTACGCCACCAGCGCCGTGACATTGGAGATGGGCGGGTCAGTTTATTACGGCACGGGTGATAGCCTTGTCACCCTCAGCGGGGTGTTGGCGTTGGTGAACAATTCGCCAGCGCTTGTTGAGATGACGCTATCGGTCACGCCGCAATTGGGGATTATTGCCTTCGTCGTGCAATCGGTGACGAATATCACCTATCCGCCAGAGTATTTTGATTTCTACTTCATCTCTGGTAGCGTGTATTACTACGACGCGGCTGCCGACATCAACCAGACCTATAAGCGCACGATCTTGCCCGGTGAGACGCCCATCATTCATGTGGACGGCTTCAACATCCAGAGTAAATTCAGCATGTTCAGTCGTAGTTTGTCGATTGAACTGCATGTCGCCAGCAACGGATTCACCGCCACTGGCAAGATGCTCGACCCGTTCGACCTCGGTTTCGTCACATTCACCGATTTCGACTTCACAGGTAGCCCGTCGCTGTTCATCCGCGTGCTGACCAATGATGAGGCGTTCGGCCTCCGGTTGGGCTTCATCTTCTTTGACGAACATTTCGCCACGGGCGAAGTCTCGATTGTGTTGGAGGATGGAGAAACCAACGTCCCTCAGATGCGGGCGAGATTTACCTACGCTGGCGATATTGCGATGTTCGTTGGGAGCAGCATTGCGTTTACCTACGATGAGGAAAACGGCTTCCAAGTCACCGATTGGCCGTTCGACTTCCTCTATCTGTTGGACTATGCCGCGCTGATGGATGGTTTCGAGATGCCGGGGTGCGGTGAGTTGGTCAACATGGTCTTTGACAATGTTGTGAAGACCAAATTCATCGTTAATCCCAAATTCTCACTCGACGGCGCAGCCTTAGTCATCACCCTCACAGGCGCTTATACCATCACCCTGATAGGTCAAGATGCCCCGTTCCTCGTGGTCGGGATGCCAGACCTCCCCATCTACATTGATGCGCCGTCCTCTTTCACTCTAAGCGCCTTGCCGGATATGATTTTTAGGAGCATCGCCGACAGCGCTCAAGCGATTGTCGATAGCTTACTGAATGACCCCTTGAAATTGGGCATCTTCCTTACCACGGTGGGTGTCTCTAAGGTCGCGCCCGGCGTTATCGCCGACATTGCCTGCTACAGCGGTGAGGCGGAAGAATCGGCTGAGTTAATCGAAGCGGCAGAAGGCCTCCAAGAGACAGCAGAAGCAGCCGTGGAAGCGGCAGACATCGCCTTTGACGCTTTTGAATTAGCAGTCGAGGCGGGAGAAATCCTTGCGGCGGCAGAGGCTTTGGCTGACTTGTTGGCGGCTGGTGCAGCGGTAGCCGTAGCA
>Ga0163154_10001295_pt1 | contig 38899 bp, 30 predicted proteins | sample OliLakLV19MP9P1_FD_148649 | JGI IMG/M metagenome (GOLD analysis project Ga0163154, IMG submission 148649) | Freshwater microbial mat bacterial communities from Lake Vanda, McMurdo Dry Valleys, Antarctica - Oligotrophic Lake LV.19.MP9.P1 | ecosystem: Environmental > Aquatic > Freshwater > Lake >... | reverse complement strand
GTGCTACAAATACAAAAAGAACAGGCAGCTCAAATGCCCCTACTTTCAATACCCGATATTAAACTTGTGTTCGCTAAAAAATTAGCCAATAAACTTCATTCTGATCAAGGTATTTTGGACGCTTTAGCCCGAAGACACCTTAAAAGAAAAGTTGATTTAGATCGATTTTCTAAAGTGCCAAAGTAGAAGTAGGCTACTATTAGAAAAAGGAATAGTTTGAATATTGTTACCATATATATTAAATATCTCTATTTTATTAATATTTTCTTCTTTTGAAAATTGTAAATGAATATTGCCAGAGGAAGGATTGGGAAATAGACTCAGCCCGTGAACAGATAAACCATTAGGATCGTCAATATTTGTAATATTGTCAGTGTTGATGATATAGAGTTCATTACCAATTCCATCTTCATAAAATGCGGTGTAAATCAGAGAATTCTTGTATTTGATAAATCGTGCATCAGGCGCAATTTCTGAATAAGGAGCACCATCTGGCTTCATCAGACGCGTAGTCTCAGGTGTACCATCAGTGTACCAAAGCGATCTTTCATAGGAATTATCATATTCTTTGGCTAATACAAATAAATGTTCTCCAACTTCAATAAATCCTGGGCTGGCATTAAAGTTTCCTAGAAAATCTTTGACAACAAAAGTATTTTCGGGCGTGCCGTCTGTAACCCAAAGCACATAACCTATCGTAAAATTATCTACGTCTTTTTTTGCCCAAAAGAATAATTTGTTTTTATGTGCAAAATAACTATGAGGTTCAGCCACATCATTTTGGGTAAGTTTTTTGAATAAAGTAGTGCCAGCGTCCGTTCCATCTGTCACCCAAAGCAGGCGGTAAGTATTTAGCCCTGTACCTACAAAATAGATTTTATTTTGAAAGCTAATGAGTTCTTTACCAAAATCTTCTATCTTGTAAGGTACGTTTCCTAATTTCCTAGTATTTTGAGGAGTGCCGTCCGAAACCCAAATATTAATACCGTAATCAGGATGATTTGCTTTAAAGTATAATAAATCATTTATTATGATGAAATTCCAAACTTCAAAATTACCTGTAGGATTACTGTCTTTAAGTGCATAAGTACCGACTAAAGTACCATCACTTCTCCATAAATCAACATCCCCATTATTTGAGACACCTGCGAAAAATAGAAGATTATTATAAACAACTACATTCTTTTCATTACCAAACTGAGGACTCCAGTTCCCTAGTATTTTGCATAAAGGAAATGTATTTGAAGGTGTTCCGTTGGTTACCCATAAATCGCTATTTAGCCTGAAAAATATTTTATTTCCGATGGCTGTAAAATTATCCATTAATGGAGCGTCTGAAGTTTCTATTTTAAGTAATCTGACTGTACTCGCTTCAGTACCATCAGTCGTCCATAATTCATTTGCCACTGAGCCTTCTCCAAATCGAAAGAAAAGCTTATCATTTATCACCATCATGTTGGCAGGATATCTATATGCATCGTTGCTTTGTATAAAATTTTTTATTTTTACAGTTCCTTCGGGCGTTCCATCGGTGACCCAAAGTGCATCACCTTCGCCATTATCTACTCTAAAAAACAGCTTATTTTCAAAGGCGGTGAATTCTCCTAAACCACTGTGATTACCATTACTAAATTGTTTTATTAATTTAGTGCCATTAGTGGTGCCGTCGCTGACCCATAATTCTGACAGTTTTCCCACGAAAAACATTTTATCTCCCATAACAGTAAAAGGGAGGTTAAAATTAGAACTGTTCATCCCTGCTATCACATCTTTTACTTTGATAGTACCCTGCGATGTACCATCTGTACACCACAAAGCAGAACCTCTATCATCTGCAGCTGAAAAAAATACTTTGTCTTTAAAAAGAGTAAGGTTAGAAATGTAGGACTGAGATGTTGGATTAATGTTTTTAATGAGCACCGGTTTTTGTGCCGTGCAGTAAATTACGAGCAAAGTAGCAAATAGTGTAAGACTAAGAACTTTCATATTATATCAGGTTTTTAAGTTTGTAACCTCTTAACAAAAGTATTCATTATTTTGAGCGAAACCAAGGATGCAAAAGTTAAAATCTATTCTATTTAAACAATTGTAAAAAAAACAGCAAAAACCCTTTAAAATTCTCTAACTTTAGCTACACAAAATACAGCTATGAAGCCCTTTCCCACCCTTCAAGAAGTTGATAAAATTGCCACGGCTGGCGAGCCAATACACGCAATTTACAGATTACGCAGTGTTATTACGAGCTATCGCAAGCAATGACGGCGCGCACGGGAGCTTATGACCTATGCAACGTGGGCATCGAAGCAGGCGGGGCAGACGATTCGGAAGGAAGATATGCGGCGGGCATTGGAACGCTTGCTGATGCCGGAGCCGACGGAACGGGGCATGACGGAAACATCACCCGCAGTGGTATGGCGGCGGATACAATCACGCACCTACCACCAAATCTCTCACCGCCGCGATCCACTTCGGATTATCATTTAAACTGGGCACTAATTGCACGTGCTCACCGCCCATTTTTCGAAATTCGTGATAGTATTCATCGCTGATTTCTACGATGGTTTCGAGGCAATCGGCTACAAAGGCAGGACTAAAAACTAAGAGTCTTTTCGTGCCTTTTTGGGCTTGTTCTTCTAAAATGGTGGTGGTGTACGGTTTTACCCAGGGCGTGCGTCCCAAGCGGCTTTGGAAGGAGGTGGTGTAGCTGCCTTCCGGTAGATTCAGTTTGGCAACAAGTGCGCGGGTAGTCGCGTGGCACTGTGCGGAGTAACAAAATTGATTGACCGGACCGATAGAATTACAGCAATTTTCTTTTTGCAAACAATGATTGAAATCGTCGGCTTTTCGCAGTTGGCGTTCGGGTAAACCGTGATAACTAAATAAAATATGGTCGTAACTTTCAATATCAAATTGCCGAGCGTTCTCCGCGAATATGTCAATCATGGGTTCGTAATCGTAAAAGGAGTTGATGAATTTCAGCGGTGGTATGGCGTTTCTTTTTTGTAGAATGCGCATTACTTCTTCATATACCGAGCCGGTGGAAGCGGAAGCGTATTGTGGAAATAGGGGTAAAACGGTGATTTCGGAGACTTGCTTTTGCAGTAATTTTTCAATGGCGGATTCGATGGACGGGCTTTGGTAGCGCATGGCGAGTTCGACTTCGTAGTCTTCACCCAATAAATGTCGAAGTCCTTCCGTTACTCGATTTCCATAATATTTTAAAGGAGAACCGTTTTGGGTCCAAAGTTTTTGATACAACTTAGAAGAACTGCCGGAGCGGAAAGGTGCGATAATGCCTCGGACCAATACATTGCGCGATAACCAATTGACATCAATGACGCGCGGGTCGAGCAGAAATTGTAATAAATAGCGATAGACTGCCGGACGGTCGGGTGCGTCGGGTGTACCGAGATTGACGAGGAGGATGCCTTTTTTAGCAGTCATACTGCAATGTTTAATTTTGAATGTTTAGTTTTTAATGTTGAATGCGTAGAAACGAAGGCATTCAGCACTAAAAATTTAAAATTTAGCATTTGCTTTGCGAACGAAACTACAACATTGAACAACTTTTCAAGTTTAATTGAATGGTAAAATAAGGGTCATAATTGTAGCTTTGCGGCGAAATGTTTTTTTTGTTTAAGGTTTGGGAGTTTCTCGCTTCTCACTTCTCTTCTCTCGCTTCTGGTTTGACGGCTGTTGAAATGAAAACGGCTGCTGCGTGAGGGATAGGAGCGGTACCGACCGTAGGAAGGTACAAGCGGATAGCCCGACCCGTAGGGGCACGCCCAAATAAAAGTCAAAATGTAAAACCGCGAAATGTAAAATGTAAAAGTTGGAGCGTCTGGCATCTAATCGTCTGGAATTTAAAATGTAAAACCGCGAAATGTAAAATGTAAAAGTTGGAGCGCGTCTGGCATCTAATCGTCTGGAATTTAAAATGTAAAACCGCGAAATGTAAAATGTAAAAGTTGGAGCGCGTCTGGCATCTAATCGTCTGGAATTTAAAATGTAAAACCGCGAAATGTAAAATGTAAAAGTTGGAGCGTATCTGGCATCTGGCATCTTTTAATCTGGCATCTAAAAATCTAAAATAATGAAAAAACCATTAATATTAGTTACGAATGACGACGGAATCACGGCGAATGGAATAAGAGCGCTGGTGGAGGTGGCGTTGGAGCTGGGGGATGTGATTGTGGTGGCACCGGATGCGCCGCAGAGTGGCATGGGACACGCGATTTCGATTGATAAGCCGATTCGGTTGCGGGCGATGGAGGGCGTATTTGAAGGGGTGTTGGCGGCTTATGATTGCTCGGGAACGCCGGTGGATTGTGTGAAACTGGCGAAAAATGTGCTGATGAAAGACCGGATCGTGGACTTGTGTGTGTCGGGCGTGAATCATGGTTCGAATGCTTCGATTAATATTATTTACTCGGGGACGCTGTCGGCGGCGATGGAGGCTTCGTTGGAGGGCGCACCGGCGATTGGGTTTTCGTTGTTGGATTACTCGGCACAGGCAGATTTTGAGGAGGGGAAGCCATTTATTCGGCAGATTATGCAGTATGTGCTGGCGAATGGGATGGCACACGGGAATTTGTTGAATGTGAATATTCCGAAGTTGCCGACGGAGGCGATCAAGGGGATTCGGTTATGTCGGCAGGCGGATGCGCGTTGGGTGGAAGAATTTGTGGAGGCGAAAGACCCGCGCGGGGTGAAGTATTACTGGCTGACGGGCAAGTTTGAAAATGAGGATTTGGCGGATGATACGGATATTTGGGCGCTGGAAAATGGGTATGTGTCGGTGGTGCCTTCCATGCATGATTTGACGAATTATGAGGCGCTACGTAAAATGAAAGATATGGAATTTTCAGTAGAGAGTAGAGGGACGAGGGTAGAGGGATAACCCAAAATACGAGGCACGAAGCACGAAGTAGGATTTGTCCCTCTTTTCTCCATCTTCTTCCCTCTACAATATAATAAAATTATGAACAGAAATATGCTTTGGTTTGGGTTGTTAATTGGTTTGGTGTTGCCTTTTGTGGGATATGCGCTTTTGCTAATGATTTATGATGGGCTGGAATCGGCGGGGGCATTGAGTGGACGCGGTTTTTCGGCGAATTTTCGGCAGCGGACCTTGGGTATTGTAGCAGTATGTTTGAACTTGATTCCCTTGAATTTTTTTCAAAAGAAGCGCTTGACGCAGTCTATGCGCGGGCTGGTGCTGGCGACGTTGGTTTATGCGGTCATTTGGTTCGTTTACTTTGGAGCGAAGCTTGTTTAATAATATTGTGATATTTTGCGCGCAGGGCTTGATGGGACACTGATTCTATAAGATTCTTTATGGTGTTGACTGATTTAATCATAAAAAATCATAACCATCCTAAAAAATCAGTGTACTATTTGTCACGAGCGGACAAGAACACATTAACACCAGAACACTAGAACACAATTATGAAGTACTACGTGATAGCGGGCGAAGCTTCAGGGGATTTGCATGGCTCAAATTTATTGAAAGCCTTGAAAAAAGAGGACTCGGCGGCGGATTTTCGGGTGTGGGGGGGTGACTTGATGCAGGCGGCGGGGGGCGATTTGCGGAAGCATTATCAAGAATTGGCGTTTATGGGATTTGTGGAAGTGGTAAAGAATTTGCGGACGATTTTAAAGAATATTGAATTTTGTAAAGCTGATATAATTGACTACCAACCAGATGTGTTGATTTTGGTGGATTATCCGGGGTTTAATTTACGCATTGCAAAGTGGGCAAAAGAACAGGGCTTAAAAGTGATTTATTACATTTCGCCGCAATTGTGGGCTTGGCACGCCAGTCGGGTACATGATATTAAAAAAACGGTGGATAAAATGTTGGTGATTCTGCCGTTTGAAGAAGCATTCTACCAAAAATATGATTACAAAGTAGAATTCGTCGGGCATCCATTATTAGATGTAATAGAAAATTATAAAGCCTCGCCAGATTTTTTACAACAAAATAATTTATCAGAAAAACCAATTATCGCGCTCTTACCGGGAAGTCGGAAGCAGGAAATTAGTCGAATGTTGGAAGTAATGTTGAGCGTTACGTCGGATTTTCCAGATTATCAATTTGTAATAGCCGGAGCACCTTCACAGCCGAAGGAATTTTATGATGCCATTTTAAAGGAATCGAAATTTTCAGCAAGCATCAGTTTTGTACAAAACCAGACGTATGATTTATTGAGCCATTCCACAGCTGCACTGGTCACATCGGGGACAGCGACGCTAGAAACTGCTTTGTTTAATGTGCCAGAAGTGGTTTGTTACAAAGGCGGGGCGATGTCGTATGCCATTGCAAAACGATTAGTTGCCAAGAGAATAAAGTTTATTGCGCTGGTGAATTTGATTGTAGATAGATTGTTGGTGAAGGAATTGATTCAGAATGAGTTGATTACGAGTAATTTGCGACAAGCATTACAGGAAATTTTACAACCTGAAAAGGTAAATGTAATTAAAAAAGGATATGAAGAATTGCGAGAAAAACTGGGGAACGCCGGGGCTTCGGAACGGGCGGCGCGGCTCGTCGTGGGGTATTTGTCTGAACTGTGATTTATTTGATTTTTATGATTGGCTTGATTTTTTCGCTTGCTACTTGCTCTTTACACTTCCATTGGAACGCGGATGACGCGGATTGTGCGGATTTAGTTTTCGCTTTTATCACTATGAAGCAAAATGTAAAATTATCATAGAAATCATAATAATCAAATAAATCACAGTTCAGACACGCTTCCTGTCAAATGCAAATATCTCCGCATCCTTGTTCGCATTTCCCAAATACAAATCCCGAATCATCTCCGCTGCAATTAGGCTAAACGTAATCCCATTGCCACCAAAACCCAGCGCGAAATACGTGAGTGGACGCTCCGGCGACTCCCCGATATAAGGCAATCCATCTTCCGTTTCCGAAAACGTGCCTGCCCACTGGAAGTCTCTTTTGAACGGCACATCAGGAAATAATTTCGTAAAATCCTTTTCCAATTGTTCGGCTTTCTTTTCAATAAGTCGGTCGCGGCGGTCGGGATTATAAAATTTTTCGTCTCTGCCACCAATCAAAATACGATAGTCACTCGTGGTGCGCATATAAAGGTACGGGCGAGCCGTTTCCCAAACGAGACAGTTTCCGTGCCAAAAATCTTGCTCTGGCATGGGTTCGCTGATGATGGCGTAGCTGGAATTTAGGTTTTCGACTTTTTGTTTTAAATATTTTTGCGATTCATAACCGGCGGCAATGACGAGGCGCTTGGCGCGCACTTGACAATCATCTTCCGTGCGCAATTCTACCCAATCATTATGGTAGCGAATGTCTTTTATTTCCGTTTGATTGTAAATGCTGCCGCCCATTTCGGGCAATTTTCCTAAAAGTGCGTGCGTCATTTTATAAGCATCCACTTGTCCGCTTACTTTCGATAACAAACCTGCTGGAGCTGAAAATGGAAACTGTTTTTCAATTTCTTTTTTCTCTAAATATTCTAATTCAATCCCATGCTTACGACGCAGTTCGTACTCTTTTTGCAGACTCTTTACATCACGTTTGCTGGAAGCATAATAAAAACTCTTTTTGAGCTGAAATTCATTACTAATATTCAAATCATTACACAAATCTTGTAATTTTAAAATAGCATCCAGGCATAAATTATAACTCCGCGCTGCTTTTGCCTCGCCAAACCATTCTGCTAATTGCGTCATGTGGGTATCAATCTCGTATTGCAACAGCGCCGTACTCGCGCTCGTGCTGCCCATGCCCGCGTGCCGCCGTTCAAAGAGTGCCACTTTTACCCCAGCTTTCGCCAAATGATAGCCGACCAGCGCGCCCGTAATACCTGCGCCTATGATGGCAACATCCGTTTCTAAATTGGTTTTTAAGGAAGGAAAAGATTGAACCAATCCGCTTTTGACGAGCCAAAAAGGGGTTTTACTATGTAAGTCCATTGGATTTTTGTGGCTTTTGAGTTTACGAATGTACATTCGAAGTCATAAACCGAGAAGTAGAAAAGTTGTTTAAAAATTCCTATTTTGTCAAAATCAGCCATTTATTATTAAATTTTTTGAACAAAAAAGGATATCTTTTCCTTCCTTTCTAACCAAGCAATATTATTCAAAATACTTTATATATTATGCAACAATTAAAACATCATTTGGAGCGCTCGGCTTTCGGCGTGTGCAGTTACTTGGGTAAGAAAATGGGCATCGCTTCCTCTACCGTTCGGCTCTACTTTATTTATATATCCTTTATTACAATGGGTTCTCCCTTGATTTTATATTTATTTGCTGCTTTTTGGCTAAATATTCGGCAGTATTTTAGAAGGAACAAACGAGTAATAATTTATAATGAGTAACGAACGAATGAATAATGAAATAACTTTTAATTATTCATTCATCAGTTGTAAAATATGGGTCGCCACCACACCCGCCGTCTCCGTACGCAGCCGACTATTGCCCAAACTTACACCTATAAATCCTTGATGTAAAGCACTTTGTATTTCTTTTTCAGAGAAATCGCCTTCTGGTCCAATCAATACGATAGCACTTTGAGCTTTAGGGTAAACTTGTTTTAAATGTGGATTATTTTCATCACCTAAATAAGCAATGAATTTGTGATTGTCAATCATTTGTGATTTTATAAAAGTATTAAAAGGTGTTAATTCTTGTAAAATGGGTAGGGTTGCTTTCAGAGATTGTTTCATAGCGGAAAGAAGAATTTTCTCCAAACGGTCGAGCCGAATAATTTTACGCTCGGAATGTTCACAAAGTAGCGGCGTAATCGTGTCCACCCCAATCTCGGTCGCTTTTTCCAAAAACCATTCCAATCGTTCCATATTTTTAGTAGGTGCAATAGCGATATGAACTTGAAAGGTGCGCCGATATGGGTCTTCCCACTGTCTGACAATTTGTAAAGTGCAATTCTTTTTTGTAATATCTATTATTTCTCCTTCATAAAACCAGCCTTTTCCATCCACAAAAGTAACAAGATCGCCCACCCGTTTGCGCAACACTTGCGTGCAATGATGGGCCTCTTCCGTATGAAAAGTAGCCAACTCATTTTTAATATCCTTTGTATAAAATAATATCATGGAATTTCGTGATTTGGTGATTGGTGATTGGTGATTGGTTATTGGTGATTCGTTATTTGGCACTTCTCACTTGGTCGCTCTGTCACGTGTTCTCTAAGTCACTTAGTCTCCATTCTACGTCTCTAAGTCTAAAAAAAACATCGGTTTATCAAAAATAAAGTACCTTTAACGTTCGTCTTTTTCAACCGTGGCGCTAAAATAGTGTTTCGTTGAATAGCAATCGAATCGTTTTTTAAAAGTAGCAATATACGCATGGATATTTTGATTATGGCGGGGCAGTTGACACTCAGCCTCATGATTTTGGTCACTTTACACGAGTTGGGGCATTTCTTACCGGCTCGTTGGTTTAATACAAGAGTAGAAAAATTCTATCTGTTTTTCGACCCTTGGTTTGCGGTTTTTAAAGCTCGTAAAATCAATGGTCGTTGGAATGTTGCCAGTATTTTCAATAAAAATAAGGAATACCCGGAAGACCGCAAAGATGTGACAGAGTACGGTATAGGCTGGCTGCCGCTGGGTGGCTATGTAAAAATAGCCGGCATGATAGACGAAAGTATGGATACCGAGCAAATGAAAGGCGAACCGCAGCCTTGGGAGTTTCGCTCCAAACCAGCTTGGCAGCGTCTCATCATTATGTTGGGTGGCGTCACGGTCAATTTTATTCTTGGTTTTTTCCTGTATGCAATGGTGTTGTGGGTATGGGGTGAACAATATCTTCCTGCCGAAAATGTAAAGTACGGCATTTACGTGGATTCACTCGGTATGGATATGGGCTTGCGCGATGGTGATAAAATAAAAGCAATTGGCAATCAAGCATTTATAAAATTTAATGATCGTGCCATTGTTCGGGAAGTTATTATTAATAATGCCAACCGATTAGTAATAGAGCGCGATGGAAATGTAATGGATTTGCCGATTGATAAAAAATTTGTGGGCATTCTTTCTAAGCGAGATAATAAAAATAAAGTCATTTTTGGGGCGCGTACTCCTTTTATAGTGAATGAATTTGGTAAAGACTCTCCTGCTGAAAAAGCAGGTATGCAAAAAGACGACCGCGTCATTGCTTTTAATGATGCGCCAACGCCTTACTTTCATGAGTTTGCAAAATTGGCGCGTCAGCATAAAAATGATGAGGTAAAGATAACCGTATTGCGCAATACGACCGATACAGTTGATCTAAATGTAAAAATGACCGAAGACGGTAAAATAGGCGTAGCCGCTAAAACTTTAGATAATTTCTTTGATTTCAAACGCCAAGATTATACAATCGCAGAAGCTATTCCCGCAGGTGTTACAAAAGGGTTAGGTTTTTTGAATGACCAAGCAAAAGCCTTTGGGCAGATGTTTAGAGGACGTATCAAAGTGTCTGAAAGTCTGGGTGGATTAGGCTCTATTGGCGGGATGTTTGGTGGGGAGTGGATATGGGAACGTTTTTGGCTGATGACCGCTATTTTGTCGCTGGTGTTGGCATTTATGAATCTCTTACCGATTCCCGCGCTTGACGGTGGTCACGTTCTTTTTCTGCTTTACGAGATGGTGAGCGGTCGCAAACCGAGCGATAAGTTTTTAGAATATGCTACCACTTTTGGCTTTATTCTGGTGCTGGGACTCATTGTTTTTGCAAATGGACTTGACATTTGGGAGGCAATAAAAGGTTGGTTTGGTAAATAGAGTTGGAATGAATTATTTTGAATTTTTCAATATTCCAATTGCATTCAATATTGACGGAACACTGTTGAAACAGCGTTTCTACGAAAATAGTAAACAATTTCATCCTGATTTTTATACGTTAGAATCGGTTGAAAAGCAGGCGGAAATATTAGAGTTATCTACCTTAAATAACCAAGCGTATCGTACCTTATCCGATTTTGATAAACGGATGGAATACATTTTAAAGTTAAAAAACGCGCTTGCTGCCGAAGGCGAAAATAAAATTCCACAAGACTTTTTGTTGGATATGATGGACATCAATGAAAATTTGATGGACTTGGAATTTGATTTTAACGAAGCTACGTATCAACAAGTGTTACAAGAAATTGCAAATCAGGAGCGCGATATTTACTCGGAAGTAACTTCTATTATAGAATATTATAAAGACGAAAAAGCGACTGCGCAGGAACTTTCTGCGGTCAGAGATTATTATCTAAAAAAGAAATACCTCTTGCGCATTCAGGAGAATTTATCTAAATTCGCCACTCGTTAAATAAAAAGAGGCTTACCGGAATGGCGGAATTGGTAGACGCACACGTTTCAGAGGCGTGCGGGGTAACCTGTGCGGGTTCGACTCCCGCTTTCGGTACTAACTGACAATCAAAGGGTTACGGAATTGAAGTTTCGTAGCCTTTTTTTATTTGCCAGCTATTTGCCAGCAAAAATTGATTTGATTTGTGTCAATAACTTTTTATTCCTCAAATGTGCACACACCGTTGTAACGCTTTTCGATGATGCGCCATAATATTATTAGCTAAATGCTGTGGCATTAAGACCTTCACATTTTCTCCAAAAGAGCAAAGCTTTCGGATGAATTCAAAATTGATAAGTAGATGCATTCTCATTCGGAGCAATTTAGTAGCATCGGAGCTGATTTTATTACAAATAATAGAATGCTATAATCCTTCCTTTTGTGTAACTAAAATCATACTTTAGCGTATTTCCAATAAAACATATTGTAATTGGATGCAACTTTGAGGCCGTAATTAAAATAATCGGCTCATTAGCAAAATATTATATACCTATGAAAAAAACATCCAAAGAAGACGGACACAAAGTCCGCATTTTAAAACTGCAACGCATTTTACTGGAGCAGCCTTTCCGCTATACCAAACGCCAGCTTGCCGAACGCTTCAATGTACTTCCGGATGCCATCAAAGAATATTTTGAAAACTTTGAAACTGCCGGTTATGAAGTAAAATACGACGAAAAGTACCGCTATGGCTTTGCAGCCGATAAAACCTACGAAGAATTGAAAGATTTGCTCCATTTTTCAGAAAAAGAGCAAAATTTTTTATTAGAGGTCATCAACCGCTTGGGTCACCATGACCCCAGCATGGAGAAACTCAAACGCAAAATTGTCTCCATTTACGATTTCACCCGCCTCGGTAATGCCTCCTTGCGCAAACCTTACTTGAGCAAAATAGACCTGCTGGAACAAGCCAAACGCGAAAAACGGCAAATCATTTTATTGGAATATCACTCTTCCAATAGTAATGAAATCAAAGACCGCCGCGTTGAACCCTTCGATCCCAATCCTGCCGATGACATCCTCCAAGCCTATGACGTGGATAAAAAGGCACTCCGCCACTTTCGTATTTCACGCATCACCCGCATTCAACTCACCAACGATCCTTGGGCATACGAAAACCATCATTATGTTATGGCAACTGATCCTTTTTACATCGTGAGCGACAAAGACAAACAAGTATCGGTACACCTGCGGCTCCGCGTAGGTGCGTATAATGAACTCATATCCCGTTTTCCATTATCACAAGCTCATATTCAAAAAGCACAGGAAGAAGGCATTTATGATTTTCAATGCAAAGTAAACGACCGTTTTTATGGACTCACCAATTTTATACTCGGCTTCCACCACCAGATTGTAGAAATCCTTCATCCCGAATCGCTCTTGGAACACCTGCAAGAACAGATACAAAAAATAAAATTTTGAAACTTTTGAGGGCTGGGGTCGTAATGCCAGGGGGGTACAACTTAATTTTGCAAATATAAATGGAAAACGAAACCCTGTAATGAAACAATCGTAGAACTTAGCAAAGGATGATAAATTGCACTGAATTCCCAGCATATAATAAAATAAAATTCCATACGTCATGCGAATATACTTACAAATCACGCCCAACAACGAAACCGTACCTTTCAATCACCTACCCGTGCTGGCAGGCGTACTGCACAAATGGCTGGGTCCGAATGAGGTCCACGACGGCTTGTCGCTGTACTCTTTTTCGTGGCTACAAGGCGCGCAAAGCACCCCTCGTGGACTGCGCTTCCCGCAAGGTGCGACTTGGTTTATCAGTGCCATTGACGGCGATTTTCTCTCCCGCAGCATCCATGGCATCCTCGCCGACCCCTACCTGCGCTGGGGGATGCAAGTGGAGCAAGCCACCCTTGAAGCGCCGCCAGCTTTCACCGACCAAAGCGAAGTACGTTTCCTGCTTGCCAGCCCGGTGTTCATCAAGCGCAAACTACCCGACGGCTCTGACAAGCACTACCTCTACACCGACTCCGAAAGCGACGACTTCCTCACCGAGACCCTCCAGCACAAGCTCCGCGTAGCCGGACTAACCGCCGAGGGGGCTGCCGCCCGATTCGACCACACGTACCCCAAAGCAAAAACTCAATTGCTGGTCTATCGCGGTATTGAAAATAAGTGCAGCTACTGCCCCGTGTGGGTGAAGGGAAGTGGAGAGCAATTGGCGTTTGTTTGGACGGTGGGGATGGGGAACTCGACGGGCGTGGGATTTGGGGCTTTAAGATGAAAGAAAAAAGGCAGCCAAAAGAGGCCGCCTTAGGAAGTCCAAACGGTACGATTAAAAATTTGTGGTTTAAAACCATCTACATATTTCAATTCCAGTGGACTTTATAACAATACGCATGCATTTTTTTTGCAAAAAATAAAATTTTTGCAAACTGATAATCAGCACTTTAACTATTAAAACCTATTTTACCCAATGTACATTGTATTAAACCAAACAAATAAATTTAACAAAGGCGTTTTTTGAGTGTATCTTTGTGTTCGTAAATTTCTTAATTCATAAAAAATTCAAAAAATGATTACGGACACGAATTTAAGCGTTTCTGACAAACTTCTTGCAAAAGCTATCGTAAAAGTTTACGAGATGCAGCGGAGTTTTGACACAGCTATTGTCATAACACTCAAAAACAGAGGTTCGCTTTATGTCGGGAATGAAAACTTTAAAATTCCGCACACGGCGACGGAAGTCACCTTACACAGTCGGCTCGAACGCTTAAAAGAAGCGGGTATTATTTTCTCTTTCGAGAAACAAGCAAACGGTAAAATTTTAAAGGTACTAATGAGAGAAGTACGTAAACAGAAAGAGAAAAAAGATAAATTTCTAAGACAAGTTCAACTTCAACTTTTTTAAATAATGCAAAAAGAACTCAAAATCAACCAAAATTGGCTCACGCGACGCACGGGCGACCCCTTTGCTGATACCGGTGGTATGGTTATCCAAACGTTAATGAAAGAATGGGAAACAACGGATATACTTAAACTCATTGAAGATACAGCTAAATTGTATGTAAATAATTGGGGTGGAAAGTTGAATGCGTTTTTTTTAAATTCTAAGATTACACAGCCTGCTTTTCAGGGACCGCGTAAAATAACGGAGACGCTTAGCTATTACAAAGGGCTATTAGAAGAAACCTTACCTTTTGAAAAAGGCGCTTGTAGGATTCTTGGCGAACAAACAAAGCTATTTCCTGCTGGAAGAGATAACCACATTATGTCTGGTTCAGGTACTTTTATCAATTTTCATCATGCTTTTCAGGGCGGTGTTATGCTTTCTAAAGAAGCACTTATTCGGGTATTTTTTGTACCGCTCGGATGTGTGCAGTTAAGCGACAAAATTGCCATTCTGGATAGCAATAACGATGAATTACTTGAATATTTTGTAAGAGAAAATGTTCGGGAGAATCTTCGGCGTATTAGTACAAAAATTGGAGAAGGAGTGCTTCGCTCCGAATTTAAAAATCCTTCCAGTGCGCTTTTTGAATTTGCACAAAATTGGATACGGGAAGCAAAAGATTCCGATGAAGTAGAACACTCAGAGCTAAACCTTTATCACTTCACTAATTTCGGTGCTTCTCCTGAAATTATTTTATATAACTTCTCCGCTGCGCTCTTCCAATTTTATGCCGATTTGCAATATCGAACTACTCAAAAAGATTGGCGACGCTTCACGAATGCTTACTTCCGACAAAAAAATGCTGCTTATAACTACGAAGCCGATACTTTTGAAATTAAAGAAAAGAATGAAGTACAGGTTATTAATCATAACAGTTATAAAAATTGGTACAACAAAATTTACGAAAAACTACTGAAAGGTGATGCTATACATTGGGAAATGCTGAATTGGGTAAGAAACGAGCGTCGTCCACTCAATTTTGAAATTGTTAAACTTTATCAAAAATTGCTTAGAAATATGAATGAAAAAACATTGCAAATCATCGAGCGCATCGCAGATTATGTGCTTCAGGATTCAAACAATTTAAAAAAGAAGTTATCACGTCTACACAAGGCAGGTAAATCTTATGAGTTTAAAAGAGCTCTGTTTAAAATCTTTCAGGATAATCATGTTAATAAGAATTCTGCTCCTCTTTTTACACTTCAGGAATATGTGCATGAATTATTTCCTGAAACTAGCTATTGGCAAGAAACTAAAATCTTGCTTCTGATTGCTATTTACCAGAAGATGCACGAGCAAAAGATTTGGTTGGATGATGAAGATATAGCTGAATTAGTAGAAGAAGCCGTTGAAGAAGAAAATTAATTAATTACAAATAATTAAACAACAATGCAAAATTTAAAAACACAAGGATTTATTCTTATTGATGTAGATGTAGTAGCACTAAATAACGCTGGTAAAGATAATAGTAGTACAAATGAAAATGCAGTGGCAACAAAAAAAGTCACAAAGAATGGGCGCACTTTTACCTACGTATCAGGTCAGGCATGGCGCTATTGGTGGCGCAATACTTTAGAAAAGCATTTTAATTGGAGTTTATCTCCGATTACCCGTGAAAGTAAAGTTGCTTTTACTGCTGCTGACCCAATTCAATATGCAGATGATGATATTTTTGGTTATATGCGAGCAGGCACAAGTGAGAAATTAGACGAAAAAGGAAATGTGGTAGTTGACAACAAGGGTAAACCAAAAACCGAGAACGTAACAGTAACCAGAATCTCACCATTAAAGAACTCAGCTATAGTTTCGGTAACTTCTGTTCAAGTGGAAAAGGGTTTTTCAAGTATGGCGCGGCACGATGGCGATTCAGTTCCTTACGTTAAAGAAGAATATAGTGCCATTATGAAAGGAATGTTTGCTTTGGATTTTGAGCAAGCAGGTACATTTGCTACTTACAATAAAACTGGTTTCAAAAACCTTACCGAATTACTTCAAAAAGCAGCTTTGGAAAGCGGAGCCAAGCAAATCAATGACCCTTTTGTGAAAAAAGAAAGTGGAGAACCTCAACAGTTGGTTCGTTTAGCAAGAGAAACGCGGGTGAAGCGAATTACAGAAACTATCAAAGCACTCAAATTCATTTCCGGCGGAGCGATGCAAACCAACAACATGGGTGACGTAACACCAAAATTTATCATTCTTTCTACTATGACTACTGGCAATCATCCCTTTACACACATAGTGGGCAGCGGTGTTGAAAAACGAACCTTTGTTTTTAATCATGATGGATTGAAAGAAGTGCTTGAAGATTACAAAGACCAATTCGTCGGCAATATTTACATCGGTGTGCGCAATGGTTTTCTTGATAGATTAGATGAGGAAGGATTGAGTAAACTTACAGAGGCATTTAAAAATGTAAAAAAGCTTTCTATCAATGAAGCTATTGATGCGTATTGTAATGAACTGCAAAATTATATTGAATAATGAAGGCATTCCGAATAGATATAAGTGCATGGACTGCCAGTTTCCGTTATCCCAACTTAATCAGTGGCGTACAACCTACGCTGGATGTGCCTCCCATCAGTACCGTTTTGGGTTTGCTTAATGCAGCGGCTGGAAACTATCTGGAACATCACCAGTTGGAAATTGGCTACTATTTTCAATATCAGATGAAAACATTTGATTTGGAAACGATTTATCAATTTGAAGATAACAAAGGCAGACCATCTAATAATACTAAATCAAATATCATTCAGCGGGAATTTTTATTTGACGTTCAACTTTCTCTTTATTTAAAAGACGAACAATTGGTTCAGCATTTGCGCAAACCGTATTACGATATTTTGCTGGGACGTTCTGGCGACCTTGCTAAAGTCGGCATCCCTAAAGAAATAGACTTAAATGAAGTGCCAAAAGCAAGCCGAATCAAGGGGCAGATTGTGCCATTAAAAAACAATCAACTTCCCGGCAAGATTCAGGCACTGCCCAAGTATTTTTCTAATGACTTTCCACGCAAAAACATTGGCACAGAACCTTATAGTATTATTGGCTACAATGTGATTGACAGAGTAACGAATACCCCTGCTTTTACAGATGCGTCGCAAGGAAGAAATGGTATTGACATTTACTTTCACCAATTAGATTTCTCGCAGTATGTATAACCATCTTTTAGCGAAATCGAATCCGCAATTGTCATTAGAGCAACATATTAAAGATGGACTGGCAATTTGGGAGCAGTTGCAAGTGACTTTTCCGGCTGCTCCCAAAATACTTGATAAAGAAAACCTTTGGAAGCTGTTACGTTTGGCTATTATTACCCACGATGCAGGAAAAGGTCATTGTGAATTTCAAAAAGTTTTGCAAGGAAACAAGGAAACTTTGTGGCATAGTCAACGGCACGAGTTGTTTTCGCTTCCTTTCTCTAATGCCTTGCAAATTGACGAGCGAGACAAGCAATTAATTCTCAGAGTAGTAGCTGGGCATCATAAAAGCTACACAAAGCTTAGAGCGTTTATTGAACCTAATTACAAAGAGAATACGGATGAATACGAACGTGAATTTGCAAAAGTAGAAGTAAAGAATGTAAAGGCGCTTATTGTCAGTTTTGGCGACATTATGCTTAATGAAATCTTTCCTTTACATCCGGGTTCAGTCATTAACTCATTTTTTAAAGAGAAAAAAAAGGAAAATATAACAGACCACTTTCTGCTGCTATTAATGATCGGCGCTTTCAAGCATTGTGACCATCTTTCTTCTGCTTTTATAAGTGAGTTAAGAAAATTAGAGTCACATCATTTCCACTTTTTAAAAGCTATGCAAACAAAATTGCAAGCTAAAAATTTGGATTTACATTATCATCAAAAGCAAGCTGCGCATACTTTAGGAAATGTGATTCTGACAGCACCCACTGGATCCGGTAAAACAGAAACTTCACTACTTTGGCTCAAGTATCAGTTAGAAACAACCGGGCAAGGACGTACTTTTTATATTCTTCCTTTTACTGCTTCTATTAATGCAATGTTCGAGCGTCTCGGAAGCGAAGAAAAAGGAGTTGGAAAAGATTTAGTTGGAATGTTACACGGCAAATTGGATGCTTATTTATATGATATGTTCCAAGATGACGATGACACAACAACTCAAAAAGAACAAATCAAACAAATCAAAGAACAGTTCAAAACGCTGCAAACACCCTTAAAAGTTTTGACACCTTTCCAACTGCTCAAGCATATTTTTGGATTAAACGGGTTTGAAAAAGGTATTTTTGAATGGGTTGGTGGACACTTCATTTTTGATGAAATTCACGCGTATGAACCGGAAATCATTGCTCAGATTGTCGTTTTGCTGGAATACGTTACGCAAAAATTGAGTGCAAAAGTATTTATCATGACGGCTACCTTGCCTACTTTTTTGAAAAATCTTTTACAAAACGCCATTAGTCAACATATAGAGATTAGAGCTGAATCTGCCCTATACAAACAGTTTAAAAGGCATCAATTAATTTTACAAGAAGGGCTATTAGCTTCTACCTTACATTTAGTCAAAAAGGATTTGGAAGAAAATAAAAATGTATTGGTAGTGTGCAATACAGTGCAACAAGCACAGCAAGTCTATCAACAATTTAGTAAAGATTACGATGCTTTACTTTTACATGGAAGTTTTGCAGCAAAAGACCGAACTGCAATTGAAAAACAACTACAAAAAGCACTGCCTCAACTACTCGTAGGTACACAAGCTATCGAAGTAAGTCTTGATATTGATTATGATGTTATTTATACAGAGCCAGCACCTTTAGATGCACTCATCCAACGCTTTGGAAGAGTGAACCGAAAACAAGAAAAAACACCTTGCCCTTGTATTATTTTTACAGAAAGGAATAAAACCGACCGCTTTATTTACAGCGATGATATTATTAAAAAGACACTCGAAGTATTTCAAGATATTACTTCAAAAAATAATGGTGTAATACAAGAAATTGAATTACAGGATTATATTGACCAAGTGTACCCTGCTTTTGACGAGAAAGCGCAAGAACAATACGATACTGTTTATAAGAATCTAAAGAATTTTGTAAAAAGACTTATTCCCTTCGAGCCTTCAGAAGAAGGGGAGGAAGATTATTATAAGCAATTTGACGGCGTAAAAGTGCTACCCTTATTTTATGAAAAAAAATTTAAAAGCCTGATAAATAAATTTGATTTTATTGGAGGTGAACAACTAAAAGTACAGATTAGAAAAGGAAGATTCAGCCAGTTTTTGGGAACACCATTCTTAGAAAAGAACCAAATAAACTTGCCTATTCACAATGGAAACAAGTTTATAGAAATTAAATATTATGTAATCAAAAAAAAATATAGGCAAGATTTGGGATTAATGATTAGTGAAGATGAAGTGTTAGAAGAAATTGAATATGAATTTGATTTGATTGTGTAGTATAGAGTGTTATTTTACCAGATTTACCAAATCTTGAAGATTTGGCAAATCTTTCCCCCCAACCCCTTGCACCAATGAAAACAATTCAATATATTTGCAGAAAACTGCTACGGCTATTTCCTACCCAACAAAGGCACAATTCTATTTTTAAGGCACCGGTATTTCTTTTATTACATCACCTTTTAAATGGATTGACCAATGGCTCAAGACAATCAAATTTCTGCGTTGCTGACTCCGGCGGAGTATGACGCGATTCGCACGGCGATGGACATCATTCGCCAAAAACTGCCTTTTTTGGTAAACCTCACAGACGGCGAACGTCAGGTGTATGCCAAAATGGGCGACAAAACGGTGGCTTTTGTGATGAAAGCATTAGAGTACGCCAAGGATAACCCGCATTTGGTGCCGCCTTACCTAAATGTGGCGGAGTTTGCGAAGGATATGGAGCTGATTTTACAGTTGCGTAACATTCTGCGCCCGATGTCGTCGCTGGTAGAGGGTATAGATGATACGGTAATGCTGGCAGGCAGTGAGAGTTATGCCGCTGCGCTCACGTTTTACAACTCCGTGAAAATGGCGAGCAAGATGAACGTACCTGGCACGACGGCGATTTACAATGATTTGAAAGTGCGATTCCCCGGCAGGGGTCCGCTGCGCCCGGGCGAGGAGGTGATAGAGGAGGAGACGACTGCTCCTACTAATGGAACAGGCACTACAGAAGTGTAAATTGCTCTTTTGATCTTCGACGTTGCTGTTCGGAAGGGCAATTTCCTACTTGCTACCAGCAATTTCCTCCCTCCGAACAGCAAATTGCTACTTCATACCAGCAATTTTGCTATACCAACCAGCAATTTTCCACTTTGGAAGTGCAATTTGCCCTTCTCAGGGAGCAATTTGCTCCTTTGTACCAGCAATTTGCTGGTTCGTACCAGGAACGTCGAGGTTCGGAAGGGCAAATTGGATTTGATTTGCCAGATTTTCAAAATCTGGTAAATCTTTTTAGACCCAAGTGACAGATTTACTAAATCTTGGAGATTTAGCAAATCATTATAAAACCAGAGATTTACTAAATCTTGGAGATTTAGCAAATCGTTACAAAAAAACAAATTTATGTCTGCTATTGATGATATGCGTTTGCCTGTAGAACCGGAAGGATGGTATCATATTTACAATCGAGGGAATGAAGGGCGTACCATCTTTTTTCAATCTGAAAATTATCGCTATTTTTTGAGCAAGTACGCGGAATATATGTCGGCTTACTGGGATACATACGCCTATTGTTTGCTACCCAATCATTTTCATTTTGCAATACAGGTGAAAAATGTAAAAACAGTATTAGAGGCAGCGCAACACCATTTCAAAAAAGTGGATAAGCCTTTTGTCAAGCAGTTGATGATAGATTTACCAAATCTTAAAGATTTAGCAAATCAACGAGCAGCAGATTTGCTAAATCTCAAAGATTTAGTAAACCTACTGGACGAACCAAACCGCTATCACTTAGCAACCCATCTGGTCAGCGAGCGATTCCGACATTTCTTATTGGGTTATGCTAAAGCTATTAATAAACAGCAATCGCGTACGGGCAGTCTATTTCAAAAAATATTTCGCCGCCGACCGGTCGTATCCGAAGCCTATTTGACAACCCTTATTGGTTACATTCATCGCAATCCATTACATCATGATATTTATAAGGAATGGAACGATTATACTTGGAGTTCCTACCGAATTTTTTTGTCGAACCAACCTACTTTACTGAAAAGAACAGTCGTATTAGAATGGTTTGATGGCATGGAAGGATTTATACAATCGCATCAAGCTTACACCGACAATTGGAAATCTATTGAATCCATTTTAATAGAATGACCTGCGATTTGTTATGTTTTTACTCAATTTGCCAGATTTTGGAAATCTGGTAAATTTCTCACAACAAAGATTTACTAAATCTTGGAGATTTAGCAAATCATAAAAAGTCACTATGAACATGAACAACAAAGATTTACTAAATCTTGGAGATTTAGCAAATCATAAAAAGTCACTATGAACATGAACAACAAAGATTTACTAAATCTTGGAGATTTAGCAAATCATAAAAAGTCACTATGAACATGACCGGTACCCATATCGCCTACTTTCACCTCTGCCACCGCAAGCTCTGGCTATTCCACAACAGCATACAGATGGAGCACACGAGCGAACTCGTAGCGGAGGGCAAATTCATCGGCGAAACGAGCTACCCGCAGCGCGCCGAGCGTTGGCAGGAGATTCAAATCGAAGGTATCAAAATTGACCATTATGATGCGGTGCAACATATTGTACGTGAGGTGAAAAAATCGAATAAAAAAGAGGAAGCACACATTGCGCAAGTAAAATATTATCTGCACGTCTTGCGGCGCAATGGCATCGCAGCTACCAAAGCTATTTTGGAATATCCAAAGCTTCGCATTACGGAAGAGGTCACGCTCACTCCCGAAGATGCCGCCGAAGTAACGCAATGGGAACAGGAAGTAGAAGCCATTATCAGCCGCGAGGTATGTCCTTTGGTAATTAATAAACCAATGTGTAAAAAGTGCGCTTATTATGATTTTTGTTATACGGCATAAATATGTCTTTATTTACCATCATATCTTGATTTGCTAAATCTTAAAGATTTAGTAAATCTGTTGTAAAAATAGATTTACCAGATTTTTGGAATCTGGCAAATCCAATCAAAAAACATGAAAAACACCTATTACCTTTTCAATCCCGGCAGAATGAGCCGCAAAGACAATACGCTCGTCTTCGTTCCCATTGACGAAAATGGCGTGGAAGGCAAAGCTAAGTATCTACCCATTGAAGGCATTGAAAATCTTTACATCTTTGGGAGTATAGATGCGAATAGTGCGCTTTTCAACTTCCTTGGTAAGTCAGGTATTAGCGTTCACTTTTTCGATTATTATGAACATTATACCGGTTCTTTTGAACCCAAAGACCAACTCTTGGCAGGCAAAATGCAGGTGGAACAGACCAAAGCTTACCTCTCGCCCAAGCGTCGCTTGCATATCGCGCAGCGATTGATAGAGGGTGCATCGTTCAATATGCTGAAAAATCTTCGTTATTACAACAACCGCGGCAGAGACCTCGAAATACACATTTCGAACATTGAGCAGTATGCTCACCAAATCAATAGTTCACAAGATATTCCCCAACTCATGGGCATTGAGGGCAATTGTCGGCAAGTTTATTATCAAGCATTTGAACACATTATTGAAGACTTTCCGATGAATGGGCGCTCCAAGCAGCCGCCCTCCAATGAAGTGAACGCGCTGGTTTCCTTCGGCAACATGATGTGCTACACGCTCGCACTTGACACCATTTATCACACCCAACTCAATCCAACCATTAGCTTCTTGCACGAACCCGGCGCACGCCGCTACTCGCTTGCACTTGACTTGGCGGAGATTTTCAAACCTATTCTTATCGACCGCACCATTTTCAAAGTATTCAATCAGAAGATACTAAAAGCCAATGATTTTGAGCAAAAACTCAACGGCTGTTTTCTGAAGGACACGGGCAGACAAGCCTTTATCCGCTGCTATGAAGAGCGCCTGAAAGAGACGATTCAACATCGCACCCTCAATAAAAAAGTGAGTTACAAGCACCTCGTACGGCTGGAATGTTACAAACTCACTAAATACATTTTGAATATAGAACCAGAGTACAAACCCTTCAAAATTTGGTGGTAAATGTATATCATCTTAGTCTATGATGTCAACGAGAAGCGCGTGGGCAAGATGCTCAAGCTTTGCCGCCGCTACTTGAATTGGATTCAAAACTCCGTTTTTGAAGGAGCATTGACGGAATTGAAACTAAAAGAATTAATCCACGAAGCGAAGCAAATCATGGATGAGCAACAAGACAGCGTTATCATCTTCACGAGCCGCAACGAACGCTGGCTGGATAAACAAACCATCGGGGTGGAAAAGAACACGCTTGATACTTTTTTGTAATAAAAAAAGTCGTCGAGCTCGAAAAAAGCGCCTCCATTATTTGTGCCAATCCCTCCAAAAAAAGTGTATTTTTAGCTCCACAAGCAGCAGATACAAGGGTCGTCGCAACTCCAGTAAAATCCTAGTATTGATGAGCGACGCTTTTTTAGTGCATTTTTATGCAAATCCCTTAAAATAGTTCTTTGAAATTCAGGATTTTATACATATAATTGCGACGGCTTTTAATCGTACCAGATTGGAATTGAAACGGCGTATCGTAGCATTATTAGTAGCTTTAGTAAATGCTTTTAATCGTACCAGATTGGAATTGAAACGGCATTACTTAGCTTCTTTTTTACGGATGTCTTGTACTTTTAATCGTACCAGATTGGAATTGAAACTTGAGATACAAAACGGCGCACTTGGTCAAGTGGCGCCTTTTAATCGTACCAGATTGGAATTGAAACTTCGCTATTTTTTAAAATGCGTTTAGTTGCAGCGATCTTTTAATCGTACCAGATTGGAATTGAAACCAAATAACTCATCAATCGCCCGGAAGTACATCGTTACTTTTAATCGTACCAGATTGGAATTGAAACCCAAAAATATCGGCTATTGCCCGACCAACCTCCGGGGCTTTTAATCGTACCAGATTGGAATTGAAACTAGTTGGTAACAGATTGCCTCTTGAAAGCGTACTTGCTTTTAATCGTACCAGATTGGAATTGAAACTTCGGAGAGTAGGGGAGTACCTTCTTTCTTCGTAGCTTTTAATCGTACCAGATTGGAATTGAAACCCGTTTTCTCTACCTTTGTGTTATTCTTACGGATGCTTTTAATCGTACCAGATTGGAATTGAAACGGGGTTTGTTAATGCAGTCAACGAACACTTGCACGTCTTTTAATCGTACCAGATTGGAATTGAAACATGAAAATTGGTAAGTAAAGCGGCATATTCTCACTTCTTTTAATCGTACCAGATTGGAATTGAAACTGATATATTATTTACTTATTAGAAAAAAGGCAGCTTCTTTTAATCGTACCAGATTGGAATTGAAACACAATATTGTAGAAGCCCGCAGTCTGGACAGCTTATGCTTTTAATCGTACCAGATTGGAATTGAAACCTGACGAGGGTAGCGACCTGAAAGTAAGTCAAGGGCACTTTTAATCGTACCAGATTGGAATTGAAACCCCGAAATTACTACTTGGAATTGGCATGAAATACAAGCTTTTAATCGTACCAGATTGGAATTGAAACAGCACGTACTTCGTACCATTCGCTATTTTTCAAAATGCTTTTAATCGTACCAGATTGGAATTGAAACCGAGTTTCACCAGGTAATGTATAAACCTGACCCATCTTTTAATCGTACCAGATTGGAATTGAAACTGAATATGACCACAATGGAGTTGGATAAACAGATGAGCTTTTAATCGTACCAGATTGGAATTGAAACGAAGATAAGCGACTGTCCAGTGTTCAATTTAGTTGTAGCTTTTAATCGTACCAGATTGGAATTGAAACTCACTTTGACAGCATCACGCATAATGGATTGATAATCTTTTAATCGTACCAGATTGGAATTGAAACTTGGATTGAATGCTGCTTATGATACTGCTAATAAGCTTTTAATCGTACCAGATTGGAATTGAAACTCCACAATTGGTAGCAGATTGCTTCTTTGAATCGTACTTTTAATCGTACCAGATTGGAATTGAAACGCCCAAAAGCCCCCTGAATTCTATGAAATCCAAAAACTTTTAATCGTACCAGATTGGAATTGAAACCGAATGTGGCAGTATTCACCCTTTTATCCAGTACTCTTTTAATCGTACCAGATTGGAATTGAAACACATAACTGGCGGGACGGGAGGGTTTTCGAGGATAGCTTTTAATCGTACCAGATTGGAATTGAAACTATATTTGACCAAATACGCTTCTATGTCTTTAATGTTCTTTTAATCGTACCAGATTGGAATTGAAACACATCAACACAATGGGGGAAACGCAAACCTACACTGGCTTTTAATCGTACCAGATTGGAATTGAAACAAAGCGGATGCGACGCTCGATAAATTTACTTCTTCACTTTTAATCGTACCAGATTGGAATTGAAACTGTAGTTTTTGTGAACCCGTGGTAAAGTTTATAGTGCTTTTAATCGTACCAGATTGGAATTGAAACTTGCAAACGTGTAGTAAATGCGCCATCCGCTTACCTGCTTTTAATCGTACCAGATTGGAATTGAAACACGATATGCACCTTGCAATGAAAGCGATACTTCCAGCTTTTAATCGTACCAGATTGGAATTGAAACTTATGTCATCCTCGCTTTCAAACGGTTTGTCTTTTGCTTTTAATCGTACCAGATTGGAATTGAAACGTTTGTTGAATTAGCATTTGCAATCGCGGCATCATTCTTTTAATCGTACCAGATTGGAATTGAAACCACACTTTATAAAAAAAACAATAAACGATTTTAAAGCTTTTAATCGTACCAGATTGGAATTGAAACGCGTTGTCAACTTGTTGTTTTGCAGGCGCTCCGCTCCTTTTAATCGTACCAGATTGGAATTGAAACCGCCATGCCTGCCTCATACGTCAGTATATTGTACTGCTTTTAATCGTACCAGATTGGAATTGAAACAATGTAATGTTTTACTCCTTTGCCCCGAAGAAATTGCTTTTAATCGTACCAGATTGGAATTGAAACGAAACAACCACTGAGAAAATTGACGGAAAAGTGTGGCTTTTAATCGTACCAGATTGGAATTGAAACCAATATGGACCGCGTGAATGGCTTTTGCAAAATGCGCTTTTAATCGTACCAGATTGGAATTGAAACCTGTAAGCTGACTTTTTTACTTCGTATATATTATCGCTTTTAATCGTACCAGATTGGAATTGAAACTTTGTTTCAACAACTTCTTTAGTCCAGCCTTCCAAGTGCTTTTAATCGTACCAGATTGGAATTGAAACGTGAATAGTAATTCCACTCAAAAACCGGGGAGGTTTCTTTTAATCGTACCAGATTGGAATTGAAACGAAGAAACAAAAAGCCTGTTTGAAGATAAGCCAACCTTTTAATCGTACCAGATTGGAATTGAAACCTCCGAGAGTAGGGGAGTCCCCTCTTTCTTCGTAGCTCTTTTAATCGTACCAGATTGGAATTGAAACCGCCTTTTTAATTTCTGCGTAATGAATGAATTTATTCTTTTAATCGTACCAGATTGGAATTGAAACAGTGGCAAGCGTTTGCCCGCCGGGCAGGCGAGTACAGCTTTTAATCGTACCAGATTGGAATTGAAACTACGTCAATTCGATGGGGGAAACGCAAACCTACACTGGCTTTTAATCGTACCAGATTGGAATTGAAACAAAAAAAAGGTATAGAATTAAGTAGAATTTTAATGTCTTTTAATCGTACCAGATTGGAATTGAAACAAATATTGAAACGGTAAACGAACTGGAAGGCTTTGAACTTTTAATCGTACCAGATTGGAATTGAAACACGCCTGTTTTGCTTTGTGGCGTGGTAAGGTTTAACTTTTAATCGTACCAGATTGGAATTGAAACAGGCGCGGGCTGACTGTTTAGTGATTTTCTAGCTTTCTTTTAATCGTACCAGATTGGAATTGAAACATCACTTGACCAGCATACACCTTCCGAAACAGTTTCCTTTTAATCGTACCAGATTGGAATTGAAACATGAGACCGCTGCGGTAGCAGCGCAGGCGAACAGGAGCTTTTAATCGTACCAGATTGGAATTGAAACGGAGGTCGACTACACTTCCCGACATAATTGGCGGGACTTTTAATCGTACCAGATTGGAATTGAAACCGCGAAGCGCATGGGGAACTTGTGGGGGCGGCAGCTCTTTTAATCGTACCAGATTGGAATTGAAACCTGTAAGAATGGTGCCAGGCAATTTTGCATGACCTGCTTTTAATCGTACCAGATTGGAATTGAAACGAGATAGTGAGGTAAGCAAAATGGGAGGCACCCGCTTTTAATCGTACCAGATTGGAATTGAAACAAAACTACGATTTGGCGGGCGTTATAAAGCGAACACTTTTAATCGTACCAGATTGGAATTGAAACTAAAAGAAGAAATCCTTTCCCTGAAAAATATGGACTTTTAATCGTACCAGATTGGAATTGAAACCCGATGTGGATCAACCCGTTCCTGAAGGTGGTGGGGACTTTTAATCGTACCAGATTGGAATTGAAACAATGGAATGACAATACAGGGTGACAGTATTGTCTTCTTTTAATCGTACCAGATTGGAATTGAAACAGCCAGTTGTCTGTTAACGCTAACGCCGCTTTTAATGCTTTTAATCGTACCAGATTGGAATTGAAACATCTCCCGATAAAATCACACGGTTTGGCAACGACACCTTTTAATCGTACCAGATTGGAATTGAAACTAGATAAATCCGCCATTGATGATACCGCCGTGTATCTCTTTTAATCGTACCAGATTGGAATTGAAACCATAAGTTATTAACTTCTGATTTGTCTCCGCCTGCTTCTTTTAATCGTACCAGATTGGAATTGAAACTAAACGATGCCGCCATCTATAGAGCCGCCCGTAATTACTTTTAATCGTACCAGATTGGAATTGAAACCGGGTACGGCTACTTATATTCCTTATTTGGATGCAAACCTTTTAATCGTACCAGATTGGAATTGAAACCGGTTTAGGATATTCGCCAAATGTCGTTGTCGCGACTGCTTTTAATCGTACCAGATTGGAATTGAAACAAGTTGGTAACATATCGCCTCTTTGAAGCGTACTTGGCTTTTAATCGTACCAGATTGGAATTGAAACAAGTTGGTAGCAGATTGCTTCTTTGAATCGGACTTCTTTTAATCGTACCAGATTGGAATTGAAACCACGAGTGGAGCGTCCGCGACGGGCGCGGCTGCTTTCTTTTAATCGTACCAGATTGGAATTGAAACTTTTTTGATTTTAATTCATCCACAATTTCCTGGGCGCTTTTAATCGTACCAGATTGGAATTGAAACTTATGTGCCGTCCAGTAATACTCGCCAAGATTCTTTCTTTTAATCGTACCAGATTGGAATTGAAACATCATTATTAATAAAAAGGCAAAGCCTACGATGAGGGCTTTTAATCGTACCAGATTGGAATTGAAACAACGCCTGAATACACTTGACACCCTTTTTCGAGTGCCTTTTAATCGTACCAGATTGGAATTGAAACGTAGTTCACCTGCCCTGCAAATATAGTGTAAAAATCACTTTTAATCGTACCAGATTGGAATTGAAACAGACCACTCCACTTGATTTTCATTATGCTGATTTTTACTTTTAATCGTACCAGATTGGAATTGAAACAAGAAACTGCCGTATCCGCCTGCTGAAGTTTCGGCTTTTAATCGTACCAGATTGGAATTGAAACAAGATGCCAACGCTAAAGGAGAGCCTGTCGTGCTTTCTTTTAATCGTACCAGATTGGAATTGAAACGTCGATTGCGGCGGTGAACCCCAGCCGGACGAAGTCTTTTAATCGTACCAGATTGGAATTGAAACTAATTGTACCGCCATTAATTTGAGAATCGTTCCAGACTTTTAATCGTACCAGATTGGAATTGAAACTTCACGTATTCTAACCTTGCCCCGTATGAAGCGCCCTTTTAATCGTACCAGATTGGAATTGAAACGCGAAGACGGAATCATGTCGTACGTCTCTGCACGCGCCTTTTAATCGTACCAGATTGGAATTGAAACTAAGCATAAAACTAACTAACCATTATTTTTTTGTCGCCCCTTTTAATCGTACCAGATTGGAATTGAAACCCGTCTGATACCATCATTTGCAATCTACCTGCGCCCCTTTTAATCGTACCAGATTGGAATTGAAACCCTGCTATACCAGCACTGTGGAACGCCGCTTCTGCCTTTTAATCGTACCAGATTGGAATTGAAACAGTATCGGGATTGCGTTGAACGTGACAGTAAGGGCTCTTTTAATCGTACCAGATTGGAATTGAAACTAAATTGTCTGTCGGTCATCGCTGCTACCTCCGCCTCCTTTTAATCGTACCAGATTGGAATTGAAACTCAGTTTTTCCTGTTGTCTTTTTCTGGCGTAAGCCACTTTTAATCGTACCAGATTGGAATTGAAACCTTGCATTTCTTTATAGGGTTTAATCATTTGTACTCTTTTAATCGTACCAGATTGGAATTGAAACGGCACGAGACCTTTACTACAAATTCCTGTGTGATAGCTTTTAATCGTACCAGATTGGAATTGAAACCAGTCAATTCATCCATCTGCTCGTAAATGCGACTGGCTTTTAATCGTACCAGATTGGAATTGAAACTTCCATCCAATCCGGCAATCTTTGCCGGAGGGTTGCACTTTTAATCGTACCAGATTGGAATTGAAACGAAGTTGGTTGGAGTGGTGTGGGTAATTTCTTTATACCTTTTAATCGTACCAGATTGGAATTGAAACCAACGACCGGCACTGAACTTGGGCAAAAGCTACTTTGCTTTTAATCGTACCAGATTGGAATTGAAACAGATGGCAAATATCATCTACAATCTAAAAGGTGGCACTTTTAATCGTACCAGATTGGAATTGAAACACTGGATCTCAGGTATCGTTTTCATGCATGCAGGTTGCTTTTAATCGTACCAGATTGGAATTGAAACAAAAGAAAAAAGGCGATACCGGCAAATGGGAAATCGCTTTTAATCGTACCAGATTGGAATTGAAACTCCTTGGCGGCTTGATACATGGCGGCGTTATTTGGCTTTTAATCGTACCAGATTGGAATTGAAACCAATGAATACGCGGTGACTGCCAAAATGCGCGTGGTCTTTTAATCGTACCAGATTGGAATTGAAACATGGTCAGACGCTCGCACTAATCAGCACATACTCGAGCTTTTAATCGTACCAGATTGGAATTGAAACTTGTCTGTCCCCGCCCTCGTCGCAAAAATATTTCAGGCTTTTAATCGTACCAGATTGGAATTGAAACTTCCGGATTAAAACCGAGCTTTTTTGAAGTGTCAGCTACTTTTAATCGTACCAGATTGGAATTGAAACTGTGCTGGCGAATTGTGACATCCGACACGGTAAGCCTTTTAATCGTACCAGATTGGAATTGAAACCATAGAGTTGACGGGTTCAAATTTGACAGCATTCGACCTTTTAATCGTACCAGATTGGAATTGAAACAAAGCATCCATTTTCGCAACTAACAAGGCGCGGTAGTCTTTTAATCGTACCAGATTGGAATTGAAACTTGTTTCGAGAAACTCATTTGCCTCAACTGATACGGCTTTTAATCGTACCAGATTGGAATTGAAACTTTGAGATGTTTGTAGAACGGTCGTTATCGCCGCCCTCTTTTAATCGTACCAGATTGGAATTGAAACGAGTTTGGTATCAAAATAATAGTGTCACCCTGTATTCTTTTAATCGTACCAGATTGGAATTGAAACTGCGGGCGGTTACTGCCTTCCTTGTGCCTGCTCGACTTTTAATCGTACCAGATTGGAATTGAAACCAGTTATTGTCCCTGTCAGGTTAGTTATCATCGTTCTTTTAATCGTACCAGATTGGAATTGAAACAAAGTGCCGTCGATGACATACGGCGCCCCTGGTTGCGCTTTTAATCGTACCAGATTGGAATTGAAACGTCGCGTTTTCAGACAGACAAAGGGTTTCAGGACACACTTTTAATCGTACCAGATTGGAATTGAAACATCTCTTCGTATTGCTCTATCCATTCATCAATGTGAAGCTTTTAATCGTACCAGATTGGAATTGAAACCATGTAGGCGTCGAACCCGTCAATGAAAAAACTATGCTTTTAATCGTACCAGATTGGAATTGAAACCTGATGGGAGATTCTAAAAATTATTGCTTTTAGTGACTTTTAATCGTACCAGATTGGAATTGAAACGCTCATGTTTATGCCGTCCCTCCTCTTTTCTTCCGCTTTTAATCGTACCAGATTGGAATTGAAACAGCGAGAGTCCTGACCGGCGTAGCCGTCATAGATCCCTTTTAATCGTACCAGATTGGAATTGAAACGTGGTCAGACGCTCGCACTAATCAGCACATTCTTGAGCTTTTAATCGTACCAGATTGGAATTGAAACGCCAATCATTTTATTAAATAAAATGCGGTCTTTTACTTTTAATCGTACCAGATTGGAATTGAAACAATTTCGGGTACGCTCCAGGTTAGTGATGCTGTCGGTTCTTTTAATCGTACCAGATTGGAATTGAAACAATGGAAAAATGAAAGGCTTTTTTTACACCCATATTCTTTTAATCGTACCAGATTGGAATTGAAACCTGGATAATGCACTTACATTTACTACATTCGTGATACTTTTAATCGTACCAGATTGGAATTGAAACTTCACCACCTCAAAGCCTTGCAGCTTCACAGTCACTCTTTTAATCGTACCAGATTGGAATTGAAACAGGCGTCCGAAAGCTCGCTTCGGACTTCCTTCATAGCTTTTAATCGTACCAGATTGGAATTGAAACTATGGATAGGCACTGAAATAGACATTATAACGAATGCTTTTAATCGTACCAGATTGGAATTGAAACAAATTCAGCAGTCGGGTTATAGTCTATAAATACTTCTCTTTTAATCGTACCAGATTGGAATTGAAACACATCAAAAGGGTTGGTTTTTCGCCGTGTACCTTCTTTTAATCGTACCAGATTGGAATTGAAACGTCTGTGCTGGATACGTATCCATTTTGCGCCGCACCTCTTTTAATCGTACCAGATTGGAATTGAAACTTGAATATCACCGCCCCAGATAACGCCGCCATAAATCTTTTAATCGTACCAGATTGGAATTGAAACGTTTCGATGCGCTCCTTTTCTGTTAGTTTTTTACCGCTTTTAATCGTACCAGATTGGAATTGAAACTAAATAACGCCGCCGCGAATGTCTCCCCCCCAAATAACTTTTAATCGTACCAGATTGGAATTGAAACGGTAAAAATCGATAGGTTTTTCGATATTCTCTTCCGCCTTTTAATCGTACCAGATTGGAATTGAAACTTTGCTTTTAAAAGGTTTATTCCTTGTTGTGCTTTCTTTTAATCGTACCAGATTGGAATTGAAACTGCGCCGCTTGCTTTCCTCTGCATTGTATTGCGAAGCTTTTAATCGTACCAGATTGGAATTGAAACATGTCGTAGTGCTATCCACCCGCTCAAAGTGCTGTAAGCTTTTAATCGTACCAGATTGGAATTGAAACCATATCCGGCATACGCTTTTCCATCAAATTGTTTTACTTTTAATCGTACCAGATTGGAATTGAAACCTGGCTTGGGGTACAAATACCCCTTCGGTTGTTTCGCTTTTAATCGTACCAGATTGGAATTGAAACTCTTTTTCCAATTCCCACAACTGATAGGTGCCAAGCCTTTTAATCGTACCAGATTGGAATTGAAACGGGGCTGTCCACCAAGATTCGGTCTTCAAAATCCCGTCTTTTAATCGTACCAGATTGGAATTGAAACTTCATTTTGTTCGGCGAACGTCAACGCTCGCCATTCTTTTAATCGTACCAGATTGGAATTGAAACACAATGAGCGGCACGATGATATTTAGTTTCACTCCCCTTTTAATCGTACCAGATTGGAATTGAAACACCTCGGGTAAAGCTGCGACTGGAACAACTTGCTGAACTTTTAATCGTACCAGATTGGAATTGAAACGGCACTTTTGCATCACTTCCTTGTGATTTCTCACCGTGCTTTTAATCGTACCAGATTGGAATTGAAACAAATCACCGGGGGGGTGCTGACGGGATTAAATCTAACTTTTAATCGTACCAGATTGGAATTGAAACGCTGGGCAGGCGGGTATAGAAGTGTAGTTCGTGTACTTTTAATCGTACCAGATTGGAATTGAAACTTCACGAATGCTATGGGCGAATCGCAGACGTACACGGCTTTTAATCGTACCAGATTGGAATTGAAACCGCAAGGCGGCAGAGAATTAGCCTCTTTTGAGGTTTCCTTTTAATCGTACCAGATTGGAATTGAAACTTAAACATTAGTCTTTTGCTTTGTAACGCACTTCCCCTTTTAATCGTACCAGATTGGAATTGAAACGCGGGGATGGAGCCGGGAAATACGCTATTGTATGGACTTTTAATCGTACCAGATTGGAATTGAAACCTCACAGCGCACCCCCCCCGAAAGCCCCCTGAATTCTTTTAATCGTACCAGATTGGAATTGAAACTTCCGACAGTAGGGGAGTCCCTTCACTTCGGGTGGCTCTTTTAATCGTACCAGATTGGAATTGAAACGAACGTATTCACTCTCGATTTCTTTGTGTGAAACGCCTTTTAATCGTACCAGATTGGAATTGAAACGAGATAGTGAGGTAAGCAAAATGGGACGTACCTGTCCTTTTAATCGTACCAGATTGGAATTGAAACCTCTTTGCGGGTCGCTACGTACTCTGCCTCTTCTCTTCTTTTAATCGTACCAGATTGGAATTGAAACATTATTCAAGTACGCTTCAAGGAAGCAATTTGCTACCTTTTAATCGTACCAGATTGGAATTGAAACCTCGTTTTGTTCGGCGAGCGTAAGCATCCGCCATTTTCTTTTAATCGTACCAGATTGGAATTGAAACGATTTTACTGTTCGTCACTTTCTTCAGCGCAGCAACTTTTAATCGTACCAGATTGGAATTGAAACGACTTACGCTACTCGTTGTCTATGTAATAGATTACGGCTTTTAATCGTACCAGATTGGAATTGAAACGAAGGAACGCAAGTAGCAGGAATGGTAAGCGTAAAACTTTTAATCGTACCAGATTGGAATTGAAACATCCGTTTGGCACCTTGTTTAAAGCGGTTCGGATCGGCTTTTAATCGTACCAGATTGGAATTGAAACTGTCGGTCCCCGCCCTCGTCGCAAAAATATTTCAGGTCTTTTAATCGTACCAGATTGGAATTGAAACCACTCGAAAAAGGTTGTCAGATGTATTCGGGCGTTTCTTTTAATCGTACCAGATTGGAATTGAAACTATATTTTACCAGGTACGCTTCAATATCGCGGATGCTTTTAATCGTACCAGATTGGAATTGAAACTCACCTCGTAAATGGTAAAGCCCCCTGTACCCAATCCTTTTAATCGTACCAGATTGGAATTGAAACCAAAGAAGGAAGGGACTCCCCTACTCTCCGAGTGGGACTTTTAATCGTACCAGATTGGAATTGAAACTTATTTCCCGCTATAACATTGCTCGGAAAACGGTACATCTTTTAATCGTACCAGATTGGAATTGAAACTACTCTTTCGTGAGCAGTTTCTGACCAATTTTGAAATCTTTTAATCGTACCAGATTGGAATTGAAACAAATTCGCGTTTCGTCACTTTCGTCAGCGCAGCAATGCTTTTAATCGTACCAGATTGGAATTGAAACTGATTTGTCCTGCAGATAAGCCATCGTAGCTTGAAGGCTTTTAATCGTACCAGATTGGAATTGAAACTGCGAGCTTTTCAAAAAAATCATTTCGCCTTAGTTGCTTTTAATCGTACCAGATTGGAATTGAAACTGTCTTCTATTTTTCTTGCCAAAATACCGCCTCCAACTTTTAATCGTACCAGATTGGAATTGAAACTTCTATAGTATTCATCTTGTAAGTTTATCAATTCTTCTTTTAATCGTACCAGATTGGAATTGAAACCGGCGTATGCTTCGTATGCTTCTTGTAGTTCTTTTCTTCTTTTAATCGTACCAGATTGGAATTGAAACCTTTCAAAAGATTTTTCTTTAACATCCTCGGTCAATACTTTTAATCGTACCAGATTGGAATTGAAACTTTTGTAAACTGAATTAAACCGCTTGCCTCTGTCGAGCTTTTAATCGTACCAGATTGGAATTGAAACAAACAAGGCGTTTCAAAAGGGTAACATTTTCTTTTTCTTTTAATCGTACCAGATTGGAATTGAAACTTTATTTTTATTGTTATTAAACATATCGTCAAGCCTCTTTTAATCGTACCAGATTGGAATTGAAACAACGAAATTATAAGTTTTTCGCCGGCGGGAACTTTAACTTTTAATCGTACCAGATTGGAATTGAAACCGTTTTCTTTGTATTTTCTAATGATATACATCATAACTTTTAATCGTACCAGATTGGAATTGAAACTTATTAAAAATAAACTGTTTGGTTGGATTTGTTAAAAGCTTTTAATCGTACCAGATTGGAATTGAAACCTTACAATTATATTCGACACTACGTTTCGAGACTTCTTTTAATCGTACCAGATTGGAATTGAAACCGTGATAGTCGACACCTGGGTTATCGCACTGTATTCTTTTAATCGTACCAGATTGGAATTGAAACTTTTTAAATAAAAAGCCAGCGAAAAAACTAATTTTCCCTTTTAAGTATTTCGACCTAAATAATCGTCGCAGCCAAATAAATTAGTGATTTGATTATGAGTTCTTTAAGCTGTGGTCAATAGTTAATTATAAATGGTCAATTACTTAATCGTACCAGATTGGAATTGAAACAACAATTAAAATCTGCGTAATATGTTCCCGCATTCGCTTTTAATCGTACCAGATTGGAATTGAAACCGCTTTTATTTTTTAATTGCAAAAAAAAATAAAGGTCTTTTAATCGTACCAGATTGGAATTGAAACGATCAAATTGGCTAGCCACTCGGGCTTAAAACCGAGCTTTTAATCGTACCAGATTGGAATTGAAACCCGCTGTCGGGAAAGAGACTGTACCTTCGCTGGCGTCTTTTAATCGTACCAGATTGGAATTGAAACAATTCGTCTATTATCCCTTTGTTCGCGCGGGTTGTGAGCTTTTAATCGTACCAGATTGGAATTGAAACAGTGCGACGAGTAGCGCGGTTTTTGATAAAGTCAAACCTTTTAATCGTACCAGATTGGAATTGAAACGATGTAATGTTTTACTCCTTTTCCCCGCAACCACTGCTTTTAATCGTACCAGATTGGAATTGAAACATCACGATATTCTGAATATTATTATTCGCCATTACTCTTTTAATCGTACCAGATTGGAATTGAAACCTTGAGATGTTTCCAGAACGGTCGCTATCGCCTGACTCTTTTAATCGTACCAGATTGGAATTGAAACGAAAAGAAACAAAAAAAGACGGAGAAGAAGGATGTAACTTTTAATCGTACCAGATTGGAATTGAAACAAAAAACCGCCCAGCAACCCGCCCAGCAGCCCGCTTCTTTTAATCGTACCAGATTGGAATTGAAACTTTGTGCGACATTCTCTATTTTTTCAGTTTCAAGATTCTTTTAATCGTACCAGATTGGAATTGAAACATCCGTTACGTATTGATACCTCATGTAGCGCGAGCTCTTTTAATCGTACCAGATTGGAATTGAAACGCGACTTCCGCATATGCTTCGTAGGCTTCTTGTAATCTTTTAATCGTACCAGATTGGAATTGAAACTCGATTGAACCGTTCAGAACCGTGTTCGCATTGCCTCTTTTAATCGTACCAGATTGGAATTGAAACAATCACGCCGCCCCGAATCACACCGCCCCGAATCACGCTTTTAATCGTACCAGATTGGAATTGAAACATGGAACTACGATCAAAACCCACAATATGAACCAAAACTTTTAATCGTACCAGATTGGAATTGAAACATCCCAATCCCGTTACATTCGTACCTACGAATTGGATCTTTTAATCGTACCAGATTGGAATTGAAACAATACAGATTTTCACCTTTTAGCTTGCCGCCATCGATACTTTTAATCGTACCAGATTGGAATTGAAACTTCGTGAACTGAATCAAACCGCTTGCCTCTGTCGAACCTTTTAATCGTACCAGATTGGAATTGAAACAACGATGGTGCTGCGGTACTTTGACAACTGGGCGGCTTTTAATCGTACCAGATTGGAATTGAAACTTTTTGGCACGCCAGTCACGGATGAATTGCTCAACGCTTTTAATCGTACCAGATTGGAATTGAAACTTGGAAAGATGTGATACAACAATACTTAGACGAGCCCTTTTAATCGTACCAGATTGGAATTGAAACAGTGCCGCAGCTACGCATTGACCGATACATGGACGCCTTTTAATCGTACCAGATTGGAATTGAAACCTGCCCATCATGCTCACACACCCAATCCGACATGGTCTTTTAATCGTACCAGATTGGAATTGAAACCTGATAACGATTGGGAAATTTGAATTTGACTTTGTGCTTTTAATCGTACCAGATTGGAATTGAAACACATCTACAAAATTAGGCGAAATAATGTAAGAAACCTTTTAATCGTACCAGATTGGAATTGAAACAGACCAATTGAACTATAAGAAGAAAGAAGATGTGAAGCTTTTAATCGTACCAGATTGGAATTGAAACTACACTTCTAAAAACTCTGCCCAATCCTTCACGCCACTTTTAATCGTACCAGATTGGAATTGAAACATTATGTACCGCTCGCCACCATGAACGTGGGTACTTCTTTTAATCGTACCAGATTGGAATTGAAACAGCGTTTTGCTCCGCGAGCGTCAGCGCCCGCCACTGCTTTTAATCGTACCAGATTGGAATTGAAACGTTCAATGTCATTGTAAATATTATAAAGCAGTTGTCGCTTTTAATCGTACCAGATTGGAATTGAAACATTTTTATAATTAGGCTAAGGAAATCGTAATCTAAGCTTTTAATCGTACCAGATTGGAATTGAAACGAGTGGATAGCAAATTTAATAAACTTTGAAACGGCGCTTTTAATCGTACCAGATTGGAATTGAAACAACGACCCAAACAGCGTAATTCAAACAAATTGGGTTTCTTTTAATCGTACCAGATTGGAATTGAAACTGTTGATATTCTAAAGACTTTCTACGATACCAAGCCCTTTTAATCGTACCAGATTGGAATTGAAACTTTTGAGTGGGAAGCAAATACAAATAAGTGTTTTTTGCTTTTAATCGTACCAGATTGGAATTGAAACATACCTTCCGGCTTCGCGGTCAGCCAAATCGTTTATCTTTTAATCGTACCAGATTGGAATTGAAACAACATTAACGGATATAATGTAAAAACAGAGTCTATCTTTTAATCGTACCAGATTGGAATTGAAACATTTGAAAGTCTGTATAAAGCCAAGTCAGTACGGAAAGCTTTTAATCGTACCAGATTGGAATTGAAACAACTATCATACAAGAAAGAAGTAAATGA
>Ga0163154_10001294_pt1 | contig 38907 bp, 33 predicted proteins | sample OliLakLV19MP9P1_FD_148649 | JGI IMG/M metagenome (GOLD analysis project Ga0163154, IMG submission 148649) | Freshwater microbial mat bacterial communities from Lake Vanda, McMurdo Dry Valleys, Antarctica - Oligotrophic Lake LV.19.MP9.P1 | ecosystem: Environmental > Aquatic > Freshwater > Lake >... | reverse complement strand
CATTTGGTCGTAGCGTCCTCGCTACGACCTATCAAATGGCAAGTGTCCACTTGCGTTTTGCGAAGCAAAACAATACCGAGCTGAAAACCGAAATAGGGTTTTGGCTTGGTGTTTTGTGTTTGGTTTGATGATTTGGAAATCAAACACAAAGGAGCTATCATTGCGCAGGAAACGCATTATGACCCGTGGGGATTGGAGTTAGTCGGCATATGCAGGCAAGGACTAAACAAAGCACTTGCCTACGCGACTTCTGCTTGAGATGCCGCTTTCTTGCCTGCCTTGTTTAATTGTAAGGCAATAAAAATAGCCGTTATGCTGATAGTGGCAGCAAGGTAGCCCACATATTCGTAATTCATCATTAAACCTTGGTCATTTTTCCATATAATCTTGCCTGCTATCAAGGCGGCAAGCCCCATAGCCAACTGTTGAAAAGATGAAGATATGCTCATATAGCTTCCGCGTTGCTGAGGCGGCACTATAGAGGTAATGATGGCTTGCGCAGGTATGATACGCGCACCCGTGAATATAAAAAAAGCGGTCGTAAAGATAAGCGTTATATATATAGGCGTATTTTGTAAATGTGTGATAATCAAAACTGAAGCTACAGATGTCAAAATGCCAATCACAAGCACCAAAAATTTCCCAAACTTATCCGATAATTTGCCTACTATAGGAGAAGTAAAAAGCGTAAGAAATCCACCAAAAAAGTAAATAAAAGGCAGTTGTGCTTCTGTAAAACCCACATTGGATACCATATAAGGCGAAAGGAACGGAATGACCATAAAATGCCCCAAAACAAGCACTACCATCAATAAAATACCTATTTGCTGATGCCTACTTGCCAAAATAGGATTTAGCACACGCATAGGATTGAAACCTGTTTGTTGTTGAATATGCCCTTTCATGTCTGGTAAGAAGAAGTAAATAGTAGGTATCAACAACATACCAAGCACACCCACCACCAAAAAAGGCGCGTGCCATGTGAGTAACGTAGCCACATACAAACCAAACGGTACTCCCAATATAGATGCCAAAGAGAAGGCAGTCATTACGATACCCATAGCTTGCCCTCTACGCTCAAAAGGCACAACATCACCTACTATAGACAATACCTGCGCACCTATCAGCCCACCAAATAAACCTGCCACAATACGGGCTGTCATCAACAAAACGTACGTGGGAGCTATTCCACAGGCTATCGTGCCTATTACAAAACCTATATAACCGCACAATAATACTGCTTTTCGATTGAACCTATCAACAAAAAAAGCCATTAGAAACCCCGAAATTCCCGCGCTGATGGTATAAGAAGATACTAAATAACTAAATTGTTCAGGCGTAATGCTAAAATGGCGCATCAGTTGGGGACCCAAAGGCATCATAATCATAAAATCTATGATGTGCGTGAAATTGATAGCTGCAAGGATAAGGAGGATGAAAAATTCTTGTCGTTTTGTCATGTTTTCCGTTAAAGATGCGAAATTAAAGATAAGTTTTTGCAATGTAACCGCACAAGACAAAATATAACATTTCGATAAGGATTTTTAATTTTGAAAAAAAAGCACGTACTTTGCGCTATGCAATACGATATTATCATTATTGGAGGAGGCATCGTAGGACTCGCGACTGCCTTACGCCTGAAACAACAGAAACCTGCTTTGAGCATTTTGCTTTTAGAAAAGGAGAAACAACTTGCCCAGCATCAAACAGGCCATAATTCAGGTGTTATTCATTCGGGGCTTTATTACAAACCGAATAGCCTGAAAGCAAAAAATTGTATAGAGGGCTATCATCAGCTATTGGCTTTTTGTCAAGAGCATGGGATCCCGTATGACCTTTGCGGAAAAGTAGTAGTGGCTACTCAAGAAAGTGAACTTGCCTCCCTCGATACTTTGTTTGCACGTGGACAAGAAAACGGCTTGGCTGGGTTAAAAAGGCTTTCTGCTGAAGGAATTAAAGAATATGAGCCACATGTAAATGGTTTGCAAGGCATTTTCGTACCGCAAACGGGTATTGTAGATTATACTCAAGTTTCGTTCAAATATGCGGAGCTATTTTCTCAGCTGGGAGGCGAAATAAAAACAAATGAGAAGGTCTTGGGCATATCGCCTAAACAAGGAAAGGCTGAAGTATTTACTTCTAAAACTGCTTATCAAGCCAAACTTGTTATCAATTGTGCAGGCTTATATTCTGATAAAATCGCTTCCTATACAGTTAAAAACTTGGACACGCGCATTATTCCTTTCAGGGGCGAATACTTTGAACTTAAACCCGAAAAACAATATTTGGTCAAAAACCTTGTTTATCCTGTTCCTGACCCTAATTTCCCGTTCCTGGGTGTGCATTTTACACGTATGATAAACGGAGGTGTCGAGGCGGGTCCTAACGCTGTTTTTGCTTTTCGTAAAGAAGGTTATACACGTACTTCTATTGATTTGGGCGAGCTTTGGGATTCGCTTGCTTGGCGTGGCTTCCAAAAAGTAGCAGCGAAATATTGGCGTATTGGTATAGGTGAAATGTACCGCTCTTTTTCTAAAAGTGCATTCACAAAAGCCTTGCAGCGACTTGTTCCTGAAGTACAAGAAGACGACCTCGTCGCAGCTGGAGCAGGTGTACGCGCTCAAGCATGTGATAAAACGGGTGGATTGCTTGATGATTTTAAAATTGTAGAAGATACATTTTCTATTCATGTACTCAATGCGCCCTCGCCTGCCGCCACATCATCGCTTTCTATTGGGAAAAGTGTGGCAGAGATGGCTCTAAAGAGATTTTAAATCCTAAGATAAAAATATATGGAAGTTTGGTTAATCACGCTCATTACCGCCACAGGTGCAACAAGTATATTCGGAAGTATCGGTTATGGTATTTGGAATCATTATCGCCAACAAAAAATGATAAACCAAAAAGTACCTGACACTGTTGTAATAGAAATTGCACGCGAAAACTATGGTAAAATCAATGCCGCACTCTTGTGTGAGCAAACGGGAATAACCGCGCCAGAAGCAAAAAAAAAGCTCGAATATTTAGTCCAAAATAACGTTTTAGCTACAGATTGGACAAAAATATTCTCAGGAGGAAATGGCTATATTTTACCCAATACAACGGAGGAAAACATTTTCACCAAATTCTTTAAAACCAAAGGCTCTTTTGCTACAAAAGTAGAAGCATTATTCAATAATGACACAAAACAAACTCCCGTCAAAAGTTTAAGCCAAAACAAAGATGCACAAATCATCACCTTAGCCATTGAAAATCAAGGCGTTGTATCGGCATCAATGGTTTGTGTAAAACTTAATATCTCCATAGATGAAGCTCAAAAAAAACTGGAAGAGCTGCGTCAAAAACAAATTTTTATCAATGAAGTTGGACAAAATGGCGGCATGTTGTACCGTTTGTTAGATGTATAAAATCAATCATATAAACCATGAAAAAAACTCTTTTAGCTTTCTTGCTACCCCTCGTGATAGGTAGCTGTGCCTGGGCGCAAACACTTGACCCCGCATTAAATTTTGCCAACACTATCACTGAAAAAGACTTGTTTAGACATCTAAAAGTCATAGCGGCTGATAGCATGGAAGGGCGCGACACTGGCTCCAAAGGGCAAAAAATGGCAGCAGATTATATCTCTAAACACTTCGAAAGTTTGGGGCTATTGCCGCCTGTTACCACGCCAAACGGCAAAAGCTATTTGCAAGAGTACAGAATGGCAAAACGCACTTGGGACGCTTCCACCACCATCAAGGTAGGCAAGGAGAGCTTCGCGTTTGGCAAAGACTTTTACCCTATTCGCTTTCCTGCAAAATCTGAAGACATTAAAGACCTTACTTTGGACGTAGTAAGCATAGATGGCGAAAATTTAGAAGACTTGGGAAAAATAGACTTCAAAGGAAAAGCAGTTGTTTTTTTAGAAAAGAAGATGGATAACAACAAAAAAGTAGCCAATCGTGCAAAAGAGTTGGGCGCGAAAGCTGTTTTTGTTGTCAAAAGCCTTAAACCAATAGCATTTGTAGAAGCATTGGAGTCGTATGCGTATTATTACGAAGGCGCGCAAACAGGACTTGTGAGCAAAAAAGATGAGGCTATATTTTATATATCCCCAAAACTTGCTACCCAACTCTTCAATGGCAAAAATCTATCCGAAAGCCTCCAAAGGGTAGGCAAGACCACACACCACAAAATCAATATACAAGGTGCTTATAAAGAGAAAATCGAGTTCGTGTCTGAAAATGTATTGGGTTTTTTAGAAGGAACAGATAAAAAAGATGAAATTGTGGTTATTACGGCTCATTATGACCACGTCGGCACTACTGACGGCAAGGTTTACAATGGAGCAGATGATGACGGTTCGGGTACTGTGTCTGTTATGGAAATAGCCGAAGCGTTTTCCAAAGCGGCGCAAGAAGGCTCGCGCCCACGCCGTAGTATCTTGTTTATGACTGTTTCAGGCGAAGAAAAAGGCTTATTTGGTTCACAATATTATGCAGATTACGACCCTATATTTCCATTAGAAAAAACAGTCGTCGACCTTAATATTGATATGGTGGGACGCTTAGGAGGCGATTATATTGCCAAGAATGAACCCAATTATATCTATTTAATAGGTTCAGACAAACTGTCTTCTGAACTACATGAACTCAGCGAAGCCGCAAACAAAAAACGCGACAACCTGATTTTGGACTATAAATACAACGATGAAAAAGATCCAAACCGCTTTTATTATCGTTCCGACCATTACAATTTTGCCAAAAACAATGTGCCTATTATTTTCTATTTTAATGGCACACATCCCGACTATCATCAACCAACAGACGACATAGAAAAAATAAATTTTCCTAAAATGACCAAAATTGCACGCCTTGTGTTTTATACAGCTTGGGAAATTGCTAACCGCGAAAATCGTCTGAAAGTAGATAAGAAGTAAAGAAAAGCGAAAGAATTTAGAAATTCTTTCGCTTTTTTATTGGGCTTCTTATGAAAGTATGGTTCTTGGAAAGTTATTGCGGGCTTTGCCAAAATCCACGCGTTGTGTGTAGTGCTAAATGCTTACAGCATGGCTAATTCGAGTACAGTTCCAGCAATAACTTTTCAAGAACCGAAAGCATTTTGCAAGACCTCGCTCCCTGCCCTCTCTCGAATTTGGAGAGAGGACATTAGAACCCTTCCGTGCTTATTATCTCCACAGGCAAGTAGGTGAGCGTACTAAAATACTCTCCAAGCTCGCGCATGTCATCGTCATCTGTTTCATGATACCAATCGATATGAAGTGGATGCCCTTGCTTTTCTAATTTCTCTAATTCCTTGAATATGCCTGTAATCAATGTATTCGTTCCTGTATTGAAATATTGAAATTTAAAGGTCATGACTGTTTTAGGTGCGGTAGGCAACAAGGCGTATTCGCGTAGGTTTTGCAAAATAGGTTCGTAAAACTCCCTTGCATATTCAGGGTAGGACAAACCACGAATTTCGAAAACTCCTGTGTCGAAATTAAAATCTATGGCGGGGGTATTTTCTGTTTCTTTTAGTTTAATGTTCTGCATATTTATAAAGTTTGGGACGCAAATATAGCTTTTTTGTATAAAAAGTTGTGTTATATTTACAAACATAACGTTTTTTTTATAAAAATGTATATATTTGCTTTTCTAAAAACAGTAAATACCACGCCATGAACTTTTTAAAGACAGCCCTATCTCTTTGCAGCATGTTATTTTTACTTCAGGTATGCCAAAAAAAGCCTGATTTTTCTAAAACGCCTCTTATTTCTGTAGAAAGCCTTTCGCGTAGTTTCAATGGCTTCAGTGGCGATAACGTATTAGTCAAAATTCGTTTTCAAGATGGCAACGGTGATTTGGGTCTAACAGATGACGAGCGCAATACCATTCGTCCCATCACACGTGCAAATGCTACGCGCACTTTCCAAGAGTATTTTTATACACTAAATACTGCGGGACAAGTGATAGATTCTACGAAAAACAAGTTTTTTCACAACCTTTTTGTACGAATTCTTAGAAAAAATACGGCAGGCGAGTTTGTTGATGTCGTTTTTCCTGACCCAAACTTAGACTTTAAATATGCATTTAAACCACTCTATGAAGTCAATCGCCAAACACCTATGGAGGGCATTATAGAATACAATATGAATTTGAGCCAACCGACCTTTAAGAAAAATGATGTGCTAAAATTTGAAATTCAGCTATGTGATAGAGAAAAGAATTTTAGTAATATTGTATTGAGTGAAACAATAACACTGCTCATGCAATAAAAAAGCAAAAGCCTGCCGTATTCTAAAATACGGCAGGCTTTTAAGAAAAATCTATGGTGCTCCAACAATTTTAGTGGCGCAAGGTATGAACCACATAGAAAGGTATAGCACACAGTGTTTCGGGCTATGTTCTCTATGTCTCTATGTGGTTCAACACAAAATTTGTCAGAGTGCCAAATCTATCTTCTTTGTGCTTTTACTTCTGTTGGTACAACCATTGTCGCATCTCGGTTGCCCCAACTATTGCGCACATAATTCAATACATCGGCTATTTCTGTGTCACTCAGCGCATTTTGAGCAGGCATTTCACCTGTATAGCTTTGTCCATTCACCACCATGATGCCACGTGCGCCATACAAAATTTGGCGAATAGCGCGGGAGCGGTTTTGCATCAGGTAATCTGCTTTAGCCAATGGTGGAAAAACGCTTGGAACGCCTGTGCCATCTTCGCCATGGCAAGTTTGGCAGTTCAGCTCATATACTTTTTTGCCTCTCTGTTTGCTTGCTATAAGCGGTTCGGGTTGAAATGATGCTAAAGAGAGAATGCCTACCAACATAAATACAGCATAAGTAGTACAGGTGTATAAACGCATAGTAACTATTTTTTAATAAATGTAATAGGCACTGCGATGCGTGTTTTATCCCAAAGAATAACAAGGTCGGCACCCTTTTTACTTTGCTCAAATTGGATAGTAAAACCTTCATACTCATCTTCGCCCTTTTCTACAGGTATCTCTATTTGGAGTACGTTACTGGCTTTAGTTTCGTCGTACTTATACGCGCCCCATTGCCCGAGTGTACTATTGAAAATAATAGTCCATTTTTCGGCATCAGGAATGCTAAAAACAGTGTACGTACCTGCTTTAAGGGTTTTCTTATTTAATGTTATGTCTTTTGTAGTTGTAAATTCGGTTGCTTCATTTGCGCCTGTGCGCCATATTTTGTTGTATGGTACAAGCGTGCCAAATATTTCGCGCCCGTTTTTATTGGGTTGCCCGTAGGTAACTTTCAAGTATATATCCTCGCCTAAAAATGTAGCCAAGCACAACGGACTCGCTTTTGTTTTAGGTTTGATTACTTTTTGCGCTTGTGTGGGCGTGCTTATGGCGAAGCATATCGCGCCTAATAATAGGAAAGAAAAAAGAGATTTACGGGGCATATTTTTATATATTTGCTGCAAAGGTAACGAAATTTTAGATAGGAAAATTTGCTTTAACAAAGTTTTAACGTGTAGTATTCATTTACAGCCTCCAAAGGCACTTTTTAGGTTTTTACCAATAAGTAGCTAATCTACTACTATCTTGCCTACAAAGCTACCTACAGCAAAAGTCTGTGGCGAATAAAGAGAGAGTTTGTAAATATATGTCCCTGTTTTTAAAGTGCGTAAAGGCAGCCACGAGAAGGTGATGGTTTCTGTCGCATAAAAGTCCTTGCCTGCCATGCGTTGTATAAACTTTCCCTGTGCATCAAAAATCTCAAGCGTAGCTTGCAGTTCCTTATCCGTTTGGTCGTGTTTGAAACGAAAATTAAATGGCTGCCCGTTATTTGGGTTGGGATAAACAACTGATTCTGTGATATTTATGGGTGTTTTTTCGCGCACTATAAAATCTATACTTGCCTCGCTTGAGTTGTTATGAATGTCCCAGACTTTGAGTTTAATGGTGTGCTTGCCTACCGATAAACTCGTAAGCAGATATTGCAGCGAGCCTTTTTTGTAACTGCCTGCTTCACACATAAAAAAACTGTTAAGGATAATCGGCTTGTCTATTTGGTTGTCGATAGTAGCCAAAATCTCATGTCCCAAACCTGCCAAAGATATGTTGATACCACTTTCATCTTCGAGTATAGCCCAAAATGTGCTTTCGCGTGAAACTTCGCTCCCCGAAACAAAGTTTGGATTATCCATATAAAGTTTGATTTTGGGAGGCGTATTGTCGAGGGCAGGCGAGTTATAACTTCCGCCTACTATGACCGTGTTATTTGCGCCTATGGCATCTTTTACGGCTGTATCGTGTTGAGCGTACATTTGTATTTTGCCTGTACCAAAATTGTAACGAATATCTTTAGGCACAATAAAGTTGATAGTGAATCGTCCATTGACTACTTTTGCTAGCCCTTTGAACAATACAATATCCCTCAATTTATAATCTAAGGGCAAAGATTCTGTGCCTTTAGTTTGTAAGCCACGCCTTTTATCAAAAACGCTGACCGTTATTATACCCTGAAAGTCGGTAGCCAAAGCGTTATTTTCTTGAATTTCCCCTTCCAATGTAACGGGTTGCAGGGCCTTCATGTCGGTAGGCAAGGTCGTTAGTACTATTTTGCGGGCAGGGTAGGCAAGGCGCATAGTTGGGTCACCCAAAAGCGCGAAGTTTCGGTTTATTACGCCTGTACCGCCATTATTTTTGGTATAGCGAATGATGTCGCCAAGACGTGGCATGCCGCTAGCGGGAAACGCGGCTTCATAAAAGGCTTGATTCAATAGTAAGTTTGTGCTTGAGAATACAGGTCGCGTGGTTGTTATCAAACCTATTCCGCCACCTTGCCTGTCAAGCAAAATTTCTTCCGCGCCCGAAACCTCATACGGATCGTCGTAACGCCCGAATTCGCAAGTGGCTGTTACAAAAAATGGTAAGCGGTAGCGGTTGCGCCAAGTCGGTATTTGTTCTAATTCCATAAGTTTTTCTTGCGCCCAGGTAGTTTCAGAGCCGTGTCCTGCATAGTTCACGATAAGTCCTCCTTGCCTGAGTGCTTCTTGAAAGCCGTTTGTAAGTTCAGGGCAACGCTCACCTGAAGGCGTAGAAACTTGATTGAAAATGTCCATATACAACTTTTGGCTTTGCAAGGCGGGTACGTTCGCCTCTACCCATTCCGCTAATTGCTCGGCATGGAGCTGGTGTGCATTGCTGTCGCCATCATCAGCTACAAATAGGATTTGGTTGCGCCATTCGCCCAAACACTCTTTTTGGGTGGCATATTGCATCAATTTATCTACTATCCAACGTGCTTCCGTTAGGTTTTTGACAGGCAAACGCCCTATCCCGACTTCGAGGCTTTGTGGGGCATCGTTGGTTTCTTCCCATTCGCCTTCGTTGAGGGCTAATAAACCAAAATAATCATCTGAAGAATAGCTAAAAATAGGATGCAACGATTCCCGGCTTTCGTAAACAGGCACAAAGTTGGTGTTTTGTTGTACGCGGTTTTTATAGTCAAAAGAACCATCACCAAATAGCAAAATGTGTTTTAATTTCGCAGGGTTTTTCAGGTAAATGGCGCGTATAAAATCGCGCAGTGCTGTAATATCTTGCCTGCCTGACGCAAACTCAGTGTAGATTTTTTGGGTGTTTATGACTTCGATGGTTAAACCATCTTGGCTTTGGCGAAATTTGGCTAAACGCCTTGCCTCCGCTTCAAAAACAGGCGGGCAAATAAAAATAGCGTCAGGCACTACCATGGCATGCAGGTTTTGGTTAGCAACCTTGCCTACCAACGCAGGCGCAAGCGCATCACCAAAACGAAACGCCACAAAAGTTTGCAACGGCTGGCTCAAGGATTGAAAAACGGCGTTTGAGCTTTGCAAAGTAAATGCTTGATTAGTAGCAAGTTGCGGCGTAGTGATGTTCCAAACTTGCAAATCATTGCTGGCATTCGCTATTAAAAAACGTGCTTTGTTTTGAGTGGTAGAAGCCACAGCACGCAACAAAGTCATGCCATTCGCATAGCGAAAAGCGCGTTTATAATTGATAGACAAGTAATTCAAAAAGCCATTGCCATAACCGCCGTTTTGCTTGTATTTCAGTCTGACAGCAAGGGTGGGGTTTCCATCGCTTGTTTGACTAAAAGTATTGATAGCATTGCGTCCTCGAGAGTCATAGCCAAAAGGGTCTGTATTCACTGCTTCTATGTTTTGTATGCCGAGCAAAGTGTTATTGGCATATACTTCATAATTGGTAACGCGGCTATCGCGTCCCATCACTGCTGACGTGAGGCGTATGGGCGTATTCGCAGTTACATCAGGCAGGCTAAAATTAAAAGTATAGTCATTTTGAAATCCAAAGGCTTCGCCATACCATTCGCGTCCTGATTTTAGGTAGTTTATTTCTTCTTTTTCGTGTATAGTAAACTCGTCGCCTTGCGTTATGTCGAGGGTTGCGCCTGTAACTTCGGGTTGATTGGTGATGCGAACGGCAGGTCTATTCTCAAGACAAATAAAGTAATAAGTTGTATCTGCATACAAGTTCGTTTCGTGTTCAAATAACTGTGTATTATTGTTGTAAAGCCATTTATCGGCAGCTTCTCCATAAAATAATAGGTAGTCGCTTGCATCGAATTTGCCGTCTTGTTCGCCTTGTACGAGTACAGCATTTTCGGGTAAATCGTCGAGGCGAGGCAAGGCGTTACTTTGCGGCAGCATACCGCCGCCATAGCCATGTATATGAAGGTGTTGCGGGTTCAATGTATTTATATCGAAGCCTGCTTTTTGCAAGAAAGTAGCATCTATTTTATAAACGCCGCGTTGTGTTACGGCTATTTTGCACCATTGCCCTGTAGCCAAGTGGGATTCGGGTGCAAATTGCGCTTGTATGTTCGTGTAGGCAAGGGCGCAAAAGAAGCAAGTTAAAATACGTTTTGAGAAAGACATAGCAAAAGCGATTATGTTTGCGCAAAGATAAACAAAAGCCAATGAAAATGTTTTTTTCATTGTTTTTTTTTGCTATTATTTAACCTAAGTCGTGCGTTGCATCATTTGCTCAATAAAATAGGGTTTTAAACCCTTATTTACTGAGCAAATGATGGTGTAAATGCTTGTTTTCATGAAAAATAAACACATTTGGAGAGAGGCGTATGTGGAATGATTTTGAAAAGCACCCGTTATTTACTTATTGTGAATATAGAAAATTTTAAAGTTCTTATCTAATTTTAGTACGGCAGGAATATTTTCGCTGTGTTGCGTTTTTTTACCTTTTGGTGTTATGCTGTAGTCCATTTTAAAACGGACTGTATGTGTGCCATCTTCTTCGAGTGTATGCTGAAAGCTTTCCCAATTTATGACATGTTTTTCTTCCTCGTGTGTGTTCCAAAGTTTTGTATAAGAGTTTTTTAAATCATTGGCGACCACTACGTTTTTGTAAGCAAAATAGACTTTGAGTGTATCGGCAAGGAAAGGCTGCATGGCATCAAAATTACGCGTTTCGATGGCTTCATAATATTCCTTTACTTTTTCTTTCAATAGTGTTTCGTTGCTTACAAAAACAGGTGCGTGATATAAAGTATAAGGGCGCAAGAAAGCGATATTGAATGGATTGAATGCCACTATGGCACCCAAACCAAGCACAAGAAACACCCATACCAACATGCCTACCCATCCGTATCTGCGCATGTGTTTTGGGCGTGTGAGGGGTACATATTGGTCGTCATCATTGCGCTCTACAGGTTGCCCTGTAATTGTTTTGAGCATAGGATGGGGCATTGTTTGTGCTAAATTATTAAGCGATTGCCCTTGCAAAGCGCGTTTGAACTCGGCACAAGTTTGAAAGCGGTCTTCTGGATTTTTGGCGGTTGCTTTGTCTATGATTTTTTGCATTCTATCCGAAACAGTTGGATAAAAGGTCTTGGCGCGGGGTAGCGGCGTATTCACGATTTGATGATAGACTTCGTATTCTGTCGCGCTTTCTTCATTGTAAGGACATCGCCCTGTGAGCATTTGAAAAAGTGTAACACCCAACGAATAAATGTCGCTGCGCCTATCCGCATCGAGTCCTTTTACTTGTTCGGGACTCATGTATAGCACCGTCCCCATGCGCGAGCCTGTTTTGGTAAGGCTTTTGCTGCTGCCTGCGAGCAGTTTGGCAATACCGAAATCTAAGATTTTTACTTCGCCATTGTTTGAAATAACAAGGTTGGAAGGTTTTATATCTCGGTGCACTACGCCTTGGTTGTGGGCATACTCAAAACCGTCAAGGATTTGTTGAAAAAAATCTATTACTTTGTCTTCAGGTATTGGACCTGAGATAGTGTTGATGTAAACATCGAGGGGCGTGCCTTGCACAAACTCCATGATGAGAAAAAGCCCGTTGGTTGCTTCCAAATAATCATACAGCGATACGATATTGTTGTGTTGGAGGTGTGCCATAGTCGCGGCTTCGTTCTTAAATCGCTCTCTGATAAGGGGATTGCCTGCTAAGTTGGCATGTAAGGCTTTGATAGCCACTTGCCTACCCAGCTGTATGTGTTGGGCAAGATAGACATTGCCCATGCCGCCTTCGCCCAAAGCGGATACTATTCTGTAATTTAAAACTTGTTCACCAATCATTTTTGTAAGTTTTGGGCAAAGTTAATGCTTTTTTTAGAAAAAATGTATTACTTTTGCCTATCAAAACAAATGTATGAAGCCGATTTACACTACCCTTTCTGAAATAGTAAATGACTATCCGCTTATATATGCTGTCAATATCAGTAATATAGACTTAAAAGTTGCCATTTATGTCAATGTCAGCATTAAACAAGAAGGCGATGTTTCTTGGACATTCTTAGACACTTCTCCAAGCGTCGGATCTTTAGAAGGTATAAATAACTTGCCACAAATAACACATTTGGATTTTTCAGACAAGGATTTTTCAAAAATAAACAAACTATTTGAAAACAATAGTCTTCTTAATTTGACATCTTTAGAGATTGGATTCATAAAAACAGATAAAATATTAGGCAATTCAGCTTTACGATTGCCAAAGTATCTAAATTTGAAAGAATTGACACTTTATGGGTGGAAAGAAGTCCACTTTGAAAGTTATTTGGAACAACTTACTACCCTGCGTTTATTATATTGCGATCGTATATTTTTACCTGATATATTATCTAAATTAAATCCAAAAAACCTGACTTTTTTAGAAATTTTTAATATAAAAAAATTGCTTTTTTTTGATGATACAAATATAAAGAAAAGAACAAAAAAAGAACCTGAAACACGTGTTTTTAAAGCGCTACAAGATTTTACAAATTTAACTTATTTAGGATTAAGAAACAATAGGTTGGATAAATTGCCTTTTTCACTTGCGCCTTTTCAAAAATTAGAAATACTCAATATAGCTAAAAATAAATTAACTGATATCCCAATTGATTTTTTATATTTGCCTGCGCTAAAAAGAATAGACATAAGAGGCACTCCTATCATTAAACAAAAAACTATCAGAGGCGGCAATGAGTTAATTAAAATGATGAGGCATTTTGATAAGAAAAATATAGAAAACGCGGAAAGAGAAATACTGATAAAAATCCTTCTCGAAGACAAAAATATAGAAGCATTGACCTCTATTGAATCACTGTTGCATTTATTAACATTGGTAGAAAATCCTGCTTTGGCTATGAAATTGATTGCCCTTTGTGAAACGAAAGTAGTGCAAAACCCTTTTCAAAACAATCAATCGATTACCCATATCACGCTTTTAGGAAAACTTCCTGCCATCTCAACTAAAGATGCACAAGCATTTTTTGAAGGTTATCAAATAAAATTAGAAACAAAAATTACACCTGAAACACAAATTGTGTGTATAGCTGGAAAGCCTAATGAAACGCAAATATTAGCCATACACAAATCAGAAACAGCTAAAAGAACTTTCGAGTTTTGCTTTCCCACACATTTGAAAAACTTTATGGCACAATTAGATACGCCTTATCTTACAATATCAGAAAGCGAAATAACCCAAAATCTTCAAAATTTATTGCAAAGTGGAGATGAAAATAACGCACTTCTTGCCTTCCAAATGATGAAAAATGGTGGCTTGCCTGCACTTTTCTTTGAATTTCTTTGTATTCAACTGATACGAAATAATTGGGGATGTAAAAAAGAACTTGTCATACTCTTAGAAAAATATGCAACACATACACAATTTATGCTTATCAAAAAACTGAAAAATAGTTGCAATGATTTCCAAAAAGACATTCAATTGTTATTACGCTCACCTAATTTTGACACAAAAAAAATTGTAAAATCAGTATTTAAGTTTTATCGTGATGAACAACCAATGAAAAAGTTTGATAGATTTCTTTTTATATTAAACGGAGAAATTTGGAAAACAGACAAAGAAGCTGTGGACTTGGTTGTGGATCATTGTTTGAAAGCCGACGGAACTTTATTTATAAATAACGAGTTTAGCAATATAACCAAAATACCTGCAACACTAAAAGGAAATACGGCTATTATAAAGTTGATTGTTAAAGATAAATTGATTCAAACAAACGTATCTAAAGAAATTGTTAAAAGTATGCCGAATCTACAAGCATTAGAGGTATTATGTAAAAAAGAGGACTTGGTAGAAAAGAAAACTATTTACCAATCGTTTTTCAAAAATATGATTATTACATTTGTAACTTATTAAAAAATGTTGGTTAAAATTTTTACCCTTTCTATTTTGTTATTCTTAAACCCTGTTACATTTGTAGCAGATAGGAATTATTATACAACGGAGGCAGAAAAGGCTTTTCGAAAACAAAAGTATGCACTCGCAAGCCAATATTATGGGCATGTAGTGTATGATTTGGATTCGAAAAAAGATGATTTGTTGTCAAACCTTGCACATGCTTATTTTTTGGATAAAAAATACACACTTGCGGCAAAGCAGTATCAAATAGTAGCCAAAAGCAAAAATGCTTTTCTCGCTTCAGTCGCGTTGAACCAATTAGGCTGTTTGGCTTCTATGAACCAAGACTTTGAGAAAGCATTGCAATATTTTAAAGAGGCTATTATAAGATATACACAAAATAATGAAGCACGATATAACTGTGAGCTGATGGCCAAAATATTGTACAAATATGGAAAAAAAATAAAAAAAGAAAAAAAGAACAACACGCAAGAAAAACAAGAGGATAAGCTGGAAAAGAAACAAACGAAAACGGAAAATAGCAAAATAGAAACGAAATTGAACCCACAAAAGCTAAAGGATTTGCAATTTAACAAAGAAAAAGCCGAAGCTATTTTGAATACATTGCGCAACCAAGAAATGAAATATATACAACAGCAACAACAAAAGAAGAAACGTGATCCGCCTCAAAAAAACAGCTTACCTGATTGGTAATCAATACAATCGAGAGAACCAATTGAGGAAAAATATCATACCCAACAAACTCATAGCTATAAAAACATACACTTGTGACCAAGTGTTAAAAAAGGGAGGACGTTCGTTCGTTTCCATAAAAATAGGGTGTTTAATAATTTTTCTGCTTGCCTGCAAAACTACATCAAAATACTATCAAATACAAATATGATAACCTTGCCTACCAACTTTGCTGATATATTTGAACCAAATCTATTGAAGGAAATGCAACGCGAAGCCACAAAAATCTTTGTGCAAGCAGGAGGTACGCTGATTGAAGTAGGGCAAAATATACGCATGATGCCCATCGTTCTCACTGGCTCCATGAAAGTAACACGCATTGATGAACAAGGCAACGAACTTTTATTGTATTATGTTACTTCACAAGAGTCATGCGCTATGACTTTTACATGCTGTATGGGTACACAAAGCAGCGAAATAAGCGCGATAGCCGAAGAAGACTCGGAAATTTTAATGATACCCAATTTTTTTATGGAAAGCTGGATAACACAATACTCGACTTGGAAAACCTTTGTAATGCAAACTATCCGCCAACGTTTTCACGAACTATTACGTACTATAGACCAAATCGCGTTCCAAAAATTAGATGAACGTCTGGTCTATTACTTGCGCGAAAAATCCAAGGCAACACAATCCACACTCATCAATCTTTCACACCAACAAATAGCCGAAGAGCTTGGCACATCAAGAGTAGTCATATCGCGCTTGCTTAAAAAATTAGAAAGCAATAAAAAACTTTTATTGTATAGACATCAAATTAAACTTTTGAGAGAATTGTAACTTTTGTAACACAGCGTCTCGAAACGTTCCCGTAGTTTTGCATCATCAAACAAACAAATACTTAAAACTATGAAACAAAATATGGGAATGCTCGACCGCACTTTGAGAGTGCTAACAGCTGTTACAATTGCCACACTTTATTTTACAATGGGTGTATCCAATGTTTTATTTTGGATATTATGGGGCGTCGCAGGTATATTTTTGATGACCAGCACGCTCAGCTTCTGCCCTTTGTATGCAATGTTCGGTATCAATACTTGTAAAAAAAATCCTAAATAACATTAAACATGAAAGTAGAACAAATTTATACAGGCTGTTTGGCGCAAGGCGCATACTACATCGAGAGCGAAGGCGAAGCGGTTATCATTGACCCTTTGCGCGAAGTGCAACCTTATATACAGCTCGCCGCACGTAGGCAAGCTACCATCAAATATGTACTAGAAACGCACTTCCACGCCGATTTTGTGTCGGGGCATATTGATTTAGCCAAAAAAACAGGCGCGTCTATAATATATGGACCAACTGACATGCAAATTGGTTTTGAGGCTATCATAGCCCACGACGGGCAGGAGTTCATGGTAGGCAAGGCGCGTATTCGTGCCATACATACACCGGGACACACACTGGAAAGCACTTGCTACCTGCTCATAGATGAGGCAGGCGTAGAAACCGCACTTTTTACAGGCGATACGCTCTTTATTGGTGATGTTGGTCGTCCCGACCTCGCCCAAAAATTGGTGTCTGACCTTACTCAAGAAATGCTTGCAAGCATGTTGTACGACTCACTTCGCAACAAAGTAATGCCACTCGCTGATACGCTTATCGTTTACCCTGCACATGGCGCGGGAAGTGCCTGCGGCAAAATGATGAGCAAAGAAACAACTGATACTTTGGGCAACCAAAAAAACACGAACTACGCGCTCCGTGCCGATATGACGAAGGAGGTATTTATAAAAGAGGTATTAGATGGATTGAAGCCGCCACCAAATTACTTTCCCCAAAACGTAATGATGAACATTCAAGGCTACGACAGCATTGATACCGTCTTGGAGCGCGGTACAAAAGCACTCTTGCCTGCCGAATTCGAAGCAGTTGCCAACGAAACGCAAGCCGTTTTGCTTGACACACGCGATGCCCAAACTTTCGCTAAAGGCTTTATACCCAACGCTATCAATATAGGCATCGATGGAAGTTTTGCCGTGTGGGTAGGCACACTGATAGCCGATCCCAAGCAACCAATTTTGATTATAGCAGCCGAAGGTAGAGAAGAAGAAATTATTACTCGACTGGCGCGTGTGGGCTATGATTTTGCCCTAGGGTATTTGAAAGGCGGATTCGAAGCTTGGCAAAATGCGGATTATCCTATAGACACCATAACAAGTATATCGCCTGAAAAAGCCGCAGAACTCATCACTGAACAACAGGTTTCTGTGCTTGACGTGCGCAAAGAAAGCGAATACAACACTGAACACATACTCCATGCCAAAAATACGCCACTGGATTTTATCAATGAAAGTATGCTACAAATAGATAAAAACAAAACCTATTATGTGCATTGCGCAGGCGGTTATCGGTCTATGGTTTTTGTGTCTATTTTACAAGCACGCGGCTACCGCAACCTGATTGAAGTGCAAGGCGGTTTCAACGCATTGAAAGCCTGCAACAAATGTACACTCACCAACCTTACGCCACAAAATACAGCCCTATAAACTATGAAACCCTATCTTTTAACTTTTGTCGGCCTCTTGTTAGGCGCGTGTGCAGGCTATCTTTACTATACCTATGTCGGTTGTAGTTCAGGCACTTGCCCCATCACCTCCAAACCCTTAAATAGCACACTTTATGGTGCCATGATGGGCGGCTTATTTGTCAATACTTTCCCCACTTTTCCCAAAAAAAACTAATCGTATGAATATTTTAAAAATGCTCTTTGGCGGTGGTACTTCTATCGACTTTGCCGAATTGGTACAAAATGGCGCACAAATAATAGATGTCCGTACACAAGGCGAATATGCAAGCGGACACATAGACGGCAGTCTGAACATTCCTTTGCAAGCATTGGAAAACAATGTAGGCAAGTTAAAAAAAGACAAGCCTGTCATCACTTGTTGCGCATCAGGTATGCGGAGTGGCTCGGCAAAAGGCATCTTGGAAGCACAAGGCTTCGAGGTTTACAATGGCGGAGGCTGGGCAAGCCTGAAACAAAAAATATAAATTACTGCCTCTTGTACTATTCACAAGAGGCTTTTTTACATCTGCTTTTTGTATATTTACAACTTTAAAGCCTACATTTGCGAAAAAATTTATTTAGCTTATGGCTTCACAACAAGACCTCGACTTTACGTACACCACCATCGATAAAATATTTCGATTGAGTGTAGGCGAAACAGGTGACTACAGCGGCGCAAAATATGATGGCGATTTTAGCCTCACACTCGAGGAGGCGCAAGCGCAAAAGCACAAATTTATTGCAGATAGCCTAAACATTGGCAAAGGTACAAAAGTATTGGATATGGGCTGTGGCTGGGGACCTTTCCTTACCTACATCACCAAACGTGGCGCAGACTGCCGCGGCGTAACCCTTTCGCAAGGACAAGCCGAAGCCTGTAGAAAAAACGGCTTGACAGTAGAAGTTAAAGACTGTCGCAAAATAACACCTGTAGATTACGGCACATTCGATGCCGTTACTTGTATAGGCGGTATGGAACACTTCTGCTCCATAGAAGAATGGAAAGCAGGCAAGCAGGACGAAGTGTATGCCACTTTTTTTAAAAACCTTACAGCACTTTTGCCCATAGGCGGTCGTTTCTATATGCAAACGATGGTATTTAGCAAAAACATGGTGCCTTTCGAAGAGCTTAGATTAGACGCACCCAAAGACTCTGACGCTTATTCACTTGCATTGATGGTGGCGCAGTTTCCCGGTTCTTGGCTTCCGTATGGCGCAGAGCAGGTTATCAAAAATGCTGAACCATACTTCAAGCTCATTTCTAAAAGCAGTGGACGCTTGGATTATATAGAAACTATAGGACAGTGGCGCAAACGTTTTCGCAAATTCGGTTTGAAAAAGTATTGGTTGTATATCAAAATTTTGACGCGCATCATGTTCAACAAATCCTACCGCGACCTCGTGCCAATATTCCGCCGTAGCCCAAACCGCACTTGTTTTCAACGCGAAAGCATGGACCATTTCCGTCTGGTGTTTGAAAGAATACAGTAACGAGTTTTACAAATTTTTTGCATCAAATCGAAAGGGCAAAAGGGAGGCGACACTCGACAGCGCATAATACTGCTGGTCGGTATCCATAAAAATAATTTTGATAGGCGTGTTTTGTTTGGCTTCATATTCCAACATTACTTGCCTGCATGCACCACAAGGCGCAGCAGGAGTAAAATCTTGCGCGCCTGCTTTGCGTGCTACTACAGCTATACTTATTATCGTTTCGGCTGGGTGCGAGCATCCGACATGAAAAAACGCTACTCTCTCGGCGCATAACCCAGACGGATATGCTGCGTTTTCTTGGTTTGCGCCTTTCACTATTTCGCCATTGGAGAGCAATAAAGCAACCCCAACCCAAAAATTAGAGTATGGTGCGTACGCTACAGCAGTGGCTTCTTGTGCCATTTGGATAAGCTGTTGTTCGGCTATAGGAAAGTCTTCAAGGGCAGAAAACGTTTCGAAGGAAATTTCTATTTTAGGCATCTGCAAAATTAGTGCTTTTTTGTAAAAATTATTCGCCTACTAAAATAAAGGCACCCCAAAAGTACGGAGCTGGGTATTTTTCTTTGAGCCAAAGTTGAGCATTGCGAAAGGCTTGCCGCTTGTTTTTAGTTTTAAACCATTGTCTATAAAATTCGCTCATGAGTTCTTGTGTCGCCTCGTCGCTTACTGTCCAAAGGCTCATGAGGATGGATTTTGCGCCTGCAGTTTGTAAAGCGCGTTGTAAGCCATACACACCTTCGCCATTTTGCACTTCCCCCAAACCCGTTTCGCAAGCCGAAAGTGTTACCAAATCCGTTTTGTCGAGGTGCAAGTTCTGGGCTTCTTCTGCAGTGAGAATGCCGTCTTCAGGCGAGTTTGTGTTGTTTTTCTCTTGGCTAAATGCTTGCCTACAATACGCAAATAATAATCCTGCACGCCTCAAAGGATTTTTCAAGTCTGCTTCTGAAAAGCCTGCATAACCGCCACGCTGTGTATCGCTGTCTTCTTTAGTTGTTGTTTGTGTGCTATTTTGGGGCATAAAAAAACCATGTGTGGCAATATGCAAGACTGATGGGTTTTGTATTTTTTTTATGTTTTCCTCGTTGGCATCATTGCCCAAATATTTTTGTGTTTGGATATTATATGCTTGTACTGTATTGGCTATATTATTTACTTCTGTTTCTGTGCCGGGTAGTGTTGCAATTTCACTTCCGTGCAAAAAACGTTGGGTTGTATCTTGCAAAATAGCCCTTGCTTCAACTTTATTAATCCTTTCTTTGTTTTTTAAAGTGGAATCTTGTATAGGAATGTCATTAAAATTAGGAGAGCCAAAAAGCACAATGTTGGTAGGCAAGTTATTGTTTGGTGCAGCAAGTGTAATAAAATCACGCGCTTGTGTAATGAGTTGAATTTCTTTCTCTTCTATTACAAACTTACCTGTTTCAGGATTTTGCAATGTGTTGATATTGATTTTATGATACACGCCATCAGGTGCAAAGTATATTTTTTTGGCACTTTGTAGCGTGTCGGCTAACGCTTTCCAGTATTTTTGGTATGAATAGTTGTCTGCTTTTTGAAATTTTATTCTGTTTTGATAATTGTTTATGTATTTTTTTTCTAAACTATCGCCTGTGCCTAATTTTACGCAAAGTGGATAGTCTTTTGTTTCAGGTGTGATAACAAAAGCAAGGTATAAATCAGTTGTTTCTTCTTTGTCCTTATTCATTTTTTGTCCTGCGCTGATAGTGATTATTTCTACCAGTGCCTCGCCTTTTTTTAATTTTTTTTGAACATCTTGCCATTTATAATTTTTATTCTCTAATTTTTGAGTAAAATAACTTGACTTCAATGCTAATTGTTGTTCTATGTTTTTTATTTCTATACTTAATTTATTTTTTTTATCTTCTTTTGCCCGCGAATCAAATTCTTGAAAAGTTGCATTCATTTCTTCTTTTTTTATTTGCCATTCTTTGAATATTTTTATCAAATTAACATCTTGGCTATTTAAAATAGCCTCTTTCATTTTTTGACCTGCTTCAAAAAGCAAACCCTTTGTAATAAGTTGATAGTTAAAAATATCGGCATTATTCGGGTGGTATATATAGCGTATTTTTTCACGTTCTACGCGTATTTTTTTCATATTGATAGAGTCTATTTCTTTAGATATTTTTTCTTGAATTTTTAATTTTAATGGCTCTGATAAAGCAATAAAATTATACAAGTCTAAATGGTATTCCATTTCGGCTTTATAAAATCCTGTTTTCTGTATTTCAGATAAATAGGGAAACACTTTGCGTATATCTTCGAGTACAAAATTGATATAGGTTTTGTAATAGTCTGCAGCATTTTTGAATTTTTCAGCGGAAAATGATGCCAATGCAAGATGAACAAGTCCCATTTTTGGCTGCCCTAAAAATCTACCTATAGCGTTTTGTTCTTGTGCATATTCTATAGCTTTAGCGTAATTTTTTTGTGTATTAGCCAAGAATATTTTCATTGCTAATAGATTGTTGTAATACGCTTTGTCTATAGTTTTGACACCTTTTTTATCAGCAAGTATCTGCAATTTATCCAAATTTATTTGCGCCTCGTCTAATTTATTCGCCGATATTTGACTGTTTACAAGTTGCGCGAGTTGCGTGGAGTACGTTTGGCTTTCTTCGCCATAATTGCGTTTATAAAAAGCTGTTATCTCCTCTTGAACATCTACAGAGGCGTTTGTGCTATCAGTTCCTATAGCATCTAAGGCTACTCTTTTGCTTGTCAGCAGCGCGATATAACTTGGCGTATCTTTGCCTTCCTGCTCCACAACTTTATTTAGCAACACGTTCAATTTTTCTATAGCAAAAGCAGGGCGATTAGAATATGTATAAAGCACACATAAATTGGCTTCCGACTGTATATAATTGTGGTGATTTTCACCATATATGTTTTTGGCTACACGCGCTGCTTCTTTATAGGCGGTTTCTGCCTCTTCATAATTGTTTATTTTAAAATGCACTGTGCCTATTTTTTCATATATTTGGGCTATTGCAAAATGACCTTTGTTTTTCAAATTGTTTGCTTTTTCTGTTGCTAAATTGACATTGATAAGCGCGTTTATAAAATCTTTTTTTGTGGCACATAATTCTCCAAAATAGGCTAATATTTCGGCATATCTACTTTGGAAAGAATCATTTTCTTTATGGGTGTCGTTCATATTTTTGAGTATTGATACAGATTGCGTGTAGTATTTTCTTGCGCTTTCCATATCGTTTTCTTCTGTATTTAACAATGCTTGAAAGAACAAATCATTGGCATATTCATAGCCATTTTCTCCGAATAATGCGATGGTTATTTTGCTTCTTTCTCTTAATGAGCCTCTTGCTTTTTCAAATTGGTCTGAATCGCGGTAACTGTTTGAAAGTTTTAGCAAAGCACTTCTGTATTCAGTAGCATTGATGCCTTTTCTTATTTTTTGCAGTTCAACTAAATCTTGTGCATACTGAACAGCCTCTAAATTTTTGTTTTGAGGTTGATAAATTTCGATTAAACTTTCAATCAAATTAGCAAATTTTTCGGTAGTATCTCTGTTACTTTTATACTGCTTAATAGCGTCTTTGTAAATATTTTCGGCTTTGGTGTAGGCTTGTTTGTTTTCATATATTGCGCCAAGGGCTATGAGGTCTTGTGTATAGATATTGGGCTGATTGGGGTATTGTTTTTTGAGTTGTTCAATATTTTGGGTAAATATTTTTTCTGCTTCTGCATATCTTTTTATGGCTCTGTATAAATCGCCTAATGTACGCTTGTAGGCAAGGTAGTTGGCGTTGTCTTCGCCTGTTATTTCGGCTTGTATTTTTAATATTTTCAGTAGTGGCGTTTCAATATTTTCAAGTTTTTTATTATTTTTATAGTATAAAACAGTTTCATACAACCAATCTCTATACGTAGAATCCTTGCTTATTTTTTGCAATTCACGCGTCCTGCACATTTCAGTTATATTTGTTTCTGCTTCTGCATATTTTTCCAAATGGGTTTGTGCAGTCCATAAGTAGTTTAATATTTGCGCACAATTATCGCTATCTTTTCCTGATACATATTTGATAGCGATATAAAGGTTTTTGAATAAATTCTCTGCTTCTTTGTATGCTTTTTCATTGTACAATACCATTGCTTTGTCCCAAATATTTTGGAGCGATAATTTTCCACCATTTTCATAAAACTCTATGTTATTTATGTTGCCGTCTTCATCATAATAAGTAATATTATTTTGTATCAAACCATTTTTATACAAGCTTTCACTGTATTTTTTTTTATTTTGGTAGTACGCTATTTCGCCTCCTTCTTTCAATCCCAATACGAACATTACTTCGCTGGATACTTCTCCATTTTCGTGATACCAAATCGCTTTGCCATCTGCTATTTCTTTAGGGCGGTCTGCGACGAGCCTTGCCTCCCATTGTTTCTTACCTGAAAGATAATAATCGGTAGTCAAACCTTGTGGCTTATCGTCTTTGTAGGCGAGGAGGCGGTAGTAAGTTATGCTATCTTTGAGCGTAGTGGGTTGCCATGCTTTGTCGTAGGTAAGTGTCCAATTGCCTTGCCTGCGTCCTTTTTTATCCGTTTTGTTGGTGTTTTTGGGTATTTGTTGCGCGTGGCAGGCAAGGGAAATACAAAAAGCAAAAAGTAATAACAATGTTTTCATAATATCAAGTTTTTAGTTTACAACTATTCAATAAGCAATTGAACAAAATAGACTTCTTGCGAAAGTGTTTCTTATCGGACGATTTTGAAATGCCCCCGTTTATTATAATCACGCTAAAAAATAATCTACTTGTTTTTTACCAATACTAACTGTAGAACAGACTTTTAGGCAGTTTATTGCAAACGGAGGCTAAAAGTCTATACTTACGTACCAAAATAAAAAAGCTGCTCCGACAATTTAGTGGAGCAAGGTATCAATCACATAGAAAGGTATGGAGCATAGTGTTTCAGGCTATGTTCCCTATCTTTCTATGTGGTTCGACACAAAATTTGTCAGCGTACCAAACAATTCTCAGGCGTGCAGGTGCGTTTCGTAACCTATTACATCAGGCGATAAACGCAAGAGGTTTTTTTCTGCCCAAATACACATAACGTTGTATGTTTGGCGGGTAGGCAAGTAATTGCAAAAGCCACGTGCTTGTTGTATTCGCAGTATGTTGTTTAGTTCTATAGTAAGCACACGTTTGCTATTGCCATACGAATGTTTGCAAGTCATAGACCATATAGACGTTTTGCCTTCCACGCAAGAGCTATAATAGGTAGCCACACAATGACTCATCAAACGACCTTCCTCGCGTAGCGCATATACGGTGCGTATTTGTTTGATATGATAAACACGCATTTGGCTTCCTTCGCCTTCATGCCACTCGAAGTCTTCCAAAGGCAACCCATTCCAGTTAGAGGTAGTTGCTACAGGTTTGGCGATTTCTTTCTGCTCTGCCTCCCAAACCTCAACCAAGCGTAGCAAAGATGCTACCGTCCTTCCTTTCATGCTGAATGCTGGCTCAGGGGCAGGCAAGTGCGCTTGTACTTCGAACTTTATGTATTGCAAAAAGTCAATAATAGGGTTTACATAACGCACGTCCATCATAGGATTTTGTACCAAGAAATGCGAAACGCTTTCCCAAAAAACTTCGTTTTCAAAATGCCTGCTCAAGCGCGTTTGCATCACACATGATGCCAACCTGCGTGAACCTCCCAGCCCCAATACTTGCGCATAGCGCAATGCTTGTGGAATAGTAGCTTCTGCAGGGGCTTGCAAAAAGTAGTGTCGCATTTTTTGAGTAAGATGCAAAGGCATGTTATCCAAATTGCGCACACTACCGCCGCGTGCCAAGTGCAAATACCAACGAATGTGCATATCGTTTTGATAATAAAACGCTGTATCAAAAAAAACAGGAACGGGATATTGTGCAAACAAATAACGCAAAAGGTGGGCAAGTTACCTATACGTATTGTGTGAAATAGGCTTATAAGATACCAAATCTCGTTGCCACGCATGCTCATATTTGGCTACAGTGGCGAGTGCGTTCACTACTCTGCCATCATTGAGCCAACTATCCCAGCCTTTTTGAAGCAATGTGCGCGCCAACTTTTGCAAGGCGTTGCGTTATTTATCGTTTTGCAAAATATTATTCTCTTGTAAAATAAAGCATAATTGTTCGCCTCCCGATTCGTTACAAAAATCGTAATAACGTACTTGGTGCTTGTTTATTTTATCCAATACAGTTGTTTTCTTTCCAGGTGTGTGCTTGCTATTCGCAAGTATTTGTTTTAAATTATTATCGTATGCTATTTCTTGTAATTTCCTTGTCTGGAGTTGTGAGAGTTTAGACATGATGAGGAGTGAGGGGTGAGGAGTGGGCAAAATTCACTCACTCACTTACTATTTTAGCCTGTGGCTTATGAAGGTTTCAACTTCTTGAAAATTTTGTTCTCTTGTGAATTGTTTTACTATATTTTTACCACGCGCTGTCATAAGCAATATTTGCCCTGTTTCATTAAGATCTGTTACAGCGTCATATATACCTATGGCTATAGCCAACAATTGAGATTGGTGTTTGGTGGTGTTGTTTGTAAAGTCAAGGGTAACAAAAAGCACTTCTTCGCCATCAAAACGGTTCTTGAGGTTGTTGTAAGTAGTGGTCAAAGCTTTGCTATTCTCGCACCAATCGGCGTGCAATCTTACAGCAAAAAGACGTGTGCCTACCTGTTTTTTCGAGGGGGTGAATAAACTGAGCATAATAATGGGTAGTATTTGGTCAGCTCGGTTATGCTTTTTTGAATAACTTGCTGACAATCAATTAATTAGATTGGTCATTTTTGATAAGAAACAGTCTTTAGTGATTGCCGTCCTTGCCTAATAGCTGATATGAGCAACTACGAGGCAAGTACAAGCAATTTACTTGCTTATACTATGTTAAAAAAAAACAAAGTAAAGCAATGTCTGTCAGCTATTTTGGGAATAGCCTTGTGGGAACAATATTTGGGTAGGGGAGTAGCAGGAATAACAAAAAAAGCCCGAACTTTAGGTCATAAAGTTTGGGCTTTGGTATATATAGAAAAGCTACAGCAATGGCTGTACTTTTGGCTATAAGTCCTGTGTGAATACTTTACACTTGCGTCCTCGTAAGGGTGGCAAGGCATCAACACGCCCGAACTCCTTTTGTTTGCTATCCGCGACTCCTATAAGCAGTGTATCGCATGAAGCCCAACCATTAAGGTGGTTCATAATTAAATAGGGGAGGACGCGTTCTTGCATGGTCGTAAAGTGTTTTGAAAGGTTGTAGAAGGTTAGTTTACATATAGCGGTAGCTATAATGTAATATGATGCCGCAAATATAGAACGCTTTTACCCACACTTCCAAATTTTAAAACGTTTTTTAAAAAAAAAACACTTTATTTAGAATTTGTCTAAAATCGTTGAGCATTTATTTTTTATTCAAAGTATTGATAGTCAATATAATAGATTTAAATCAGTACCCATAATAGTAAAACCCACTTATTGAAAATATAATGCAAGTAGAAAGATGAAAAAAATAATAAGCTGAAAATTTGTGTTTCATTACTAAAATAGTAGATTTGCAAATATCATTGTAAAATTCAAAAAAATATGGCGTACTCAACTGCTAAAATTGATTCTTTGGATAAAGTAACGCGCGTTTTTGATTTTCTTGCCTACCAAGAAAACATAATGCCTATCACAGATGCACTTGCACACAAGGTAAATGGTGTTTGGAAAAAATACACCACACAGGAATTTCGTAGGCAAGCTAATTTAGTAAGCCTCGGCTTATTAAAATTGGGCTTGCAAAAAGGTGACGTTGTGGCTATCATTTCAGAAAACCGCCCCGAATGGAACTTTGTAGATGTAGGCGTTATTCAAATAGGCTGTGTCGTAGTGCCATTATACCCAAATGCAAGCGCAAATGACTTTGGGTACGTGTTGCAACATGCCCAAGCAAAGGTCATTTTTGTTTCCAAACCTGCCATGTACGATAAGGTAAAACAAACGGAACTCCCCGAAGTGAAAGCTGTCTATGCCTTTGATGACCAGAAAAGTATTCCGCATTGGAGTACCCTCACTGCACAAGTAGCAAAGGAGGACGAAGCGCAACTCGAAGCATATAGGCAAGCTGTAGAACCTCACGACCTGATGACACTCATGTACACTTCAGGTACAACAGGGCAGCCAAAAGGTGTGATGATTTCGCATGACAATTTTGTGTTTAATGTCATAGGCACTTTGTACTTGGATACTGTTCCCAAACCTGTAGTAGGCAATCCGCGTGCCTTGAGCTTTCTACCACTCTGCCACGTATTCGAAAAAGCAGTAGTGTATGCGTATATACAGCGCAGTGCGTCTATTTATTATGCAGAAAGTTTGGAAACTATAGGCGCGAACCTGCAAGAGGTTAAGCCACACATGTTTACGACTGTGCCACGTTTGCTAGAAAAAGTTTATGAGAAAATAGAAGCTAAAGCCGCTACACTCCCCTGGCTCCAACGCAAAATATTTGATTGGGCGATGGGGCTTGCCGAAACGCATGACCCGAACCGCAAAAGTAGTTTTTGGGAAGCCATGCAGCTGAGTGTAGCCCGCAGGCTTGTATTCAGCAAATGGCAAGACGCACTCGGAGGCAACATAGGCTATATACTTTCAGGCGCAGCCGCACTCTCTCCACGTTTGGCAAAGATTTTTTGGGCGGCAGGTATCCCTGTCATGGAAGGATACGGACTTTCAGAAACTACACCGGGCTGTTGCATCAACTCGCATGGCGAAGACATGTATTACGTAGGCTCAGTAGGGCGCGTATTGCCCAACGTGGAAGTCCGCATAGCGCAAGAAGAAGGCTATCGTGAAGGCGAGGGCGAAATAATGTGCAGAGGGCGAAATATCATGCAAGGGTATTACAAAAACGCCGAAGCTACTGCAGAAACCATCAATAACGGCTGGTTACATACAGGCGATATCGGTATGTTCATAGACCGCGCTGGAAATCCAGTAAAGCTGAAAACTGACCAAATCATTACCCTCAAAGATGTATATTTCCTAAAAATAACAGACCGCAAAAAGGAAATATTCAAGACTTCAGGCGGCAAATATATTGCACCTTTGCAGTTGGAAACTAAATTCAAAGAATCTACTTTTGTAGAGCAAATAGCAGTAGTAGGCGAGAATGAAAAATTCCCTTCCGCACTTATAGTTCCTTCTTTTGCTTCACTCAAAATTTGGTGCGCTGATAAGGGAATACCTTACACAACCAACGAAAAAATGCTGCAAGAACCCCCCATATTGCAACTTTTTCAACAAGAAATAGACAAACTCAATGAACCTTTTGGGCAATATGAAAGGATAAAGAAATTTGCCTTGCTACCCGCCGAATGGACAGTCGAAACCAACGAACTCACACCTACCATGAAGCTCAAAAGACGCGAATTGAAAAAGAATTATGAAGACATTATCACAGGATTTTACAAAGAATAGGCAAAAAAGAATGGTACTCCGACAAATTTTGTGTTGAGCTATACACAGACATGGAAAACATAGTCTTTCTGGCTATGCTCCATACTTCTCTATGTGGTTCGTAGCTCACTCCACCAAAATTGTCGGAGCATCAACTATTTTGATAGCGTTTTATTTGTCGTCTTCATCAAAATCCATATTGAAGTTGAGCATACTGTTCAATAAGTCCTTGAATTCCAAACCATTACTCAATACATTGCGGCTGATGAGCGAGTACTCTGCCAAGCCATGCAAGGCGAACTCCATAAGAAACAATTTGAGTTCATAACTCTCATCTGAATGATAGTCTTCCACCAAATCGTTCAATCCTGCAACATCAAACAAAGCTTTTTGGTATTCGCTATAGGAGGCATTTTGGAGTATGTCGACCGTATTATCATTGTTAAACCAATCGCTTATGACCTTGTATGGGTTTTTGGCATCTTTCATTTTTTTCATTTTCTCAGGGTCAGGGAAGTATTGTAGGAAAAGGCTGCGAATCATTTTGCCTATCAAATGCTGTGCAACAAAATGCGCGCCTTCCTGCTCGCCTTCATAAACGAGCTCTATCTTGCCTGTAATGGCGGGAACTGCTCCCCAAAAATCGGCTACACGTACATGTGTATGTGCTTCGCCATTCAACAAAGCGCGCCTTTCTGCGGCACTCACCAGGTTTTGAAAAGCCGAAATCGTAAGCCTTGCGGAAACACCACTTTTGCTATCTACATACGCACTTTGACGCGCTTCGAAAGCGATTTGCTCTACCATAATGAGCGATAACTCATTGACTTGCACCATCTTCTTCTGCGCGGCAGGCAAGTGCGCTTCTTGTGCCGTTATTTTGCGGCTTATTTCTATAGTTTTCGGATAGTGTGTAATGATTTGGCTGTCTATCCTATCTTTCAAAGGCGTGACGATACTTCCGCGATTGGTGTAATCTTCGGGGTTGGCTGTAAAAACTATCTGAATATCCAGTGGCAGGCGTAGCTTAAAGCCACGAATTTGAATATCGCCTTCCTGCAAAATATTGAAAAGGGCTACTTGGATTCTTGCCTGCAAGTCGGGGAGTTCATTGATAACAAAAATGCCACGATGCGAACGCGGTATAAGCCCATAATGAATGACGCGCTCATCAGAATACGGCAACTTCAAACTTGCAGCTTTGATAGGGTCCACATCGCCTATCAAATCGGCTACCGACACGTCAGGGGTAGCAAGTTTTTCAGTATAGCGGTCATCGCGGTGCCACCAAGCGATAGGTGTGTTGTCGCCATGTTCGGCTATGGCATCTTTGGCATAGCGCGAGAGCGGTTCGAAAGGGTCATCATTCAACTCGCTACCATCTATGACAGGTATATATTCATCAAGCAGGCGTGTCATCAGGCGGGCTATGCGTGTTTTTGCTTGCCCACGCAAACCCAACAAGTTGATGTGGTGCAAAGAAAGAATCGCCCTTTCAAGTTCAGGGATTACTGTATCTTCATAACCCCAAATGCCTGCGAATACATTTTGATGATTTTGAAGGTTTTTGATAAGGTTATCGCGCAATTCTACTTTGATAGGTCTGGTCGTATAGCCTACGCGCTTGAGGTCACCGAGTGTTTTAAGTTGCAAGAGTTCTTGGTTAGAAAGCATATTTTTATAAACAATTAAAAAACCAAAACACTTTTGGAAGGCATAAGGTTTCAAAAAATATTCATTAGGCTTCTTTCCAAATAAAAGCAAGCCTTAAAATTCGCGCATTTTGATAGGCATTTCTACCATATCTTGGTAATCAATGCCTTCTTGTAGCAAGTCGTCATTATTGGTAGGGTAAAACCAATTTACCTCTATAGCTACTTTTTTTGAATACTTTTTCAAAATCTTCATGATTTTGAGAATTGACTTTGACGAACTGCTGTTGTAATACGCAAATTTGAAATTGAAAATAATAGCGTCACTATAAGTATCTGTAAACTCTTGCAGCCAATCTGTAACAGGCGTGTAAAAATCGTCTGTGTTTTCGAGAAAAGACTCGCCTTTTATCTCAAAAACATACGTGGATAAGTCAAAATGAATATTGGGTGTTGTAAATTCACCTTCCGCTAGTGGGATAAGTAGATTTTGCATATATATAAATTAAGAAGTAGTTTGTTTTTTAACAGTCGTGGTTAGGCTAAAGAAAGCCGTATGGTTGTTTTGAAACTTTGTTTGAAAGTCAATTTTTTCTTGAGATAGCAACGCGATTTGTACCAAGCCTATGTTGCCGCCTTTGTAAGTAGGGTCTTCTTCTGCGCGCATCAATAACTCGTTTTTGTAGCTCCGCAGTTGTGTATTATCCAGTCGATTGATATGCTCGCACTTCTCTCTAATTCGCTCCAATGCCTCTATAGAAGCAAAGTTGGCAGCTGTGATTTCAAAAGCGCTTTCACTTTCTTCAACGAATACAATGCCGACAGGTTCGTTTTGATTATAGATATTGTATTCTTTGGCATAAAAGTAAATGTTTTGTACCAATTCCACAAATATCGAGAAAACTTTCCAGCCCATTTGTTTGGTATAAGCCAGCTGATGACGCAAGCCTTGCGACATTTCTGAAATGATTTGGTTATTGAAAGGTCCATGATAGTATAAAACCACATGCTCTTCAGCATTGTTCAATTTATGTATCATTTCAGGTGCGTAAATATAAAAAAAGCTTGTATTGTTCATTGTGTTGATGGTTATAGTTGTATGCCTATCCAAAGAATATCATCTCTTTGTGTTGTATCTCTCATGTGTACGGCTAATGCCTCTTCGAGGTTTATCTTTTGTGTATAGTGTATGCCTTTGCAGTTAAAGTTAGCAAAACTTGTTCCTAAATAGCAAACAAAATGTAATATTTTGTAATTTTTTTATGTGTAACCGTCATTTCTCAGCAACTTTTTTGAATTTTATATTCACAAAACATTTAACTAAAAACAATATGACGGTCATTATTTACAACTAATATTAGATTATAGGTCTATAAACAACAAAAATTAGCTAAAGTGATAGTTTTTTCAGTTGTCGACCGCGCCTGAACGCTGCTTGAGCTGTATCTAAAATATCAGTTTATTTAATTTTCATTCTCAAGAAACATAACTGAAAATATTTTGGTACTCTGACAAATTTTGTGTTGAACCACATAGAAACATAGCCCGAAACACTGTGTGCCACATCTTTCTATGTGGTTTATACCCTGCTCCGCTAAAATTGTCGGAGCACCAATATTTTTTACTACAAAAAATTAAAAAGTACATTGAAGCCCCCGTTTTTCAACTCGATTTTGATGAATGCTTCTTTTGAAAAATACCTTGCGAAATGTCGGATAGTAGAAAGGAAAGCATAATATTTGTATTGCCGTTGCCTGTGTCCATACGCAACGACAGAAAAAGCTCTTTCAATGAAAAAGGTACATCAACGAAACCTTTAAAAAAAAATAGCGTACATAGTTAGAAAAATTATCCACAAATATGCTCGAGTGCCATAAAGATGAATGGGTTGTGTTTTCAATTGATGAGCAAAAAAGTGTCTTATATGCCATTTGGCATGATGACGGCACACTTACGGCTCAGAAATATAAAGAACAACTGAAAATAGCAAAGGCTATTGTACAACAATATAAACCTACCAAATCTATCAATGATGCCCGCAAGTTTTCTCTCTCTATTTCGCCAGCCTTACAGACTTGGATAGGAGAAAATATTTTCCAAAAAAAAGGAGAAGAGATTATTAAAAAATATGCTTTTGTAGTAGCAAATAGCATTTTTGCACAAATATCATTGGAACAAATGATGGAAGAGAGCGAGCGCACAGATGTTTCACAATATTTTGATGACATTGAAGCCGCAAAGCTATGGCTTGACATTTAATCATAAAGTAGCCCTTGCCTACATACCACCGAGTGCATTTCAAAAACCTTTTCTTAAGACCTCACCCTTGCCCTCAGAGCTGTTAAGTTCCTATTTCGGGCAGGCAAGTTGCCCAATATTTAACCTATCGCCTTGCCTACTCGCCCTTTAAAAAGGACGAAAACCACATAATCTGCTCCCCCCTCCAAATTGGAGGGAGGTTTTTGGAGAGCTTAACAGTTCTGGTACAACACCTTAGAAAAGGGGTAATATTAAGTTTTTCGTTTTGCAAGAACTTAACATTACTGCCCTTATGCCCGTTCCATATTTTCAGCAGCATCATTTGCCAAGGTTACAGTTTGGTCAATATCGCCGCGGCTTACGCTCAAAATAATACCAAGCGATAAACCTGTAAACATCAATGATGTACCACCCATACTCAACATAGGCAAGGGCAAACCCGTAACAGGCACCAATCCAACCACTACCGCCATGTGCGTTAAGGCTTGTATAACCAAACTAAGCGACAACCCTGCCGCAAGAATGCCCCCAAATGCGTTGGTACTCGTAGCCATAATAACCATACCTCGATATAGCAAAAGCAAATACAAACCCAATACAAACAATGCTCCCACCAAACCATATTCCTCGATGATAATCGCATAAATAAAATCTGAAAAAGCATTGGGCAGGAAGTTGCGTTGGTCGCTATTACCTGGTCCCTTGCCTAAAAAACCGCCTGTGCTTACTGCTATGTAGCCTTGCTCTTCTTGAAAGCGTTGCTCAGTAGTAGGATTCATAAAGCGGTCTATTCTTGAAGACGCAGTATTTAAGCGTTGCCCCACCACTAAAGCAAGCATAATAGATACGAAGCCTGTGAGAATGAACAAAATAAGTTGATTGGTAGGTACACGCCCTATAAACATCAATACCAAACTTGTAAAAAACAATAAGATAGCCGTAGAAACATTGCTCATGCCTATCAAAGTACAAATAATGCCTGTCCATACCAATACAGGTATAATATCTTGTATATCTTCTACATTGTTCTGGCGCTTTGCCAACATACCTGCTATGCTCGCTATCAGGGCAAGTTTGGCTAAATCAGAGGGCTGAAAAGTAATGTTGATGATAGGAATAGCAATCCACCTACTTGCGTCATTGATGGTTGTGCCAAATAGCCAGACTGCTATCAAAAGCGGTACAGTAATAAGCAATGCTATGCGTGATAGTTTGGCATAATACCTATAGTCTATCCTATGCGCTATCCAAACTGCGCTAAGCGCAAGCACCATGTGTCCAAAATGCCTACTCATATAATGAAAACTCCCTTTCATAGTTTTGAAGGCGATTGTACCTGTCGCACTATAAACTACAAGGAAACTTACAATGCTCAATAAAATAATGACCAGCCAAACCAATTTATCACCTTGTAAGTACTGGTCAATTTTGCCAAATGATAGCCCTGCGAGTGGATAATTGCTTTCGGTAGCTTTGGGCGTATTCTCTGTAGTTGTTTCGCTCATTATTGTTCTTTCTTAATACCGTCTAATTTACTGAGCTTGCCTACCGCTTTTTTGTATTGATTGCCTCTGTCTTCATAGTTTTGAAAAAGGTCGAAGCTAGCGCAAGCAGGAGATAACAACACGATGTCGCCTTTGCGTGCAAATTCGTAAGACTGCTCTACTGCGTCTTTGATGTTGTCAGTTTGTGCAATAATTTTTACGTCATTGCGAAAGAAGTTAAAAAGTTTGTCATTGTCGATACCCAAACAAACCAGATACTTCACTTTTTTGGCTACAAGGTCTTTGATTTTATCATAATCATTTCCTTTATCCACGCCGCCTGCTATCCAAATTATTTTTTCGTCAAAGCTATCTAGGGCATAAAAAACCGAATCCACATTGGTAGCTTTCGAGTCGTTGATGAAGCGGATACCATTGATAGTGGCCACGTCTTCCAGCCTATGCTCTATGCCTTTGAAGGTTTTGAAATATTCGTGTAGGCTTTCAGGGTTTGCACCTACTTCCAAACAAGCCAATACAGATGCCATGATATTGATTTGGTTGTGTTTGCCTTTGAGCATAATTTCATCAGGTGTGAGGTTAAAAGTAAGCCCGTTGTGCTTCAAATGGAAGTGCAGTTCTTTTCCCAAACAATATGCACCATTATCTACAGATTCGCTGAGTGAAATAGCAAAATGTTTTTGAGGCAATACGCGTTGCTTCAATTCCAAACTAATAGGTTGGTTATCTTTGAAATAAATAAATGCTTGTTGCGCATCCCCTTTTTGCAAAATACGGAACTTTGCGTTTACGTAGTTTTGAAAATTGTAATCATACCTGTCCATGTGGTCAGGCGTGATATTTAAGATAACGGCTACATCAGGTTTGAATTCATAACAATTATCCAATTGAAAACTGCTAACTTCTAGTACCCAATAGTCATATTGATTGTTCAACACTTCACGTGCGAAGCTATTGCCTACATTGCCTGCCAAGCCCACATTGAAGCCTGCCGATTTCAGCAGGTGGTAGGTAAGGAGCGTTGTAGTGGTTTTGCCGTTGCTACCTGTGATGGCTATTATTTTGGCAGTGGTATAACGTGACGCGAATTCTATTTCAGAAATAACAGGCGTGCCTTGCGAGAGCGCGTGCTTTATGATAAGCGTATCGTTAGGAATACCCGGGCTTTTGATGATTTCGTATGCTTCGAGAATTTTATCCTCTGAATGTTTGCCCGACTCATAGTCAATCAGATTGTCTTGTAGTTCTTGCTCATATTTGGGCTGAAGCTGACTCGTGTCAGATAGAAAAACGTCAAAGCCTTTGGCTTTTGCGAGTAGTGCTGCGCCCACGCCACTTTCACCACCGCCCAAAATTACAATTTTTTGCTTGCTCATAAGTATTAGTATTTTGGTAGTGTTATATATTGAGTGATACTTTGTATTTCTTTTCAACTTCTTGATTATACAAAATAATAAACCAAGTTGTAAATAATGCGTAATTTGCCACAGACTTAGAAAAGCTGTAACTATTCAGTTGATGATAATTGAAAATATTTGTTAAAAAATTTAAAATCGATTTTAAAATGCTTGGCTTTTATAAATCATTGGTTTTCAGTATATTAACTAAAATATTAAATATTTGTTAAAAATAATTTTGATTCGTAAATAATTGATTGTCAGTTATCTGAAAAATCATGAGTAGTTATAAAAGCTCATTATTTTTGAAAATATAAAACGATGCCAAAATTGCCTCCATGGTCTGTAAATTCCGTGTAAAATTTTTGAACTCCCGCGTTTTGTAATAAAAACAATAAATGGTTCAAATTGTGCATATTCATTTGCATTTCAGGATCTTTTTGAAAAGGTAATAATTCACCTAAAAACTGTTTTACCATTTTGAACGCATTGCGAAGTTGACGGATTATAGTGTTAGGCATTGCGCCATAACTTTTTTCAAATTTTTTCTTGGCATAAGTAAGATGAATAACCCCTATACCTCCCGTTGTTAAAAGTTTCAAAAGCTGTTCAAAAATATTGCGTACACGCTTTACAGGAATGTGTTGCAAAACTATAAAAGTATGTATAAAATCAAATTTGTATGCCTGCAATGCTGAAAGATTATCGTCTGACTTGCACCAAGTGATATTTGTTATTTGGTGTTCCGTTGCATTTTTTGTAGCTTCTTCCAACATATCTTCTGAAATATCTATTCCAACTACTTTTTCTACCATTTTGGCTAATGCAAGCGTAATGCGACCTGTGCCACAGCCGAAATCTAAAGCGAGTGTAGGCGCGAATTCAGCCTTTACGAATGTGCGAATGTGTTGATAAATCTGTTGCATCCATTCATCGCCCGAAACAAAAAACTCTTTCTTAGCTTCTTGATTTAGATTTTGGTTACGAAATTTAGAGTCGGTCAATACGCTATAATATGGGTCTTTTTGTCCCCACTTTTTCCAAGCCTTGTCAGTATTCATTTTAAGATGGGTTTAACAAATAAAGTTGAGTTTTAAAGACGACACTCATTCAGGAGGTCTTAGAAAAGGTTTTGAAATGCACCCCAGTCAGTCGTCATCAAGTTGTTTATAGTTAGGACTTACGCAGAGTTTACCCACATTTTCTTGTTAAACGGAATTTGGTTCAAAGTAACTATAATCATTTGATATATGCAAGTAAATCACGAAAAATATGCTGAATATTTATTAGCAAGCCCATAATCACTACACTAAGGAATGGAAATTAGACAACAATATGGGGCGACAGTCTATATGTTTGCAGAGTTATAGGGGGAAAGTGCTAATGAAATTTGGCATTAAAAATTGTATTGGACTTGCTTACGTATCAACACGCAAATAAATTACTGAAAATCAAACACTTTATAAAAAGGCACACTCATTTTGCTAATCTTTCATTAAAACAAAAAAGCCGTTAGCTTTTTGCAAGAAAAAGCTAACGGCTGTGGTATAAAGCAAAATTCTATTGCTTGATAAGGCTGAATACATGGTCAGCCGCACCTGTTTTAGGGTTGTTGATGTTTACAGTGAAAGTAAATGTTGCGCCGTCTTCAGGAGCTGAAGCAGCGGTAAGTGTAGCCGCCCAACCTGTAGGAGGAGTGCCGCCAACTGTGATGCTACTTTCGCCTACATTGTAAGTTACGTTCACTGTTTGAGTAGCTGTGCCACCAGAAGTGATAGAACCTGCTGCTCCTACTGCATCAAAAATTAATTTAGCACCTGTAAAATCAGATGTTACACTTGCGCCACCTTTGGTAACTGTACCAAGCACATAGGTTTTACCTTGTATGCGTTCCTTGAGTGTTGGAGCAGGTTTTTTCTTCTCTTTACAGCTGGTAAGTGCAAAAGAAGCCACCATGCAAAGGGCAAGCAAAGCGAGGGTTAATTTTTTCATATTTTTGGTATGAGGGTTTAGAGTTTGGGTACAAAAGTAGGAATAATTACAATTAAAAACAAAAATATATAAGTTTTTTTTTTGTTAAAATTTATATCCTGCCAAAAAAGCCTTAATTGGCATCATTTTCTTGCCTTCGGGCTGTATCTGTGTGATATTTATCCAGCTGTCAGCAGTAGCGAGTGACAAAAAGCTTTTGTTATCCGTTGCATAATCGGCAGCTGTTTCAGGCAAGGGCATAGCATGGTAGGCAAGGTCTGTGGCAGATATTTTGTATGCCTTGCCTGCTATGATGCCCCACGCGCTTGGGTGTGGCGCGAGTCCACGCACAAAGTTATGGATTTGCGCGCTTGTTTTTTCACGCCAATGAATTTCGCATGTTTCACGAAAAATTTTGGGTGCGGGTGTGGCAGGCTTGCTCAAGTCTTGTGGCGTTTGGGGGTACTTGCCTGCCTGAATAGCGCGAAGCGTTTGCAAAACCAATTTTGCGCCCTTGTATTTCAGGCGGTCATATAACTCGCCTACGTTGTCAGTTGGCAATATGGGTTCGTGTTCTTGAAAAATAATATTGCCTGTATCTATTGCTTGTTTAAGGAAGAAGGTTGTGAGTCCTGTTTCTTTTTCGCCATTGATGATAGCCCAATTGATGGGTGCTGCGCCTCTGTATTGGGGTAGCAAGGAGGCATGCAGGTTGAACGTACCCATCCGAGGCATATTCCATACCACTTCGGGCAACATTCGGAACGCGACTATGATTTGCAAATCCGCTTGGTAGGTAGCCAGTTCCGCTAAAAATTCAGGCGACTTTAGTTTTTCGGGTTGCAAGACAGGAATATTATATTTCAAAGCGGTTTCTTTGATAGGCGAAGGCGTAAGTTTTTGCCCTCTTCCTGCGGGTTTATCAGGTGCAGTAACAACCGCCACCACTTGATAATGAGGCGATTGGTTCGCATTTTCAGCAAGTTCCTCTAAGATAGGAACGGCAAAGTCGGGTGTTCCTAAAAAGATGATGCGCATTTTTATTTAGTTTTATATGTCTTCTATTGATTTAGCAAAAATAGCGTTTTTTTGTAAAAAAAACGCCCTGTTTTTATGAAGAGCATCTTTTTTTGTAAAAAAAACGCCCTGTTTTTATAAAGAGCATCTTTTTTTGTAAAAAAAACGCCCTGTTTTTATGAAGAGCATCTTTTTTTGTAAAAAAACGCCCTGTTTTTATAAAGAGCATCTTTTTTTGTAAAAAAACGCCCTGTTTTTATGA
>Ga0163154_10001293_pt1 | contig 38907 bp, 31 predicted proteins | sample OliLakLV19MP9P1_FD_148649 | JGI IMG/M metagenome (GOLD analysis project Ga0163154, IMG submission 148649) | Freshwater microbial mat bacterial communities from Lake Vanda, McMurdo Dry Valleys, Antarctica - Oligotrophic Lake LV.19.MP9.P1 | ecosystem: Environmental > Aquatic > Freshwater > Lake >... | reverse complement strand
TTGTTAAGGTTGGTGGTGACAAATACGTTGGCCGTCAAACGTGGACAGTCCCCACCTGTTACCTGAGATTTTAATAACAACGGGTGCATCCCAAATTTCCTCTGCTCCGGCAACGCAACAAAAGAAGTGTACATTCTTTAAAAAGGCTTTTTATACAATATAAAACATTCGCTTATTTCGTTTCCCGTTTGACCTCACCCCCAACCCCTCTCCGAAGGAGAGGGGAGCTTGACTCTGAAAATTCGAACTTTTATTCGATTGGCTATCAGTCAGCTAACAATGCTGTATATATAATTGTTACAACTACACCTGAGCCTCGGCTGGTGTCCCCGCCGACCGAAAAGCCGTCAGCCGTCGACAGTCCTCTTTTGCCATTTGAGATTTTACATACTAAACGACATTGATTATAAATTGATAAATTGAGTTTCATTCTTACTTATTTTTTTAAGAAATAAAAAACTTACATAATAAATTAAAGCAGGTAATAATAAAAATTGTAAAACAGGTAAAAGGCCTGCATTTACAACGGGTAATATGGGCATGCTGTCAGCATAAGCCCAATTGCCCGCTGCTGTATGAGCCATCTCTGCAATGATGGCGCCGATGCCGCCAATGATCATCAAAGCAAAAACTTGTGGAAAACCCATATCCTGCGCCCAAAAGGGTTTTTTGTTTATAAGAGCAAAACATAAATAGAGCAGCAATACCATCAGCGCATCCGCCACAGAAGCCAACGCACAAAAGGCAATGTGTTCTCTATCGTAAGCAGCATCTTTGTACAGTGGCAGTTGCAAGACTTCCCATACAAAATTCAGTAAGAATGCCAGGACAGCAATGACCAATACAAGGCTCTTAAATGCGTTTTTATTGGTAGTGCTTTTTAATAAAGAGAAATACATTCCTACTACCAGTATCAAAACAATAAGGGGGACAAGAAAAATGGCGGGCTGTATATTTTTCATTTTTAAAATGCTTATATAAATTTTAAAAAGCATAATCGTCTGTAAACTGAACTGATTATTTATCATGCTTTCAATTTAATTTGTCCGGCTACTCTTTTACTTTTAAAGCCATGCCACATTTAGGGCAATCGCCTGCCTTTTCGCTGGTTACATCCGAATGCATGGGGCATGTGTATGTTTTCATTACTTCCATTTTCATTTGTTCTTTTTTTGATTTTGTTAAGTCCATTCCACACTTAGAACATTTACCTGGCTTGTCACTGATTATTTCCGGGTGCATTGGACAGCGGTAGGATTTTGCCATTTTAGTTTTTTTTGTTTCCTTTAAATTCATACTACATTTAGAACATTTGCCAGGCTTGTTGCTGGTTACTTCCGGATGCATGGAACAGGTGTACATTTTCATGTGTTCCTTTTTAGATTTTGTTAAGTCCATACCACACTTTGAACATTTACCTGGCTTGTCCATTACCATATCCGGATGCATGGAACAGCTATAAATTGATTTTTCATTTTTCATTTTCATTTTATGTATACCGGTATCCTGCGCAAATACCGAAACAGAAAAGATGGTTAGAGCTGCCATCATCAGCATTTTAATTGATTTCATGTTGTTTATTTTATTATTTATGTAGAATAAATTACAGAGAAAGGCATTATATGGAAATGCCAAAAGCCGGACAATTTTTTGCCAGGCTTATAAAAAAATAAATTCTTAAATAAGGAAAACGCAGTTACGAAGGTAAACTGCTACAGCAGCACTGCGGGGAGGTGCATGGCCGTATGGATTTTTTTCTGTAGGAGAAGAAAAATTATCAAAAGGAATTTCAAAAAAAGCAACAGGTATTACTACTGCTACTGATTGCATTGTTTGTAACGCTAATTCAGTTGCTTTCTGATCCTTTTCTATTTTTAATTGCTTGTATTCATCTTTGCAGCATCCGTTATTTTTTCCATCAATTTTCTCCTTACCACATTTGCCACATTTATCATTCTTGTTGGGCAACAGGCCCATGCTCACCAATTTGCCCATGCAATAGTGCAGGTGAACAGTAGCTCCACTGGAAACAGTAAGATATACAATAGCCAATATGGAAACTAAAAACTTTTTCATTCACTATAAAATTACAAACAATTTATAATACGAAAGTGTAGTCTTTATTTTTAAACGTTCAAATCAAATACGAAGCTAAATATCAAATACCTGGAAATTTATGATTAAAAACAGGAAAGTGTATGATATTTATATCCCCTGATTTAAAACCCTGCAAACAACATTCATCATTCAACAACCCGGCCTTTTTGTCCCGTTCAAACATCAAACTATTTTTGTTTCTTTGCCTAAACATTTCCTAAAAAGAAAAAATGAAAAAAACAATTGCGTTGGTTACGGGTGGTTATTCGGGTGAATCTGTAATCTCTTATAAAACGGCAGATACTATACAGCAGCATATTGACAGCAGTAAATGGAACCATTATTTAATTGATATTCATCCTTCGGGCTGGTTTCATCCTTTGCCCAACGGAGAAAAAATAAATGTTGATAAAAATGATTTTTCAATCAGCATTGATGGCAATAAAATTTTGTTTGATGCGGTATTGATTGCCTTGCATGGCACGCCGGGCGAGGATGGAAAACTACAGGGCTACCTGGATTGTTTGCAAATTCCCTACAGCAGTTGCGATACCGCTACTTCTGCCTTAACATTCAATAAAAGATACACGGTGGCTGTAGCCGCTTTTGCAGGTTTGCATGTGGCAAAATCGATGCACCTGTTTAATGATACCGTTGTTACGCCAGAAGAAATTTGTGCCACATTAACGCTGCCGGTATTTGTAAAACCTAACAATGGCGGCAGCAGCATTGGCATGAGCCGTGTAAACGAAGCAGCAGGTTTGCAGTTGGCGCTTGACAAAGCTTTTAAGGAAGATACGCAGGTATTGGTAGAGGAATTTATAAGCGGAAGGGAATTTACCATTGGCGTTTTTAAATCGAAAGGCAATATTATTCCGCTGCCCATAACGGAGGTGATATCCAAAAAAGAATTTTTTGATTACGAAGCAAAATATGAGGGAGCAAGCCAGGAGATAACGCCTGCCCAGGTAGATGAGTCTATAGCCAACCAGGTAAGAATGGCGGCAGCAAAGGCTTACAATGTTTTCAACTGCAGGGGAGTGGTTCGCATAGATTTTATTTACAATGAAGCCAAAGCGCAACCCTACATGCTGGAAATTAACACAGTGCCCGGGCAAAGTGCGGCAAGCATTGTACCGCAGCAGGTAAAGGCAATGGGATGGAGCCTGCAGGAGTTTTACAGCGCCTTAATTGAAGATTGTTTTGCCAGGTGATGCCTGTTAAAAGTTAACACAACCCTTTTTTGTAAAGGATGTTATTTTATTTTTATAGATTGTACCCCTTATTACTGAAAGTAATTTTTGTACTGCACAAAAACAATAAAATTGATAAGGATTGAAAGAATCGGGGCTGAAAACCCGGACTTTATACAACTTGTAAAACAGCTTGATACTGATTTGGCTGAACGGGACGGGAAAGAACATTTATTTTATGATCAATTTAATAAAATTGTTGAAATTAAATATGTGTTGGTTGCTTATGAAATAAATATGCCGGTGGGTTGCGGCGCCATTAAAAAATATGACACCGACACAATCGAAATAAAACGGATGTATGTTACTCCACAAAGCAGGCGGAAAGGTATTGCAGGCAACATACTAACAGCATTAGAAGATTGGGTAGCAGAATTAGCCTGTAAAAGATGCATATTGGAGACAGGTAAAAATCAACCAGAAGCCATCGGACTCTATTTAAAAAGTGGTTATAAAGTGATTTCAAATTATGGGCAATATGTGAATGTTGAAAATAGTATCTGCTTTGAAAAAGAACTTTAAAAAGCTGTTTAATACTTTTATAAGAATAAAATGACGTGTCGATTTGTGAATAGTCAACGGTTAAATATTGACCATTCAGCATTCATACTTAAAATAAAACCAGTACTTAAATAATACACTCAAAATCTTTGTGAATAAAAAATAACCCACAATCAACAACATGTTTAAATTTATAACCGACAAACCTTTTTGGGTTAATTTTTTAACAACAGCTTTGCTGGCTTTACTATTAATTTTTCTTACCCTTCAAATGCTGGGCTGGATAACCAAACATGGAGAATACTTAACCGTGCCTTCTGTAAAAGGTAAAAATACCGAAGAGGCTACCAAATTTTTGGAAAGCAAGGGTTTTGATGTGGTGGTGCAGGATTCTATTTACACTGATACTTTGCAGCGGGGTACCATCATAAAGCAATTGCCCGACGCCAATGCCACCGTAAAAATTAACCGAACTGTTTACATTACAGTCAATCGTTACATTCCACCAATGATTGCTATGCCATCGCTGGAAGGTAAATCGCTTAGTTTTGTTTTAAATATTTTAGAACGCAGTCACCTTGTATTGGGTGATACCGTTTACCGGGCAGATTTTATGAAGGGCTCTATTATTGAGCAGCGCTACAAGGGCAGGCATATTGAGCCTGGAGCTAAAGTGCAGTGGGGCAGCAGGATTGACCTGGTAATAAGTGGCGGATTAAATGAAAACAATATGGTGGTTCCCGACCTGATCGGGCTTACCTACCAGCAGGCAAAAGACCAGATTGATTCATTGGGTATTTTGCTAAACCTGGTACCTGACCCGTCTGTGAGGGATACATTGAATGCTTTTATTTATAAACAAAACCCCAGCCATTTGGATGTATTTAAAAAGCAATTGTATATTAAATCTGGTATGGTGATGGACATTTGGTTATCGCCGGTAATGATTAATTTATATGATAGCTCCGAAAGTAATTAGGCTGCGATAAAAAATCTTATTATTCTGAACAGGGGATTAAACAGTGAGTTGAATCTTCTGCTAATTTGGAGACAAACCTTAGTAGAAACGAAATCATTTTTACGAATCGACCTTATTAGCTTCTAATAAATAGAACCCCAATAATAAAAGCAGTCAAAAAGCAATAAGGTCGATTATATTTAATCAACGACGCTACTAAGGTTTAAAGACAAAAATTTAGTATGTCAATAATTTATACCTTGCGTAGTATCATTGAATTTTGACAGTGTTTTTTTGAGAATCATCTTCACAATTTTTTAAACTAAACGATACACATTCATGAACACTATTACCGCTGAAGCATTAAAAGCAAGAATTGATGCCGGAGAAAAGCTGAACATTGTAGATGTAAGAGAACCATATGAAAATGCCGAATTTAATATTGGCGGTATTTTATTACCACTGGGTAAAGTACAAATCCTTCAAATTGATGAAATAGACGACCTGAAAAACGAAGAGGTAATTTTGTATTGCCGCAGCGGCAACCGCAGCGGCCAGGCCTGTTATATTTTAGAGGCTTCCGGCTTTACCAATGTTACCAATTTAACAGGTGGCATGCTGGACTGGCAAGCGAAGTTTACCGGATAAACTGCACGACCCCTTAGAACCTAAATGGGAACCTGGTCACAAAAAATTTGAATCTCATTTGTCTTTCAGAGGGTTGTTATCCAATAAAAACGTCTTGTTCATAAAGATTTAAAATCTAGATGAACAAGACGTTTTGATGAAAATATTACGCTACTATTCACTTACTCCTGCCTTATCCCCTTTTGGGTAATGTCATTAAGGTGAGCGATAAAAATATCGAATATCGAACAGAGAATAATGAACCTGCCTTTGCCAGCAGGCAGGTGTAGCAATGGTTGGATTACTTCAATATTCGATATTCCCTGTTCATTATTCATTATTGTTTTTTCTTAACTTAATGACGTCCCTTTTTGGTTAGTGAAGTTTTATTCCACCTCCACTCTAATTCCTTCGCTATGGCTCGTAAATTCCGGTGCATACATACATTGAATGCTGGTAATACCATTGCTAAAATTACCGGTATGCGTTACAAAAACGGGATACTCAAAAACATAGGTTCCTTTATTGAGCCAGCTAAAAAAGAAATTAGTGCTGGCGTCTTTGGTACTTTCGTAATAACCAAGACCGCCCTGGTATTTATAGCCGCTTAGCACATTAACCGGTTCCATGCAGGCTGCCCTCATGTCTTTCATGTGCACGTATTCCATATCCCTGTCCACCCGTAATTCGATTCTAACTTTTACTTTATCACCTACTTTTAAAACTGCTCCATCCTCAATGGCTTGCAGTACCGGACCTTTGTCTGAATTTTTTTCTACAAATAATTTTTTGGTAAGCTTTAGTGGCGTTGCTGATGAAGTGATTTTATCGAGGTCTTCAAAGTATTGCCAATACAAAGCCCCCCAACCCCCCAAAGGGGGGCTTTTAGACCCTGCTGATTTTAGAGATACTTCAATATTTCCCATCTCAGGTTTTACATCCTTTCCATCAATTCTTTTTTTGAAATAACCTGTGCCAGCTTCGGCCCCCCTGCCCCCCGAAGGGGGGTTCTTGGAGTCTGTTAAATCGTTACTTCTAATTACTATATTGCCAACTTTTATATGAACTATAGGCTCATCATCCAAAACAGAGGCTCCAAGAACCCCCCCTTGGGGGGCAGGGGGGCCTAGTAGTAACGCATAACAGGCTTCTGCAGTGGCTTTGGTGGTTTTCCAGTTTTGGGTCTGCTTCTGTTTTAACAACCATGTTTTTAAATCATTGATGGTTGTTTGGTTTTTATCAATGTCTGTAAAAGCTTCTATCATCATTGCCTGACTTTCGATGGGAGCCTGGTGCCAGTAATAGCCACCATTGTTCCATTCTTTCCAGTACATGCCCATTTCTTCGTTGTTGATGCTGTTTTCTTGTAGAGATTTAATGATGGCTTTAGGCGTTTTTAAATCACCGGTTCGGTGAAGTGCCAACGCAATCATTGCCTGCATATATTTACTGTTGCCCAGCCAGTATTTTTTGGATTGATTTTGATAATAAGTATAGGCCTTCTGTGAAGCAGCAGGTACAGTTGTTTCTGTAAAAAAGCTACGCATATACAGGTACTGGATGGCAGTGTAGCTGAGGTTATTTTTGGTTAAATCAACTTTGTGTTTTACCAGGTAATCATAGTCTTCTTTAATTTTATTATCAAGATAAGGGATGGCTTTATCCACCAGGCTTTTAATGCTGGCATAAGTTGTGTTTGATAGTGCATTTAGTTTTCTTAAATGTCCAATGCCTGTAATGATATACTGCGTTATGTACCGGTCATCTGGCCCGCCTTTAAACCATACAAAACCACCATTGCTGCTTTGCATTTCTTTTAGCTGATCAAATGCTTTGGTTTGTTCTTTGCTCATACGAACCATGTCGAATAACAAGGCAATGTTTTTCTTTTGTTGTGCTTCGTTTTGAGCTTCAAGTACCCAAGGGGTTTCCTGTAACAGCAAACTTTTTAATTCTTCATTCTTGCTTAAATTAGACAGGAGTGCAGCTGTATCAGTTGTTTTCCATTTTTCAAATACCGCTTTTATTTTGGGGGTTGAATTTGAAATAAAGGAAGCCAATGTGTTGGCATAATACCGGTTGAATATTTGCTCCGCACACTCGTAAGGAAACTCCATTAAATAGGGTAGCGCCTGCACGGCATACCATGCCGGGTTACTGCTGTATTCCACCGTGAGTGCATGGTTTACGATCGTTTGACTAGTGCCGCTTTTTAATAATTTTTCAAACTTAAAATTCTTTGTATTAGTATCGCGTAGGTTGATGGGCATGCTTTCTGTCACCAGCATGCGATTGGTTAAAATGGGAAACGACATTTCCTCGCCATCAGAAAAACCTTCAGCCCCGTCGGCTAGTGGAGAGTTATTGGTTGACTTTGCAATGATTCGATAGGTAAGGGCGCTGTTGTAATTAAAAGGGATTTCTATTGGGAATTTGATGGCTGCACTTTGCCCTGCTGCAACCGTAAAATATTGGTTGGGAAAGATATTTTTAAACCATCCATCCACCGGCTTATTGGTGGCTGCATCCAATAGTTCGAGGGTGGCGGTGCCGGTTAGTTCACTGTCACTTAGGTTGATTACTTTGGCACTAAATTCCATTCGGTCACCTTCTCTCATAAACCTTGGTGCATTGGGCTGTACCATCAGGGGCTTTTGTGTTACCAGTGTTTTTTCCAGGTAGCTGCTGGACACATTTTTTGTATGCGCCAATGTCATCAGTTTCCATTGTGTTAATGCCTCGGGCATAGTAAAACTAAAGGATACATTGCCTGCTGCATCTGTTGTTAAATCCGGGAAGAAGAACGCTGTTTCGTTGAAGTTTTTGCGGATTTGGATTGGTTGATTATTTATTTCAGGTTTGTAGTTTAAAGTTGTGCTATCAAATTCTATTGCTATGTTCTTTGCACTATTGTCTGTTGCAATTTCTGAAATATTTATTCCTTCAACATTCCTTTCTAACATCTCAATTCCTTTATCTTCCATAATTACTCCGACAGTAGCTGATCTTTTTTCTGCAGTGGCTGCTCCTCTAATTCTTATTTGATAACCACTACCTGGCATCCCGAAGTTAAAAGCTAAAAGTCTGTCATAAGATTTCTGTAATGCAATTAAATAATTACCGAAAGTCAAATTGAACTCATCAGAATGTACACTATAAAAACCACCCTCATTCCATTGTATGGCGCTGTGTATTTCCGGCCAGATATTTATTGCACTCCATCCATGCGGTTTAAACTGGTCAAGACTTGCATCGTACATTGCAACCAGCATTTCAGCTGCCACTTTTTCTCCTTTGTTCCCACTGATGGTTGCAGTCCATTTGTCTTTGGCGCCGGGTAATAGTTTATCCCGGAAAGTGCTGTAATTAATACTGAGTTCTTTATTGTTCCAGGGGATATTTATTCTTTCATCGCCTTTGTAAACCCGGTTATTTTTTACAAATACATAATTGATGGCCATGCCGCCTCTGTCTTGCTCAGTAACGGTCTCAGACAATTGAATGGGCTGTGATGATTGTATGGTTTTAAAAGAAGTTAAAGGCTGACTGTTTATTTTACTAACCGTATGAATCAGCCATATTTTATTGAACCCGGTTTGTATATCGTACTCGATTTTTTCTCCCGGCTCAGCAACTGATTTTTTTTTGATATTTACAGTAACAGGCTCTATGCTTTCGGTTGTCCGTCGTCCGTCGTCGGTCAGCAAAATGTACTTCTCCACCTTAACTTCTTCTCCATATTTATCTTTTGTAACTGCCACAATTTTGTACCAGCCTGCCTTCAATTGACCATTCACCATTGCCCATTGCCGATTGCTGCTGTCTGTTCTCTCAAAAACTTTGTCTCCAATTGCATAATTCTTAACTTCGTTTTCATTTTTATAAACATCAAACGGAAAATTGCTGTAATACTCCTCTTTGCTCATCACAAACTGATCCGGCTGTTGCCAATATCTTTCCCTGAAAATTTTACCAGGGCTCTTTAATTGTCGTATAGTAACGGTAACGTTGGTTTTTTCTTCAATGTCGTTGAGGTTTGTACTTCTTACCAAAATATTTTTAAGACTATCGACAGATATTTTATCAGCAATTTTTATCTCCAGTTTCAGTGCCTGGTACGCTACTGCAACTAAAGTTGCTGCACTTCTTGTTTCTCCATTAATATCAGTAACATCAGCGCTTACTTCGTAATTGAAAGTTGGTTGTTCTTTTTTGTCAATACTTTCATCGGGCAATGCTTTAAACAGTATGCGGAATTCCCCTTGTGCATTGGTAGTTGTTTCTCCATTGGTAATCTCTACCTCTTCCCTGTTTTGGAAGGGATACCTGCCAGGTTTGCCATAACTTCTATAGCCCATCCAAATTGGGTATTGTATGGTGCGGACTACCCGGTATTTTACAGCAGCACCGTCAATGTTATTGCCTGCATATCCTTTAGCAGTAGCGGTTACAGCGATGCTATCATTTACTTTGTAAGTGCCTGTTGGCTTTTGTACTTCCACTAAAAATGAAGGCCGCTTATATTCTTCTACACTAAAATATTTTTCACCGTTGGTAGTTGTGTCCTGTATGCTGAAATTTCCGTTGAGTGCACCTTCCGGTAATTTGAAACTGCCATTGTAAGAACCATATTCATTTGTGGTTACTTTTAGTTCATTTATTTTTTGCCCGTTGGCATCTTTTAATTGAATGGCAGTTGTAAAGTTGGGTAGTACACTGCTTTTATTGGCATCTTTTTCCTGCTTTATTACAATGCCTTTAAAATAGATGGTTTGCCCCGGCCGGTAAATACTCCTGTCCATAAATAGCCAGGTGGCGGGTTTGCTCTTTCCTTCCTGGTAAATGCTGTTGTAATAATTATTACTATAGCTGTTGTCCAGCAGGTGTAGCTCATCATTTGCAGTAGTTATTTGTAAAGCGATATTCCTGCTTTCTTTTGTACTGGTTAATTTAAAATGGCCGTTTTTATCGCTGGCATAGGTTTCTGCTTTTTTGTTTTCGTAAGTGCTGTTATTATAGTTGTATTTGTTTTCCCACAGCTGTACTTTGGCATTGGGCAGGGGCATACCGGTTTCCCGATGTAGCAGGTAATAATCGTTGCCGGTATTAATGCTGGCAATATTGCTGATGTAAATAATCTGTTTTGCCAATATATTTTTTGCCAGTGAGAATGTATTGTCAAGACTGGCCAATAAATAATATGTGCCATTCCTAAGTTCATCAGTTTTTATTTCAGCAGCATGTTGCATAAAATCTTTAGGGTCGGGCATGGCTACCTGCCAGCTTTTGGAGGGTACCAAAGCAACAATGCGTTGCCACATTTTATTGTCATCGTTCCGCTCTATTTTTTTTATTTCATCATTGCTGGTTTTAATAATTCTGAAATAAACAATGGGCGCATTTTTATATTTTACCAACGAACGAAAAGGCTGGTTGGGCAGGTTTACTATTTCTGTTTCCATTTGCAACATGGGTTGCAAAATGGTTTGTAATAAGTTGGCGGCGTTGATGCCGCCTTCACTTTTAGGAAATTTTGAATAAGCAATATCGCATAGTTCTTTTGCTCTTTTTATTTCGTATTGATGAGGATTGTTATTGGTTTCTTCTGCCTGCTCATTTCCTTTATTATAATAAATAGAAGCCCGCAGGTAAATGGCTTGTGCCGATACTGGATTGTTGTAGTATTTTTCTTCGATATTTTTTAAAGCAGCTTCGTAGAGTTGTTCTTTATTACTCATTACGCCGTACTGGTTTACAAATTTTAATCGAATAAGATCTGCATCCAGCAAGGCATCCGGCTTACGGTCGTTTATATGAAACTGCAGAATATCCTGTAACAATTGTATGGCATGCAACTGTAGTGATGCACTGTCTTTGGTAGTAAATATTGTGGCAATGAATATAGCTGCAGGCGCAAATATTTTTTCGTCCATTAATGTAAACCGGTAGGCAGGTTTAGTGAGATCATTTTCGCTTGTTGTAAAATATTCCAATGCCCGGTGTGCTAAAAAATCGAAGAGGGTAGGGCGCAACTCCCTGGTATTTTCACCTTTATTTATAATAGGTTCAAAGGCTGCCATCAGGGTGGTTTTAAGTAAGGCGTTGTTTTGCAAACTGGCTTTGTATAAACCAGTGATGGTCTCGTGCAGTTTATCCAGGCTCCAGGTGTTGATATCAGTGCTTTTTTCTGCTGCCAGTTTGGTGCGGTTATATAACTTCCACCTGTTGTTTTGCATGTACTGCCAAAACATTTCTGCCTGCATACTTTGCAGAATGTTTTTTACAGGCGAAGTTGCCTTGGCAATTAAAGTGTCTACAAAAAAAATATTATTTTCTCTGCTGTTTTCTTCTATCATATTCCGGTACCGGATCAGGTACATGCAGGCCTTTATTTGCTGTGCATCATTGTTGTTTTTTATTGCCAGTTTGTAGATACTATTAACTTCCGTCTGTGCTGTTTTAGTGAGGCCTTTTCTTTCTGCCGCCTCCACTTTTTTCCAGTTTGTATTGTAGTTGTTATTTATCTGTGCCATTGTTCCAGTGCATATCGCCAGGCTTATAAGCCACAGCAATAATTTTTTATACTTCATAATGAAAGGATTTGAATTACAAGATACAGCTTGTTGTGAGCTTTATTGCTACATTCATCGTTTATAGATGCAAACGGCAGGGAGATTACATAAGTGGGGAGTTTTTTGTATAAGGGTTGTTACAATCAGGCTTGCACTCCTTATATTCAGTTTTAAATATAGCTATTTGAATTTATGCTGAACCCTCTATTTAGTGCAGTATGAATAAAGTGATTTGAAACATAAATTGATCGTGCAATCAAATTACATCAGCTAGCGCTATATTATGCCTTCACAGTTTCGTTTATTTGAGATTTACTGAGTGAAGCAGCAGATTTTTTGCTATTCTTAAAAAGTAGAAAAGGCTTTTCTATTAAATGCCAGCTGCAATAGGCTGCTATAAACGCTATTGGTAAAGCGATTAGAAAAAAACTATACGGATTAATATACTCCTTTAAATAAAACATTACTAAAGCCTGTATTGGCCAGCCGTACAAATAAATTCCATAGGACAAATCTCCATGTTTTGCAAAATTATGGAAGCGGATGCTATTATGAAATGCAAGGTAAAATAACAGGTAACTGCCAGCTATAGGCAATGCCTGGTCGATACATTTTATCCAAACGAATGATCCGTATAATGCAATACAGGAAAGTAATGCCAATAGATTGCTTCGTATTATCACGGCCCTGTAAAAGTAAAAACAGGCTCCACCTAAAAAGTATGTTATAAAACGGGGCAAGAAATAAAGATTGCCAAAGAACAAATGTATTTTATTATTAAAAGGAAAAATATATCCAAGTGATTGTAACCAGGTGAGAAGATAAAAGATTACAAAGAGGGTTATTAATACCCACTTTTTTTTAAAGTAACCAAACCAGGCCATAACAGGAACTAGAATGTAACAGATAAATTCAAATTGTATTGTCCACAAGGAGTCATTTACACCAGGTTCCGGGGAATCTTTAAAAAATATCCTTTGATAAGGGCTTTGTAAAGTAAAGAGGTGAACCAATTCTTTTTTTATAAACAGGGAATTAAAATACTGTTTATAACCTTCCCAATTGTACTGCTCGCCTGTACCAATAAAACCAACCAGTAATATGCTCAATGTAAAAGCAACTATAAAGCCGGGATAAATACGTAATACCCGTTTTTTAAAATAATCAACTGTATTTGCAGTGGATTCAAAACTTTTTACAATTAAAAAGCCACTAATAATAAAGAACAAATCAACTGCAACGCTACCAATACTTATCTGTTTTTGGCTCCAAACCATAAATGGTTCTGTAACTAAAAATTTTTCATATCCCAGATAGATGGCAAAGCTGTGACATAATATTACCGAAGATGCAAGTACAAACCGGATAAGGTCAAAATTATTTGGAAAACACCTGGGGGTTATTAGTAATGGTTTACTCATAAGCTGTAAAGAATAATTTATTTTTTTGGCAGATCTTTTAATAACCCTGCAAAACTTTCAAATGTGTTGGGAGTTATGCTCCAGTCCGGTGTTTCAGCATTGCCCCATGCCTTTGGCGTATCGGAAAAACTAAAGTAGTTGATGCCTATTATTTGCGGGTTTTTATTAATGGTATTTGCTGCATCCTCCAGCCATTTTTTCTTATAATCCTGTGGGCCTTTTACACCAAACTCTGTTATAAAAATTGGCTTTTTGGCAAATCTTATCCGGTGAAATTTTGCGGAAAATATCGAACTAAAACTATGTTGTTTGGTGTGGTCATTAATATTTTTATCGGGCAAGCCATAAATGGCAATACTCACATAATCTACCACATCATCACCTGGCCAGTATTCTACACATCCCCTGTCGCCGGTAGGCCCCCAAACCATTTTAATATTAGGGGCTCTGTTTTCTTCAAAATTAGCAACATATCTAAACGCCTTAATAAAAGTTACAGGGTCTTGTTTTTGCCAGGGGTACCTGTCTACCGGAATCTCCATTTCATGCCCCCAGCGGAGGTAAACTGTTTGTGGAATATTTGAAATAATCTGGTATAATTTTTTTAAAGTATGATCGTACTCTCCATCCAACGTATTTTGTAAAATATTTGAGTCCCTTTCTAAAGTTAACGTCTTCCAGGGTTCAATGGTTACAATCACATCATGATGCCGGTTAATTACCTGTTCAAATTCTTTCTTAAAAAATCCATTTTCAACACTTCTTATGTCAGTAAATACGTGTTCAACTGTTACAAGTGGCTGACTGGTTAACAATAATTTGGGGTCGTACACACCAATTTTTAAATTGGCAGTTCTTGCTGGTTTCACTACAGCTATATCTGTAATATTTGGTATAACAGGGCTGTGGTAAATTGCTGAATCTGCTTTTATCTTTGCTTCCACTGCTGTAAATAATTGTTGATCAACACTATTTTTATTTACTGATTGAGTTGCTAATAAAATTACTGGCTTTTCCATAAAACGCATTCTGAAAAGTTTCCTGCTAATCATTTGTTTAGTAGTAGTGAAAGCCGGATAAGGGTCGTTGTTTATTTCAGGTAACATGGTAAGATTTACTGTAGAAAAATCAACATATTCATTGCCAGGCCAATATTCCTCCGTTCCGGAATAACCAGCAGGACCCCATACGATTTTTACACCAGGCGCAATTTTTTTTGCCAGGATTGCAATATGCCGGAACGAAAGAATATACCCGTTACAAGATTGACTTTGCCAGGCGTATTTATAAATGGGGACTTCCATTTCCGGATTATAACTTACATAAACTGTTTTTTTTGCTGTAGCTAATAGCTTAAAAAATGACTGAAGTTTAGTATCATATTCACCTGCAACGATCAACTCCTCCGTTTTTTTATCCAGGGTTTTAATTAAGTTTCTGGGCCATATTTCAAGGTTAAAATAAAGTGATACTTCTTGAGCAAAAAGTTCTTCTAACTTGTTTTGGGGTAATGATGCTGTACTGCTGTTAAACCAGCTAATGGTATAATGCAACACGCTATCTTTGAAATATGCAACCTGTTGATTTTTGTTATCATAAACAGCCAATATTTGTTGGTAGGGCGTTTGTGTTATTTTATCAGACTCGTGCGATTTTTTAAACTGTAATAATTTGTAAATAGTAAAGATTGATAAACCAATTAATAAGCTACCAACGATAATTTTTTTCAGCATGTTATGTTATTATTAATATTTCTCAAAATCGAACCTATTGACATTCTATATCTCAAATAATGATATCATAAATCTTAATCTGTTCATCTTCAAACCCTTTCTCTGTAGTATCGGCTAATGCGCTAGTGAAACTGTCTAAAATCTTTGATTATTTTACATAAATAAATAAAAAACAATTTTTATTTTATAATATCATACATAATTTATAAAATATATTAACGTTATACATTAACTGAATAGTATAATAGGGGGAACACAATTTTAAAGTAAATTCCCCTCAAATTTGTTGATCAAAACTCAATTATCAAAATCAATTATGTACAAAAGGATTTTTAAGATTTTTAAAATTGTTATTATACTGTTGTTGCTACTATTTGTGTTTGTTTATGTAAACAAGGGGCCAGGTAATAGGAGTAGCTACAGCGGACCTAGAAAAGTGGTAATCAAGAAACTAGATAATCATTATAATTTCTACATTGATGGCAAGCCGTTTATTGTAAAAGGTGGAGCAGGTTATACTCATTTAGCAGAATTGGCAGCCAGCGGTGGAAATACCATCAGTTGCTGGGATACGGCTAAATTTTCTCTTTTACTAAATGATGCATTACAAAATCACGTGTACGTAATAGCGGGGCTTGATTTACCAGGTGGAGAAAATAATGATTTTTATAAAAATGAAGCATATATATCCGTTTTATTTAAAAATTACCAGTCTGTAGTTTTGAGATACAAAGATCACCCTGCCTTGCTGGCCTGGAGTCTTGGTAATGAGTTGAAGATGCCGTTTTCTTTTACCACCAGTAATTATTATAAAACATACAACCGGTTGTTAACAATGATGCACACTATTGATCCCAATCATCCTGTGTCTACATCTGTTATAAATGTCCCTAAAAAAGGGATGCTTAATATTCAATGGAGAATACCGGCATTAGACTTTATTTCAATTAATTCCTACAATAACATTAAGACTATCAAGAATGATCTTGCCAAAATCAAGTTGATCTGGAAGGGCCCTTACCTGGTAGGAGAATGGGCACCAGACGGTGGATGGGAGGCTGAAACAATTACCTGGCAGGCACCTGTTGAAAAAACGAGTACAAAAAAGGCTGAGGAATATGCTCTTTTTTATAAAAAGTACATGCCTTTGAACGACCCCCGATTTTTAGGTTCTATAACCTTTTACTGGGGTATAAGGCAGGAATACACGCCCACCTGGTATAGCATTTTTAATGAACCCGGAGTGCCGAATGAAATAATGGAAGCGCTCGGTGATTGCTGGAACGATACACAAACAGTTCATATTTCGCCCACATTAAAGTACATGTTAATAGATAGTTTGGGCGCAAGAGATAATATAATTGTCAGCCCCGGAAGTATGCATAAGGCTATGTTGGCATTAAAAGAATACAATCCAGCAGATTCACTACGGTATTGTTGGGAGATATTGAATGAGGATTGGGCAACCTGGGGAAGTACATGGAAAAATTTTAAAAAACCAAAAGCTGAATTAGGAGTAGTAGCTGACAGTACCATCCAAAATCCTTTTTTTAAAGCACCTGAAAAAGAAGGGCCTTATAGAATTTATGTAACCGTATTTAATTCAAGGGGTTTTTGCGCTACTGCCAATACTCCGTTTTATGTAGTGAGATGATGAACTTTCAACCTGTCGCAATAAAAAAGCCAACTCCTAAAGAAAAGCGGGCACTTAGGTTAATGATATTAACCGGAGTAATATCCATCGTTTTTTTTATGTACACTTTATGGAACCAGTCCATGGTGGGTTACTATCCCCTGTACGTTTTGCTGATGATAGCTTTAAGCTATTACTGCCTTAAATATTTGCATGAATGGTATCATTATTATTCTATTGCTGTTGATGAGCCTCCGGTAACTAATAAAATTTACACTGTAGATATATTAACTACCTATTGCGCAGGTGAGCCTTTTGATATGTTGCAGCAAACGCTGGAAGCCATACAAAAAATTACTTATCCGCATACAGCCTGGTGCTGCGATGAAGCAGATGATCCATTGGTGAAGAATTTGTGCCATCAACTGGGCGTTAAACACGTAACCCGAACGATTAAGGAAAATGCCAAAGCAGGTAATATTAATAATGCATTACAGTATGCTACAGGTGAGTTATGCGTAGTACTGGATCCCGACCATATCCCTTGCACTGAAATGCTGGATCACGTGGTTGCGTATTTCGATGATCAAAAAATTGGGTTTGTACAGATTGTGCAAGCTTATTACAACCAGGAAGAAAGCCTGGTGGCCAAGGGCGCAGCACAGCAAACCTACCAGTTTTATGGGCCAATGATGATGGCAATGCATAGTTATGGCACAGTGCAGGCAATTGGGGCCAACTGTACTTTTAGAAGAGCAGCATTGGACTCGATAGGCGGCCATGCCAGTGGCTTATCCGAAGATATGCATACAGCTATGCAGATGCATGCAAAGGGCTGGCGTTCAATTTATGTACCCTCTATACTTACAAGGGGGTTGGTGCCTGCTACTTTATCGTCTTACTATAAGCAGCAGTTAAAATGGAGCAGGGGTACATGGGAGTTGCTGCTGGTTACCTACCCAAAACTCTTCACTAAATTTACCTGGCGACAAAAGATCCATTATTTTACTTTACCGTTTCATTACCTGAGTGGTTTTATCTTTCTGATTAATTTTTTAATACCTGTATTTGCCTTATTTACCGGCTATATTCCATTAAAGATGGATGTGATAAGTTTTCTGCTGGCTTCCCTGCCTTTTTTCGCAATGGGCTTACTTATCCGGCATTATGTACAAAAATGGGTTGTTGAAGAAAGTGACAGGGGTTTTCATATGGTAGGAGGAATATTGCAGATAGGTACCTGGTGGGTTCATTCTGTTGGCTTTGTTTATACATTGCTCCGAAAAAAAGTACCCTATATCCCTACACCCAAAAACGATACAGATTCACTTCCGTTGAAGTACAACCTGCCCAATATTGCAGTATTGGTGATTTCATTTGTAGCAATTGTATATGGCCTCTGTAACGACTATAACCCATATACTGCCTTTATGGTGGTGTTGGCATCCATGCAAATATTTTTCATGGTATTTATTTTATCTGTTTCAGGATATGTGAGTAATAAAAGTGTTGTTAATATTATTGCAAAAAAAATAAGAAGCAATACATGGCTGATAGAAAAATCGCATGGTTTTTTAAGAAACTATTCGCTGAGTCTATCCTTATTAGTCGTTGCTTTTTTCATATTCGGTTTTTATAAACAGCAGCAGTTGCCTGATTTTTTACCGAAGCCACTGGCAAACCTGCAGGTTTTTTATAAAGGGTTTTATCAGGCTGGAGGAGCTGGCGGCACTATTGGTTTAAACATTGCTTTTAATAAAGAAAACGGCACTGCTGATGCAGCAATTGTTGGGTTTCAAATTAACTGGGATGATGGAGAAATAAATAAATTACCTGTTGATGGCTTCAAAGAAGTTTACCAACACAATGCAGTGCCAATGATTGTATGGAGACAGTGGCAAAAAGACAGTGCAGGAAATATAGCTAAGGATGAATCTGTGATGCAACATATAATCGCAGGTAAATATGATGCTGCCATTAATTCGCTGGCCAGGCAGGTGGCGGATTTACAGAAACCAATATTCATAAGGGTTTCAGCAGAAACGGAAGGGAATAAGTGGTCGTTATTTGCACCTTCCCGTTGTAAGCCAGCCGAGTTTATAAAAGCCTGGCAGCATGTGCACCGCTTATTTGATAGTGCAAAGGCAGATAGGCTAATCTGGATATGGAATCCATGGGACGCTGCAACTGCCAATGATTATTTTCCTGGAATTGATTATGTTGATTGGCTGGGAGTGCAGGTGCAAAAAAGTCAATATGAAAGATACAAAAGGTTACCCGCTGGTTTTGACTCTTTATACAGACCCTATCACCAGTTAGATGTTTTTTACCTAGGATTGCCAGTGATGCTGACAGAAGCACCCACGGCAAACGTTGCCTGGTGGAATGCTGCATGGCAAAACAGGGATACGAGTTTTAACGAAATTAAAGCGGTTGTTTTTCTTAATGATACAGCAACCATTTCCGGTAAAACAACCAATAAAGCAGGAGCTGTTAATTTCACCAATACTTTAGCAAAAGCACCTGACGGAAGCAAACTGACTTTTGAGAAGGCGATCCCTTTAACCGGTATTGATAAAAGCAGCAGGCAGCACAACCTGCCGGTTAATTTAAGAAACGTTGTGTACGATAAGGGCTTATACTGGTTTAGAAACCGACATACGCTGATGTTAAAAACCCTTGAGGCTGATGTAACTGAAATGAAAAAAATAGGTATCAATACAGTTGAGCGAACCATGCCCGGATTTTACGATAAAAAAATTGGTAAAGTGTTGGTTAAAAATGGAATGAACCTAATAGGCAGATTTAGTTATTTGGGTACCCCGGAAATGGTAGACAATGACAAAATGATGCAGCAGGAAAAAGAGAAAATTCTTAGAGTAATAAAAGAAAATATTGACAAAAAATATATAATAGCCTGGAACCTGGGTGACGATGTGTTGTTCAGTCTGCAAAACCAAACTTTTAAACCTGACTATTTTTATTATCAAAATAAGTACATAACATGGCTGGCCGATTTGTGCAAACAAATCAGGCTAATTGATAGTGTAAGGCCACTGGTAATGGACCTTAACTGGGATTTGAATGGGCGCAAGCGCTTTCATATCTACAAAAAATATGTACCGGAAATTGATAAGTTTTTGCTGGTGGCAGATGAAAAAAATAAAGCAGGTTTTACTGAATTACTTGAAGATGGAATGGCCTGGGGTAAAGTACACGTAAAATTTTGGCCACTGATTGCTGCAATAAAAAAATCAGGAAGCATACCTGTGTGGCAGGATATTGAGAATACTGATTACATCAACCTGGAAGGAATTGTAGACCTGGAGGGAAGAAAAAAACAATGGTACAAAAACGTAGCTAATAGCTGGGGAAATTTAAAAATAGCCGCTTCACCCATACCTGATATTAAAATTTTAAAACCAGCCCAAAGCACCAGGGAGTATTACAGATTAAGATACCATGTATTGCTGAATAAAGACAGTACTCAATGGCGACTTTACAAAGGGGAACCAAAAGAATTGCATTTTGAATGGTACCTGGTTAGGACAGATCAATATCAAAACCGGATGTTTATTCAAAAAGTCGGCGACGGTCCATTTATTGATTTGGCAATACCCGGCGAACCACAGTTTTATCAATTGTATGTAGAAGCTATTTTGGGTAATGAAGTTAAGGTTGTAAATTCTACCTTAAATACACCGTTGGAATAATGTTTATTCTCCATTAAACAGCATCATTATTAACCTGTAAAGTTTAAAGATGGCAACCGGTTCATTTACTGATTAAAGTAAACTGAATTTCATTTTAGGCCAAACTGCCTAAGTTGAAATTCATTTGTGTTTATGGGTGTTATTTTTTCGCAAATACCTGGTGAAAGATCATAAAAATCCAATCAACATTGCTTGCAAAAACTTTGTATGCAAACCGAGATGGAATGATTAACTGAAGCAGGTAATTGTAATGCTAACAGGAGAAAATGCCCTCTCTATCTTAGCTGATTAGCTGTTCTGCCGTTATACGGAGCTTTTACAAAATCTCTTGGATAATTCCGTAGGTATCTCCATAAAATCCCTAAAAACTCGGGATAATCTCTCAAACGTATTCCCCGGCTTTTAACGGCTACATAAAACGCCAATCCAAAGCTTACAGCAAAATTTAAAAAACCAATCATACCTACACCAAAGAGCGTGTACCAAATCTCTTTTACAGAAACAGCATGATTAAGACCAAAAAATCCAACGGCAGCATTGGCTGCAGAAATAGTAATGTGCCGTATATCGAAAGAAATACCGAATGCTTTTCCAATAAAACCAGCCATACCCAAAAAGAATCCCAGCGAAATATTTCCTATTAAAGATCCCAGGTTATTTTCTATATAATGAACAATTCTATACCTGCGCTTTTCGTTAACACTTCTTTTAAAAACGTTGGAACTACGCATTCGTTCGGCAATTTTACCATACACTACATAGTTTTCTACAAAGCCTGCTATAAGCCCGCTTGCAAATAAAAAGAAACCTGTAAAGCAAGCATATAAAAGCGCAAGACTGTGAAAAGGTTGCTGATTGGTTAATAATTGTTGTGCTGCTGCGCCTTCTGCAATTTTAGTACCAGTGGCAGCAAAAAATAACCATGCCAGCAAATAAGTTAATGGAAATACAATTAATAAATTGCCCGTAAAAGAGGCCAGCTGTGTGCGGCTAACCCTGGCAATGGTGATAGCAAGATTTCTTAAATCCGGTTGGTCGCCAATTTTTTGTGCATCGAAAGAACTGGCTACATTGTTGGCGGTATAGGCTGGTTGCTTGGTAGCAAGCGTTGAGCCTGTTTCCTGAATTAAAATAAAGCCCAGTGAGTAATTAGTGCTATACAAAAAACCTTGCCAAAAAGGCGCTATAGTCATTTTACTTAACAGGTTTTTTATAATAGCAATAAACGAAATAATAACGCCTCCGCCCATGGAACTGCGGAACATATGCCAGAATTCTTTTCGGGTGGTAGTAATAAACTTTTCGCCGGTACGGCCACCATGTTCTGCTATCTGGTAAGCAAGGAAGCCGGTATTTTCACTAATGAATTCTTTTAGAGAATTCTTTGTGTTTTCATTGTGTACCACCGTGGTAAAATATTCCACAAAACGTTCTGTGTTAAAACTATTATCGGTATCCAACACATCCAGAATAATAAATAACCTGTCAATCATTTGTTGCAGCCTGGTAAGAATATAGGCTTGTGCAAGGCTGGTGCCGTATTGCAGTCGCTGGTCCTTTATCCATTGAATGCTTTGGTTGCAATTGTACAATGTTTCCGTAATGTTTTCAACGAGGGAACGTTTTGTTTCCATGGAGCCATTAGCCCGTAATTGCGGCATCAGTTCATTTATCAGCCTGTTTTGCTCCAAAAATGGAAATACGGCATCATTAAAATTTTCAAACCGCTGCGTAATTTCTTTTTCCAGGCCAAGTGTTACTATTCGGTAACTTAACAATTGCAACGATTGGGCAAATTGTTTTAACAGGGAAGGTTCAGTAAGATTAATCTGTATGCCGAGGCCTTCAAAAAACTGTATCCATAAATTTTTATCTACACCTTTTACCCATAGATAGTCATGCTTTTTGTAAAATATTTTATTAATTACAAACAAAAAATTGTCAGGTGTTTGTAACTCCGGTAAAATTTTGTGTTTTAGTTTACCGGTAAGTTCCTGTACAAAACCGCGACTGCTTACAATCCCGTTTTCTGTAAGTGCTGTTACAATATTGGTATGTAAAAATTGTGTGAGCAGTGCTTTACGTAAAGAGAAAAGCGAAGTCCTGTCCTGGGAAATCTGGTAAAGCAGGGCCTTAAACCTTAGTTCGGCCTGTGCAAAATCTTTGGGTTTATCCGGCCGTATTTTAGCCATTAAATCTACCAGAAATTCAATGCTTCGGTTTGGTGAATGCAGTGGCAGTACAACGGCCTGCTGACGGGTTGTAGTTGCAGCTGTTGCATCTTTCCTTTTTCTCGTTAACCGAAGCATATAAAAAAATGTAATTAAAATGGAATAACGTTCTAGAGGCAATAAATTATATAATCAGACAAATTTTGTTCCTAAAATGTTGCACCACTATTTAATTGATTAAAATTTCGGCTTACATTTGTCATTATTATGTTACCATCTACTTCAATACAATACGAGCAGGAGATTGATACACTTACTTTAGAGGGAAACTATTGCTCTTTAGTTTGCTGGAATGATGATGTAAATACCTTTGAATGGGTAATTGAAAGTTTGATTGACATCTGCGGTCATACCAAAGAACAGGCTGAGCAATGCGCCATTATCATCGACAGCAAAGGTAAATATGCAGTAAAAGAAGGTAGCTACGAAATACTAAAACCCATGTGCGATGCCATCACCGATCGGGGCATTAATGCTACTGTGGAAGTAATGTCGAATTAGTTTTTTCTCTAACCGTTTTCCCCCAAACTTTATTCTTTTTTTCAATGGTTATTCTTGATAAGCGTATTCAGTTTCCACCAGTAAATACTGCTGATGAAGACGGCCTTATAGCCATTGGTGGAGACCTTAGCACCGGGCGTTTGTTGCTGGCTTACCGCAGTGGTATTTTTCCCTGGTACAACCAGGAGGAGCCAATAGCGTGGTGGAGTCCCGATCCACGTTGTGTGCTTTTACCAACCAATTTAAAAATCAGTAAGAGCATGCAAACTGTGCTCAACAATGGCAGGTTCCGCTTTACCAGCAACCGTGCTTTTAGTGCTGTAATACAAAATTGTAAACAGCTAAATACGCAAAAACACAACGGTACATGGATTAACAATGATATCATCGATGCCTATACAACTTTGCACACACTCGGCCATGCACACAGTGCCGAAGCCTGGCAGGATGGAGAGCTGGTAGGCGGCTTGTATGGCATCCGGATCGGTAATGTTTTTTTTGGTGAAAGCATGTTCAGCAAAGTAAGCAATGCCAGCAAGTTTGCGTTTATCCATTATGTTCAGCAACTGCAAAAAGAGGGGGTGGTTTTAATCGATTGCCAGCAAGCAACTGCTCACTTGCAAAGCCTCGGCGCTACACTTATGCAAAGAAGTGATTTTATAAAAACACTGGATGAATATTGTTGATAGCCGTAACACTATATGTCCAGCACAATTCTGATGTTTGCTTTAAGGGTAGAAATTTGCTGTTTATTAAGTTTTCCAAGTTTCTTTATTAATCTCTTATTATCTATTGCCCTTATTTGGTCAACAAGAATATCACTTAACTTTTGCAACTGGTCTTTTCTTAAATGCACTCGTAATAATTCTACGTCAGGCTTAACGTTTGTAGTAACCGGGCATATTATAGTAGATAAATGAGTGTCATTTAATAAGCCTGTTTGAATAATAACTACAGGTCTGGTTTTACCAGGTTCGGTGCCGACTGTTGGGTTTAAGTCTGCCAACCAAATGTCATGTTGATTAATTTTCATCAACGAATTTTTCGAATTCAGCTAATATTTCCATTGAATCATTACTTGTTAATTTCGATTCTTTAATTAGTTGTTCTTTTAATAGACGCCGCTTATTAAAAAGGTTATAAATAGCTACAGCCTCGTTAATGTACCGATTCCTTGCCAATTTCAGCTTTGCTGTTACTTCTTCTGTTTCATCAAAAATTTTATCATCAAGTTTTAGAGAAAGAGTTTTCATAATTAAAATGTTTGCACAAAAGTATACCTTTTTAGTATATACTGAAAAGGTCAATTGTTATGGAATGTTAATTGGTAGTATCAGGTTCACCAATTTGGTCGAGACGTTATGAAGCGCCGAATGAATCGAGAGGTTTACGTACGGTGCCGTGCGGAGCTTAAGGGGAATGCACTTACTTACTGAACTGGGCGAATGCATTAATCGTAATGAAAGCGACACTGAATGATATAACATTTTTGATCAATTCCTTTTTTGCCTTCAACCTTATATATAAGTCTATGTTCGCCTGTAATTCGTCTTGACCAGAATCCTTTTAAATCATATCTAAGTGGCTCTGGTTTTCCCATTCCTTGAAATGGTGTTCGTTTTATTTCATTTAAAAGGTCTTTAATTTTTTCTACAATACTGCTATCTGTCTCTATCCAATATTGAAAGTCTCTCCATCCATTTTCTGTAAACTCAAAATTCATAAGTAAGAACTTTTATAATTTCAATTGGTGAGTTTTACCTTTCTTCAATTGATCTATTGAATCATGAAGTTGTTGCCTGTTAGCAGAAGTTGATAGCAAATGGGCAGTTTCATTAAGTGAGTTATATTCTTTCATTGACAAAATTACAACAGCTTCATCTTCTGTAGTTCTCGAAACAACAATAACATCAGAAGACTTAGATACATCGTCTAAATATTTTTTCATATTATTTCTTAGTTGAGATATGGAAACTGCTTGCATAATTAAATAGTTTTTGTACGGGTAAATGTACGTTAAAATGTACAAATATTGGAATTCTAAATTATTCAATCAATATTCTTTTAGAAGGAACATGTAACAATTGCTTTCGCTCAACTTGTAACTTTCAGTTGTAATCCGCCACCTCTCCAGATTTTTATCGCCAGCCTTTCAGCGGTTTATTCTTTATACTGCTTTTATCACATTATCAATTCCTGCATCACTTTTTCAAAATACAACAAAGATGTTATCTCCCAAACTTTTGCTTCAAAGCCTGTAACGCATCCGTCATAGGTATTTCAGAAGGAGCCGCTGGTTTTGGTTTATTGCTTTGTGCTGGTTTATTAAAATGATTGTCCTTGCTAAACTGCTTTCTTGCGGGTGCTTCCTCCGTTTGTTTTATGGACAGGTTGATTCTTTTACGGGCTACATCAACATCAATAACTTTTACTTTAACCTGCTGGTTAAGCTTCAGCACTTCGTTGGGGTCGGTGACGTATTTATGAGCAATTTCACTCACATGCACCAGCCCATCCTGCTTTACACCAATATCAATAAAAGCGCCAAAGCGGGTGATGTTGGTTACAATGCCGGGCAATTCCATACCAACCCTAACTTCATCAATACTGTAGATGTTGGCAAATTCAAAAGCCTGTACTTCACTCCTTGGGTCAAGGCCGGGCTTCTTTAATTCATTGATAATATCCTTAATGGTGAGTTCTCCAATAAACTCCGTAACATATTTTTTAGCCTCTACTTTTTTTAGCAATTCTTCCTGGCCTATCAATGCATTGGTAGCAATGCCTAGTTCTTTTGCAATGGCCGCCACCACAGGGTATGCCTCGGGATGTACCGCACTTTGATCCAGAATTTCCGTACCCTCTTTAATCCGTAAAAATCCTGCACATTGCTCGTATGCTTTATTGCCCAGTCTTGGTACATCCAGCAATTGTTTGCGGTTGCTGAAATGGCCTATTTCGTTTCTGTATTTGATGATATTTTCTGCAAGTGTACTGCCAATGCCACTCACATAACTCAGCAGATTTTTGCTGGCTGTATTGAGGTTAACGCCCACATTATTTACACAGCTTACCACGGTAGCATCCAGTCTTTCTTTAAGTCTGAATTGATTTACATCATGTTGGTACTGACCAACACCAATACTCTTGGGATCAAGTTTTACCAACTCTGCCAAAGGATCCATCAGTCTTCTCCCAATGCTTACTGCACCTCTTACTGTAATATCCTGGTCAGGAAATTCTTCTCTTGCAATTTCTGATGCGGAGTAAATAGATGCTCCATCTTCATTCACTAAAAATATGGGTAAACCTAACTGAAGACCTTTAATAAATTGTTCGGTCTCCCTGCCTGCGGTGCCATCGCCAATGGCAAAAACTTCAATGCCATATTGCTGCACCAGGTTTTTTATTTTAGTAGCTTCGGAAGCAACTTTATTGTTTTCATGCGGAAAGATTAAGTCTGTTTTTTGCAAGCCACCTTTCTCGTCCAAACAAACCACCTTACAGCCAGTTCGGTAGCCGGGATCTATGGCCAAAATACGTTTGCTGCCCAGCGGTGAACTTAACAATAACTGCCGCAGATTTTCAGCAAATACATTGATGGATTCTTCATCCGCCTTGGTTTTTAAGGCCGTTCTGCTTTCGGTTTCAAGGCTTGGTTGCAGTAACCGGCGATAAGCATCTTTAATGGCTTTTCGGATTTGATCACTGCCCGGGCTCATCCCTTTTATGTACAACTCTTCAATAGTTTCCAATGCATCTTCTTCTACAGGAGCAATGGAAATGCGCAAATAAGTTTCTAAAAAACCACGCAGCACCGCCAGAATCCGATGCGATGGAATGCTTGAAATGAGTTCAGAAAAATCAAAATAATCTTTGTACTTGATGCCTTCGGTCTCTTTATCTGCTACCACTTTACTTTGCAGTGTTGCGGAAGTTTCAAACAGTTTCCGAAGCTTGGCTCTTACCTGTGCATCTTCGTTTACCAGCTCGGCAATAATATCCCTTGCGCCTTGTAAAGCGGCAGCTGCATCGGCAACTTTTTCATTGATAAATTTGGCAGCTTCTGCAAGCAAATCTATTTCCTTTTGCTCCAAAAGCAGCGTTGCCAATGGTTCCAATCCATTCTCTTTAGCAGTTTGTGCCCTTGTTTTTCTTTTTACTTTGTAGGGAAGATAGATATCTTCCAATGCGACTAACGAGGTTGCTTTATTAAGCTTATCCTGCAAGGCTTCGGTCATTTTGCCCAGCTCGGAAATAGTTTTTTCTATAAAGGTTTTCCTCTCGGCAAACTCCTTTAAAAACTTTGCTTCATCCTGTATTTGTTGAATCTGCACTTCATCAAGCGCACCTGTTTTGTCTTTGCGGTAACGGGCAATAAATGGAATGGTGGCACCTTCTGCCAGTAAGTTCAACACAGTTTCTACCTGTTGTGTTTTTATATTTAGTTTGCCGGCGATTGGCTGTATAAATTCAGTCATAATTATTGTTTGGGCTGCGAATGTAGCTTTGTGTAGTGAAAGAAAAAATTGGATAATTGGTTTGTAAAATCTATTGATTAGCCGAATATGCCTGACTGTAATTTCTTCGCTGTAATTCAAGGAAATACCAATGTAAATTTTATTGTTTTAACCATGGGTTTTGAAACATTTTTTGATTTTTTAAAAATGCATCATCACCTTAAATTTACTTTTTTTTGGGGATGCTGTGCAACAAAAGAATAAATGCTGTTGCGGATGGTATCGTTATCTGTGTAAGGTGCCAGGTGATTTTTTAATTCCAACGATGATGTGATGTTGTGTGTTGCGGGTAGATAACCCATGCCCCAAAAGCTGCCACGTTCTATCAGTAAACACAACTTTTCTGTAGGTTGTAAGCCGTCGTCCAGCACTGCAAAAGTGGGTAGTTGTTTGTCTAATGCATCAAGCGCCAGTTGCACCTTTGTATTATAATTCGATGGAGCTTCCAGTTGCTCCCATTCATCTTCGGTGAAAGCTGTTTTGTCAATAAAACAAAGCTTTTCATTTAACTCAAATTCTGCTGCAATTTTTTTCAGCATTACCAGGCCTTCGTTCAGTAAATTAAAATTGTACAATGCCTGCAGGTTCTTTTTCTTTTTATCTATTGCCAGCCGTTGATAGCCCCGGTTATCTTCAAACTTATACAATGCAAACTTTTGCAGTGGCTGCTTTTGGCTGTAGTTGTACTTTGGCCAAAGCCTTTTTATTTCGGTGCTTTCCAGTACTATCGCCTGTAATTCGGTAGCACATTCTTTAAACTTGATTTTGCAAATAGTGCGTAAAAAGTTTTGCCGCTTTCTATCGGCATCATTGTGCGTAAAATGACTGCTCACCCGTTTTTTAATGTTTATTGCTTTGCCCACATAAATAACTTTATCCTTTACATCATGAAAATAATAAACACCAGGCCCGGAGGGCAGTCGCAATATATCTGCTTTTGTAAGTTTTAATGGCAGCCATTGTTCGCCGGAGGTTTTCTTTAGCATGTCATCTATGTGAATGGCTGCACCATTGGCAAGGCAATGTTCCAGCAAGTGTACGGTGGCCAGCGCATCTCCGCCGGCACGGTGCCGGTTATTGATGGGCAGGTTTAATGAACGGCAAACGTTACCCAAACTGTAGGAGGGTAAATCGGGGAATGTTTTACGGCTAAGACGAACGGTACATAATTTTTTGGGTGAAAGTTGAAAGCCTGAAGCCTTCAGGTGATGATTCACAAAAGAATAATCGAAGTTTACATTGTGGGCAACAAACACACAATCCTTTAATAAATTGTACAGCACTTCAGCAATTTCCTCAAAGGCAGGTGCATCCCGTACCATTGCATCATCAATGCCAGTTAATGCTTTAATGTAGGGTGGTATTGGCTTTCCCGGGTTAATAAGTGTTTCAAAATGGCGGGTTATCTTTTTGCCATTGTGTATGTACACCGCAATTTCGGTGATGCCATTGGCTGCGGCATACCCACCGGTGGTTTCTATATCTACAATTGCATACATAATAGATCAAATATAGGCACACTAAATTAGTTAGCAATTAAATTATTGAAATTGATTTATTCATCTTGGAAAAATTGGCTGGTAGAATCAAAACCGGGTACATTTGCAGACTTTAAAAAATTAACCATTTCACCATGTCAGCCACCGGTTTACTAATTGAAACGATCGAAATATATCAATCCAACATTAAGCTAAAAGAGCCTTTTATTATTTCGCTGGGCTTATTAACGCATGCGGAAAATGTAATTGTAATAATCAAAACAAATAATGGAATTACAGGTACAGGTGAGTGTAGCCCTTTTAAAACCATCAATGGCGAAAGCATGGAAACCGGCTTTGTTGTTGGGCAGTATTTAGCTAAAGGTTTAAAAGGAAAAAATCCGTTGGATATTGAAGCTTGTACAAAAGTGATGGATAGTATTATTTATGCCAACAACAGCATAAAAAGTGCTTTTGATATGGCCTTGTACGATATTGCTGCACAGCATGCGAACCTTCCATTGTATGCCTTTTTAGGTGGCAGCAACAACAAGGTTTTGGTAACAGATTATACAGTGAGTTTTGATAATCCCATCAAGATGGCGGCTGATGCGGTTAAAATAAAAGCCAATGGATTTCAGGTGGTAAAGGTGAAATTGGGTGGTAGCAAAGAGGCAGATGCGGAACGCATACGAATGATTAGGGAAGCTATTGGAATGGACCTGCCACTTAGGATAGATGCCAACCAGGGCTGGACTGCAGCTACAACGCCGGGTATTTTACATGCATTGGCACCCTACAACATTCAGCATTGCGAAGAGCCTATACCAAGGTGGGATTATATGCAGCTGCCAGCCATTCGTACGCAAAGTCCGGTAAAAATAATGGCCGACGAATCTTGTTGTGATGAGCATGATGCACAGCGTCTGGTTGATATAGAGGCTTGCGATTCTTTAAATGTAAAATTGGGTAAATCCGCTGGTATTTTCCGGGCAAAAAAAATACTCCGGATAGCTGAGCAACATAATATGATTGTACAAATTGGAGGCTTTCTGGAATCAAGGCTGGCTTTTACTGCTGCTGCTCACCTGGCGCTTACCAGCGATGTTGTTGTACACTGCGATTTTGATACTCCGTTGATGTTTATAGAAGATCCAGTAATTGACGGAATTACTTATAGCCCAAACGGAGAAATAACGGTGCCGGAAACTCCGGGACTTGGAGCAAGTTTTAATGAGAATTATTTGCAGCAATTAAAGAAAATTGTGGTGTAGCAACTGAGTAAGCATTATTTATACTTGTGTAATAAATCAATGATGAATAAGGCAATTTATCCTATACAAGGGATAAAAGATTGAGTAGGATAAGCTGCTACTTACAAGACAAACCTTAGTAGATATAAAATCACTTTAATGAACAAACCTTATTAGCTTATTATTGAATAGAATTGAAACAACAAAAGCAGCCTGAATAAGCCAATAAAGTCAGTTATATTTAACCAACAACTCTACTAAGGTTGAAAGCAAAGCAATTTAAACTGTCACTAATTTATTCCTTGAAAAGTATCATACATTTTTTCTTTTTTAAATACAGGGTTGTTTAGGAAAATTTTTTACCAATGTTGCATTTAGTTTTGATTAAAAAGCAGCCTGAATGCCATAGAGAATCTGCAACCATTGTTAATTTTAACCCATTAAAAACCTTATACCTTCTTTTAATTATACATTGTTTAATTTAGGGGCTGAATCATTACAATGAAATTAACGCTTGCTTTTTTGCAATTAGTCCGCTGGCCCAACCTGCTTTTTATTATAATTACCCAATTACTGTTTTATTATTGTATTATTTCCCCTTCATTACCTGCTGATTATTTTCAATCGCCTTACGCTTTGCATGCCTGGGTTTTGTATTTATTGATAGTGGCATCGGTTTGTATTGCAGCAGGTGGTTATATCATCAATGATTATTTCGACATCAATATTGACCAGGTAAATAAACCTGAAAAAAGAGTAGTTGAAAAAAGTATAAAAAGACGCACTGCCATATTATTACATTTGTTTTTTACACTGGCAGGTATTGCCATCAGTTTCTATATTTCTTTGCAAACAAATTTTATTATTGTATTGGCTAATATTGGTTGTGCAGCATTGCTTTGGTTCTATTCCACCACTTTCAAAAAGAAATTATTGAGTGGCAATATCATTATTTCAGCACTCACCGCCTGGACTATTATTGTATTGTACTTTGCGGTAAACCCCCTCTATCATATCCGTCACTTTCAATCTTACGAGATGCAAACGGCGATGAAGACTATCTTTAAATTTGCTGTATTGTACGCAGGTTTTGCGTTTATTATTTCATTGATAAGAGAAGTGGTAAAAGATATGGAGGATATGGTGGGCGATGCCCGGTATGGTTGCAAAACGATGCCCATTGTTTGGGGAGTGCAGGCCACTAAAGTGTTTGCAGCTGTATGGCTGGTAGTTTTGATAGGCGCTATTGCGATTGTTCAGTTTTATGTATTGCATTCCGGTTGGTGGTGGAGTGCATTGTATAGTTTATTATTACTGGTAGGCCCCTTGCTGTGGTTGCTGAATCAATTGTACAAGGCGCAAAACAGTAAAGACTTTCATGCCATTAGCAAGTCAATAAAATTGATTATGCTGGTGGGGATTCTTTCTATGCTTATACTGCGGTTTTATTTGTAGGATGAAAAGGTAAGTTTTCTCAAAATCTATTTTAACAAGGCCGGCAGTGAGCTTGCGAACGATGTACCAAGTTCTATAAATTGAATCTTCAAAAATTTATAATGAACCAACCTAAAAATTTAACCTGCCAGGATGACGGGGTAATCCTTGCTTCCCAATCACCCCGTCGAAAGCAATTACTTGAGTGGGCAGAAATTCCTTTTGAAATTATTGTACATACAACAGATGAGTCTTATCCTGCTGAATTTGCTGTTGAAGAAGTTGCCATCCATATTGCCAAAAACAAAGCGCTTGCGGTACAGGCTTTTATTAAGGAAAATGCAGCAACTGCTAATAAGAAAATTATAATTGCAGCAGATACAATTGTAGTGCTCGGCAACGAAATTATCGGTAAGCCAACTGACAGGCAGGATGCCATAGAAATACTTCAAAAATTATCTGGTAAACGGCATAAGGTTATTACCGGTGTGGTAATATTGGATGCTGAAAAGGAAGTAGCTTTTGCTGATACAACAGAAGTGGAATTTCATTCGTTAACTACTGAGCAAATCATATTCTATGTAGATAAATACAGCCCTTATGATAAGGCTGGAGCTTATGCCATACAGGAGTGGATTGGTGTGGTAGGCATACATTCCATTAAGGGTGATTTTTACAATGTAATGGGCTTGCCGGTAAGTAAAGTTGTGCAGGTTTTACAGCAATGGTAATGGAGGTTTCTAGTGTTAAGTTAAGTGTGAATGGTCAATGGTGAATGGTCAATATTTCACGATTGACCATTCACCATTCACCAATCGATCCGTCATTTTATTCTTAAAATAGCACTAGTAACTAAAATAAATTTCTGTAGCACCATAACCATAAGCTGCTGTGTACTGGTTTACAAAAGATTTTACTTCTTTTTTTGTTCGCAGTATAGCCTGTATTTCATCCCGTAATTTTCCTGTTCCCACACCATGGATAATGGTCAACGACTGCTGGTAATGAGCTGTTGCCAAATCATAATATTTCTCAAACTCTTTAAGCTGGATGGTTAGTATTTCGAAGTTACCCAGGTGCTTCCAGCTGTCGGTTAATTTTTCAATATGCAAATCAACTACCGACCTTGCCGGTGGAAGGTTTTGTTTTATTTTTCCTGCATCATACACCCTGTAGCCTGCATTGCCTAACATGCTCAAATCTACTTTTTCTTCATCCACTTTATCAGGGTATTCCTCAAACAGCAGATAGGAAAATGTTGCTTCATTTTTCAATTGTATTTCCTCAATTTTTTTGAATAATTGTTTGGCTTTTATTTTTAAAGAAGCTTCGAAATAAGGCGCTTTTTTTTTATCGGGGTTAGATAAAGAGAATTCAACATGAAACCGGGGATTGTCACTCAGGTCTTCAAATTTTACATCGTGTAAATAAAAGTCGTTGAACGGAAGTATTTCGTTGCTGAGTTCAAAATTATTATCGCCGCCAAAAAATAGTGTATAGGTAAATTTAAAAGCAGTATTGGTTTGATTTAATAAATGAATTTTAAATTTCTCCACTACATCATCATCGAAAACATCTTTATCAAAAATGGGCAGAAAGGAAATGAATACGCCTGCATTGGTTTTGGAGACGATGTTTGCTTTTTCCGGTTTCACATTATCAATAAAAATTTTCTTCTTTTCTGCTTTTCTTTTTTCAGTAAACATCCTGAAATAGGGGAAGTCAATCTGGTCCAGGTAAGCAGGAAACTTTACTCCCTTCACTTCTATCATCACCATTTTTTCGTTGATGATGTCTATCACTTTGCCTTCTTCATTGGTATGCAGTACAATTATTTTGTCGCCTGTTTGGTATTTCATCTTGAATCGTATTCAGTGAGTTTTTTAGAAGTTGCAAAGTTATGCTTAGGAGGCTGTTAATGGTAAGACCATTAAAAGTTAAATTTCATTCAGTTGATATGGTGTAAAAAAATTACAGGTTGACCAGTTTTTTAAGCTGATCAACCTTTAAATAATAGTTGATAAAAGTTGAATATTGGTATGCCGTAAAAGAGAGTGACACAACGATGTTCAATAAAGATCCAATGCCGGTCTCAAAAAAAATCACGAAGCCAATTTACTTTTTCTGTAACCGTACAACAGGTAAATAATTAAGCCAATAAAAAGCCAGCTTGCAAACCAGGCCCAGTTCCTTGAAGTCATGCCGGTAAGGAGATACATACAGGTGGTTAAGCCCAGTAATGGTATCAGCGAATACTTTTTTACAAAGGCAAGGATGCTGATGAAAAAGCAGCTTATCCAGAATATAATGGTGGATACGTTGAGTGTTTGCTTGGCTGTAAGTGCGGCATCCAGGTTGTTTTGTATGATGAGTGGTTTCGTAATATCCAGCCCCGCAACAGCAGCTTTTGATTCAGCTTCTGTTAAATGAAAAGTAGATATTTCGTTGAAATAATTGTTATTGAACAGATATAATATTGTGAGGCTGCCGATAATTATCAATGGAAAAATAAACTGCCCGTTAATGAAAGGGATATGAAATTTACCCGGTTCTTTTTCTCTTCTTGGAATAAGTAAAACGCCTCCGCAAACCAGTACGAATGCAAATAAAGTGGCAATGCTGGTAAAGTCAAGTACAAATGTTTTATTGGTAAAAAAAATGGGAACGCCCACTACAAATCCTGTTACAATTGTTGAGAATGAAGGTGTTCTGTATTTAGGATGAATTTTTTGAAAAACGGGTGGCAGCAAGCCATCCCTGCTCATGCTAAGCCAGATACGTGGCTGCCCCATTTGAAAAACCAGCAATACACTCGTCATAGCAACAACGGCTGCAATGGCAACAAAAAACTGCATCCAGCCTACGTTTAAGTTTTGCTTTTCAAAGATAAATGCCAGCGGATCTCCAACGCCTTCAAAGGCATGGTAGTTAACGGCGCCCGTTAATACCAGGGTAAGCAATATGTACACGACGGTGCAAATAACCAGTGATAAAATCATACCTCTTGGTAAATCTCTTTGTGGGTTTTTACTTTCTTCGGCTAATACACTCACCGCATCAAAACCAATGTAGGCAAAGAAAACACCACTAACGGCAGCCATTACCCCACTAAATCCGTTGGGCATAAACGATCTTACGCCCAGGTCGTTTGCAGGTGTCCAGTTGCCGGTAAGTCCGTTAGAAAAAACAAGGAAGCCACCAACCAATATTACCAACGCCACCACAATCATTTTTAATATCACCATCACATTGCTAAAGTTGCGGCTCTCCTTAATGCCCCTGTACACCAATGCTGTTATCAATAAATTGATTACAATGGCAGGCAAATCAAAGATGATGTGTAACCCTCCAATGATGGGCGCTTTGTTCCAAGCCTCCTGCACATCAGCGTTGGTGCTGCCGGCCTCCAGCGCATGCTTTACTTCCATGTAACTGGTGCTTAAATATTCAGGTAAATGAATGTTTATTTTTTGTAAAAAGGAGGTAAAATAATCGCTCCAGCTATAGGCTACATAAATGTTGCCGATGGAATATTCCATGATTAAAGCCCAGCCAATCATCCAGGCAAATAATTCACCAAACGAAGCGTAGGCGTAGGTATAAGCGCTACCGGCAACTGGAATACGGCTGGCAAATTCAGAATAACAGAAGGCAGTAAAAGCACAGGCAATGGCTGTTATCACAAACAAAATAACTACTCCCGGTCCGCCATGAAATACAGCACCGCCCAGACTGCTGAAACTACCTGCGCCTAAGATGGCGGCAATGCCAAAAAATGTTAAATCTTTAAGGGTTAGTACTCTTTTTAATCCGCCGCCACCATGTGAGTCGTCGCTTCCTTCTGCTAAAATATTAGATATCTTCTTTGTTCTGAATAAAGAATTAGACATGTTAGGATTGGTTTAATAAAAAAAGGAAATTAAGGAAATTATTTTTAGTTGCAGGAAAAATGCTTTTTTAGGGTGCCTGTCAATTTGTAGCAGCAGTAAGTGATTGCTTATTTTGCCGGTAAGGCGTTAAGTCGTTTTTGTTTTTTTGATTCAGCATGTTAACGCTTTAATAGTGATCTATTATTGTGAGAGGTAATCCAATGAGGTTTTAATTACTTCATACACTTTATCCAGCTCGGCATCGGTTATACAATAGGGGGGCATTACATAAATAATATTGCCCAAAGGACGCAGAAATACCCCATTGTTCATAAAATATTGATAAGCCACCGTTTGAATGCTGTTGAAGTAAGAGCTGTTTTCTGCAGTATTTAATTCTATGGCGAGGATGGTTCCCCGCTGCCTTATTTCTTTTATAAAAATATGGTTTTGGATACTTTGTGCAAATGCTGTGTGCCTCGTTGAAATATGTTGAATTTGCTGCTGGCATTTATCCGCTATCAACAACTCCATGCTTGCATTGGCTGCAGCACAGGCCAATGGGTTGGCTGTATAAGAATGGCCATGGAAGAAGGTTTTAGCAGTTTCATCTGCATAAAAAACATCAAAAATTTGTTGGGTGCAAAGGGTAACACCCAATGGCATAAAACCTCCTGTAATACCTTTTGATAAACAAATAATATCTGGTTGCTGTTGCAGGTATTCTATGGCAAAGTTTTTTCCTGTTCTGCCAAAGCCAGTCATTACTTCATCGGCAATGCACAGGATATTTTTCTCTTTGGCAATCAATAATAATTCATCTAAATGCGCCGGTTCATACATCAGCATACCGGCAGCGCCCTGCACGAGTGGTTCAAAAATAAAGGCAGCTACATTCTCTTTGGCCGCAAGCGCAGCTAATTGCAGTTTAAGTGCCTCGATATTATTTTCTGTGGGGATGGGGATATGAATTACCTCAAATAAATAATTGTTGAACGCAGCGTTAAATGCATTTCTTTCTGCCACACTCATGGCGCCAAATGTATCGCCATGGTAAGCATTTTCAAAAGCAATTATTTTTGTTTTGTGGTTGATGCCCTGGTTGTGCCAATATTGTATGGCCATTTTTAAAGCCACTTCCACGCAGGTGCTGCCATCATCCGAAAAAAATACTTTTGCAAAATGATTGGGTAAAATACTGATGAGTGTTTTGGCCAAATCAATTGCAGGCGTATGGGTGAAACCTGCAAATATCACATGCTCCAGGGTAAGCGCCTGCGCTGCAATTTTGCCGGCAATGTATTCGTTGCAATGTCCGTGTATATTTACCCACCAGGAAGCGATTGCATCAACGTATTGTGTTCCATCTGCTGCATACAGCGTGCAATCTTTTGCCCTGCTGATTTGTACCGGCGGCGCAGCAGTTTTCATTTGTGTAAATGGATGCCAGATATATTTGGTGGCTTCGTTGCTCAGCATTTGATTGTATTGTTTGCCGCAAAAGTAGCTATTGTAGCAGCATCTGTTTTTTCGAATAGCGGAATAGAAAATAGGAGGGGAAGCCTGGTATATTGTAAAATAAATTCCCTTGATGATGAAACTTCTTCACCGCTAAATACAAGTCCTTTAATTGGGATGTTTCTTTGCTGCATTGCAGCCACGGTTAATAAAGTGTGGTTGATGCTGCCCAGGTAATTATTGGATACCAATATCACCGGTAGTTGCAGGTATTCCATCAAATCAATATTCAATAAGTTATCCGCCAACGGACTCATAATGCCGCCTGCTGTTTCTACTAAAAGCTTGTTGGTTGATGTTGGTAAAATGAAATCTTCTTTTGTTATGCTGATGCCATCTATTTCGGCAGCTTTATGGGGTGACATGGGTGTTTGCAAACGGTATCTTTCCGGATGAATTTTACAGGTAGAATTGGTAACATTTCGCTGGATAAAAATACTGTCTGAATTGTCTAGATCTCCCGCCTGTACCGGTTTCCAGTAATCGTATCCCAATGCCTGGCAGATAACTGCGGAGCAGATTGTTTTGCCAATGCCTGTGTGAATGCCAGCGACGATGATGCTCATGATAAAAAATTAATTATTTGGTTGATTGAGAAAAGTAATAAATGGAAATTGTGAAATATTTAGTGCTAAGTTATACATACTCTGCAGGAGTTATTAAAACCGTGGTTGACCCCTCATTATAATTATTTTATAGTTCCCATTTTATAGTCAGTTTTTTATTGCTTTACCCACAATAATATCCTCAGTAAACGAATAAACCTTTTTCCATTATGTCGCAATTGCTATTTCGTTATAAATTTTATTTGCTGCGTATAACGTGTGGGATTTGCTGAAGGCTCACTCAAGAATTTTTTCGAATTTAAGTGGATTTTGTCTCGTATCCCAGATTTTAATTATGCTAATAAAAGAATCAAACTCTTTATAAACCAGCAGATAGTCTTTTACAATTTTAATACGGGAATCTTTATAGCCGGAAGGCTTACCTATTTTGGGGAATGTCGCAATGATATCTGCTGCATCATTAAATAACTTATTTAACTTTTTGCTGTAGATTATCGACTTATTCCTATTTTTCCAATATAGCAATATTTCCTTTCTGTCATTTTGAGCTTTCTGCGACCAGACTATTTTTTTAGCCATTCGTTGATTTCACTGTTAGCGGCTTCATTTGTCAAATATCTACCTTCTTGAATATCACGTATACCTTTGTCAATTTCAGATTTTTGATCATCAGTTAACATGATCATATCAATTTCCTGTGTACTTATTTCTAGTATCCTGTAGACTTCTTCAAGAATTTTATGATCGTCCGTCGATTGGATTTTATCGATCAATTGCTTTTTCATTTCTTTTGATGACATGAAGATTAAGTTTAACCAAATTTAAAGAATGTAATTCAGAATCGAAATGTTTTATCAAAGCTTTGAACCAACAGGCATGCTTTAATGTCATCAATTTCCAACATTGGGTATTCAATAATAATATCCGATTGGCCAATACCTCTTGCAAGCATTTTTAATATTTGTTCAACTGATATCCGCATTCCTCTAATAACAGGTTTGCCTGTTAGTATTGAAGGATTGGTGGTTA
>Ga0163154_10001290_pt1 | contig 38932 bp, 28 predicted proteins | sample OliLakLV19MP9P1_FD_148649 | JGI IMG/M metagenome (GOLD analysis project Ga0163154, IMG submission 148649) | Freshwater microbial mat bacterial communities from Lake Vanda, McMurdo Dry Valleys, Antarctica - Oligotrophic Lake LV.19.MP9.P1 | ecosystem: Environmental > Aquatic > Freshwater > Lake >... | reverse complement strand
ATACCATTGACAGGCGGAATATTCAGCGCGGCAACGGCATCGGTGGGTGTAATACTTAACGGCGCACGAATCGCAGACGCGGTTTTATCATATTCGGTAAAACGAATAGCAAAAGGAGTTGGTGTTGGCATACTTTACCCTCGTGAAAAGCGATAAGTTATTATCAGTGTAACGTATTCATGCCATTTTTGCGAGTTTTCGTAGGCAAAACGCGGGTTTTTACGATTTATCGTCATGAGTATAATAGAGATGAATTTTTTGAGGAAAATGTGGCTTAAAGGAATAATTATGATGCGATTAAAAATGGGATTTGCTATCATCGGTCTGATATTAGCAACGTTACCGATGCTGGTGATGGGGCAAAGCGCTGGGGTGGTTGCAGAAGCCATTGGGACTGCCAATTTGCGCTCCCGCCCCGATGTAACTGCCGATTTGATGGGTGAAATCGCCAATGGCACACCATACCCGGTTATTGGGCGAAGTGAATTTTTCCCCTGGGTTTTATTGGGCGATATAACGACTTTACAACCCATTGGATGGGTTTTTAACGAATTAGTTGTCATCACAGGCGACATCAATGCTGTGCCTCTGTCTACGATAGATGTCGCAGACCTACCACCTACCCCAACCCCAACAATAGGCAATGCTGTGAGCCAGCCAGATATAACCGCCTCTGGACCAGAAATTACCCCACGGGCAATCACATTCACCCCAACTGCCAGCCCAACACCTAATTACACAGTGGCGGGAACTGTCACCAATGAAATTAACATCCGTTATGGACCAGGGACAGATTATCCCGTTTTGGGACGAGCCTTTGCGGGTGAAATTTTTGCTATATCGGCATACCATACCCAGTTTCCATGGTTGCAAATTGTTTATGCAGGGTCTCCAAATAATTTTGGTTGGGTGCTTCAAGATTTACTCACCATCACGGGCAATCTAGCCACTCTGCCCGCCATCACTACCAGCCAATTTAACCTACCTACCCTAACACCCACCCCTGCGGTACGTGCCGCCGCCCGCATTGTCGGTCAACCGACCATACCCCTCAGCACGAGTTTTGCAGAATTGGGCGATGAGCTATGGAATTACCTGCTATCACGCGGATTTAACCCCGCTACAAGCCAATTTGGGGCGCTCTATCTGCAAGATTTGCAAACAGGCGAGGCGGTGACATTTGGCAACGATTTTGCCTTTAGTGGCACAAGCATCAACAAAATTGGGGTATTGGCAGATTACTTCAATCGGATGGACGGCATCCCCAATTTATCCGAAGCCATAGATATTGCCAACACCATGATTTGTAGCGAGAATGTCGCCACCAACCGCGTGATGAGCGCAGGCGCAAATGGCGATGCCTTGCAAGGCGCGGTAAATACCACTAATTTTATGCGCCAATTGGGGCTTACACGCACCTTTCTGACCGCCCCCTATGACACCACTATCGGCATCGCTACATCTACACCAGTTCCCCGCCCGATAGAATTCCCAGCTACCGATGCCGACCAAGTAAAAGGCAATCCCAACCCTAGCAATCAGATGACTGTGGATGAAATGGGATGGATGCTATCGAGTATGTATGAATGTGCCTATCGAGAATCGGGTCCATTGATGACCAATTTCACAGGATTCACCCCACAAGAATGTCGAAAAATGCTTCATGTAATGGAAAATAACACCGTAGACGGGATGCTCAAAGCGGGCACGCCAGAAGGCATACGAGTCGCGCATAAACACGGGTGGGTGAACGATACACATGGTAATGCGGGTATCTTTTTCACACCAGGGGGTGATTATGTGCTGGTAGTCATGCTGTTTAAGCCCGAATTTTTAGAATTTACGACGGTATCGCTCCCGACCTTAGCTAATTTATCGCTTATGGTCTATAACCACTACAATCCAACGCAACCCCTTGCACAACCGCGTGAGGGTTATATTCCAGAGGTGAATCAATGTAATTATGACGGGACATCTCCGCTTGTCTCAGAAATTACCTCACCGATATTTTTGCTAGAAAACGACTTGTCGCTGTTTTATCAACCAACACCTGCCCCAATCGTCCCCAGCCCAACACCGACTATAGAGCCATCGCTCACCCCCACCCAAACCCCTGCGGGATAAGTGGCATTTGCTTATACTGATATGGGTAAGATAAAATAAGAAATGGGCAAGGTAATTTATTCCTTGCCCATTTTTTGACTAAAAAATCTTTGGAGAAAACAGCTTATGAAAAAATTGATACTCTTTTTATTGGTATTGATGGTTGGCAATATCGTCAATGCCCAAAGACCCCTTCAGGAAGGTGAAATACAGGTAGCAGGCTTGCGTGACCGCGTAGAGATTTTCCGCGATGCGTGGGGTGTGCCTCATATTTATGCCACCAACACCTATGATTTAATCTTTGCACAAGGCTTTACCCAAGCCACTGACCGTTGGTGGCAAATGGAATTTTATCGGCATATCGGCAGTGGCGCGATTCAAGAACTCACGGGTTATAACGAGGGCTTGATGGGAACAGACCGCTATCTGCGCTCACTCGGTTTGCGCGATATAGCACAACGCGAATTGGATGAAATATATGACGAAGAATCCAGAGCGTTATTCCAAGCCTTTGCCGATGGCGTGAATGCCTATATTCTCACCCGCCCCGCCACTGAGCTCGCCATCGAATATAGCCTACTCCGTGTTGCAGGGATCACACTCACCGTTGAGCCATGGACACCTGTGGATAGTATCATTTGGGGCAAGATGATGGCATATAATTTGGCAGGTAATTCCGATTATGAAGAATTGCTCACCGATTTATATGGCATCATGGACAAAAACCTGCTTGATAGCTGGAATATTCCCTTCCCCTATGAGGATATGCCGACCATCATCTGGGAAGAAGAACTCCCCGTGACCGAACAAGCCACCACCTATCAATCCGCGCCAGAAGTGGGCATAGCGGGTCTGGACATCAATATTGATGGCGAAAAAATCGCCCGTCAATTGGTGTGGCTCAATGCCGATATTGGTATCGGGAGCAATAATTGGGTGGTCAGTGGCGATTTAACCGAATCGGGCTTACCCCTTATGGCAAATGACATGCACTTAGGCATCCAAATGCCCTCTATTTGGTACGAAATTGGGCTACACTGTGCACCCATCACCGCCGATTGCCCCTATGATGTGGTCGGCTTTGCCCTTAGCCCCACCCCATTTGTCGTAGCAGGACACAATGCCAATATTTCATGGGCGTTGACCAATGTCGGACCAGATACCCAAGACCTATATCAAATCCGCGTGAATCCCGACAATGAATTGCAATACGAATGGGACGGCGAATGGCGCGATATGACCGTCAAAGAAGAAGTATTTAATTTTGGCGATGGCACAGACCCCGTACCCTATCGTGTGCGGATGACCCATCTGGGTCCCATCATGAATGACCGCCTAGACGGATTCAACAACGATGAACCTGTTGCCATGCGCTGGACGGCACTTGAGCCAGGGACGGTATTCATGGCATTTTCACGCCTGAATAAAGCATCCAACTGGGAAGAATTTAGAGAAGCCCTCTCCTATTGGGATTCCCCCGCACAAAATGTCGTCTATGCCGATATAAACAACAACATCGGCTATCAGATACCCGGAAAAATCCCTGTGCGTGTCGCAGGTCATAGTGGCTTATTGCCCGTAGCGGGATGGACAAGTGAATATGAATGGCTCGGCTATTATCCATTCGATTCACTACCACGTCTATATAACCCAGAACGCGGGTATATCTCTACCGCCAACCAAGCCGTTGTGCCAATGGCATTCTATGAACAAGTGGCACAAGAACTTGCAGATGTTTTTGGCGAAGATGCCAATTACCTCATTAGCTATCACTGGGATTTTGGCTACCGTGGTCGGCGCATTAATCACCTCATCGAAACCCTTGCACCCCACAACATAGACACCTTCACAACCATTCATGGTGATAATTTTGACGGCAATGCTGCCGAAATTTTGCCATTATTCGCAGAAATCCCCTTCCCCGATGACATGGCAGATATGCGCGATTGGTTGCTCGAATGGGATTATCAGATGCACATGGACAGCCCACAAGCCGCTCTATGGGCATATTTCTGGGTGCGCTTGATGGATAATCTGTATAACGATGAATTTGCGCCCGCAGATTATCAGGTAAATGGCAACCAAAATGACCGTATTGTCACCATGCGCCTCATGAGCGACCCGCAAAATGTGTGGTGGGATGATGTGGATACATCCGATGTAACCGAAACCCGCGATGAAATCGTGATCGCTTCGTTTGCAGAAGCCCTCACAGCCATTAGTGTGCGGTTGGGTGATGATCCCACTGCGTGGAAATGGGGCGATTTGCACACAGTCACCTTTGTATCAAATCCATTAGGATTGAGTGGCATCCCACCCATTGAGAGTCAAGTGAATCGTGGACCCATCCCCACAAGTGGGTCTGGTGTGGCGATTAATGCCACTGGTTGGGGTGCATATCCCGATGAAGATTTTGCCACCTATTCGGGTCCCTCAGAACGGGTCATCTATGATTTTAGCAATTGGGATAACAGCCGTTCTATCCATACCACTGGGCAAAGCGGACACCCCAATAACGCCAATTACGATGATATGATAGACCCATGGCGCATGGTCGAATATCGCATGATGGTATTTAGCCGAGAACAAGTCGAAAGCACCGCCGTGAAACAACTCATCCTCGTGCCATAGTTCAGTTCTTTCAGACAGGGGCATAAAAACATCTATGCCCCCGTAACTATGTTTATCCACGCCGTTTGGCAATTAACACCTTGTAGAACGCCAATAATTCCGCATCTTGGTTTGCGCCCCACACCATCGGCAAGCGACTTTCATCCAACCCTACCCCCTCATAGGTGGCGACATTCTGAGTCATAGCCACTTCTGTCCCATAATAAATAATCGGCGGGTGTGGCAAAGCAAATTGGGCTTCAGCCGCCCGCATCAGTTTAGATTTATCCCCATCCACCACAAACAAAAACCGATTCATATCGTGGTTATCCAAAAAGGTCGGCATGATAAAATTTTCTGGGAAATACGCATAATGACGCTCCAAAAACGCATGAAATTGCGCCTCTGTCGCCTCATTTTTGGCATACACCTTACGAAGCATATCCTCCATGTGAAAATCGAGTATGCCATCCAATCCACCTGCGTATGTCCGCAAGATGTTTGGTGCTTCGACCACCTCTCCAAAGCAGAAAGCATCGGGTTTTATGGCGCGACACGCCACACGAAAATCTGACCAAAAATCGGCACCCGGTCCATTGGCATGGTCTAAGCGATAGCCATCCACATCAAATTCTTTGAGCCAATATTGTGCCACCGAGCAAATCCATTCTCTAGCAGGGGGATATTGCAAATTGAGATACGGCATGGCTTTGCTACCAAAAAAGGTCTTATATCCCTCTGGTGAGTCATCAAAGACAAACCAATCCCGATACGCGCTATTGGGGTTATTGAGTGCATCCAAAAAATACGCATTTTGGCTGGATACATGGTTACACGCCAAATCTAGCACAACCCGAATCCCGCGTTGATGCGCCGATTCAACCACCGCCCGCAATGCCTCATCGCCACCTAAACGCGCTTCGGTCTTAAAATAGTCACTCGTGTCGTAGCCGTGATGTGACGGACTCACGAATGTAGGCGTGAGCCAAATGCACGTAATCCCCAAATCTGCCAGATAATCTAGTTTATCGCGCACACCCCACAGCGTCCCGCCAAATGGCTGGCGCAAATCGCTGGTCTGAATCCAATTTTGACCATCACCCGCATAAAATCGGTCTACAAAAATCTGATAAATCACTGCCGATTTTGCCCATGCAGGAGCAGGTGAATCGGACACATGAAAGGTGAAAGTTGTCCCTGTCCCATTGCCGATTGGGGGCAATGGTGGCACAGGCTCACCCCGAAAAAATGCCCCTGCGGCGCGTTCTGTGGTGGCTTTGAGTTCTGGATAATCGGCAAAGGCTTCTGTATCATCACCCGCCCATGCGCTAATCCGATAACGCACAATCGTATTTTCGGGTTGTGGCGGAATTTGTGCTGTCCAGTGGGTGTGATACCCCCATGTAATCGAATCCCACTGATAATCAGTTAGCCCAAACAACACCACAGTGCCATTTTGTGCCACGCCCAAATTGCCAACAGGGATACTGCCATCGGTGGTGTAGTAACAAGCGACATGACGGGCAGGGAAATCATGCCCCACTGTGACAAAAAGTGTGGTGACGCTATCTGGTTTGGGTATAAGGGGCAAAATTTCATGCCCATGTTGTACCCCCAAACGAGCTATCTGATGATGTAATTGGCGCAATTCTGGTGTAGCAAGCGTGCCAAAAATAAATTCCATTGATAAGTTATCCTCTTTTATAAACACAAAGACACGGCAAAAACCGTGTCTTTGTCACACTAAAATACCTGATGCACAGCAAAAACTAGCCCTTCACTGCACCTTGTGTTAGACCACCCACAATTTGCTCTTGGAGTGCCAAATAAACCGCAACCACAGGGATAGCAGAGACCAATGCCCCAGCTGCAAACTTGCCCCAATCGCGGTTAAAATCGGCGTTGATGAAATTGAATAACCCGACCATCAGCGTCCAACTTTCGCGGTCACGGAGCAAAATCCGCGCCAGAACAAATTCGTTGAATGTGCCAATGAAAGATAGTACCGCCACTACTGCCAAAATCGGACGGATTAGCGGGAAGATGAGCAACCAAAAGGTCTGCGAATGAGTCGCACCATCCACCATCGCCGATTCATCAATATCACGCGGGATAGAATCGAAGAAGCCTTTCATCAGCCATGTATTCAGACCCATCACACCGCCCAAATACACCAAAATCAACCCACCCGCGCTATTTAGCCCAAAAAAGTTAAGCCAGTTCCAATCTATAAACGCGAGGAAAGGCATGGCTTGTGGAATCACTATCGCCAGCCGTGATACTTGGCTAAGAATGAGGAACAAAGACACCATCGCCAGCAGGTTGGGGAATACCTGAATGAGCAAAATTCCCAACAACATGCTCCGACGACCACTAAAACGAAAACGGGAAAATGAGTATGCGCCAAGCGCGGTAATCATCACACCCAAGATGGTTGTGACACTCGCCACCACAAATGAATTGGCAATCCAATTCCAAAATGGATAAATTTTCAATTCATCCACCAACAAAGCACGGAAATTGGTCAACAATTCAGCAGGATTCTCCACTTGTGGGATAAGTGAACGTGTAGAGAGTGTACCTGCGGGGTTAATGGCAGAAGCCACCACAAATACAACCGGAAACAGCGCAAAAAGAACCGCAATCACGATGACGGTCATGCGATAGCTCAAGCTAATGAACTTCTCGCGTTGGCTCACCACCATAGAGGATTTTTGTTGTTTGCCTGTTCCACCAGAGGACATTGTTCCGCTAGACATTTTCACCTACCTGTTCCCAAGTTCTGGTATAACGATATTGAATGATCGTTGCGACTGCTACAAGTAAGAAAATCACGATAGTAATCGCAGACGCATACCCATAATCTGCACCTGCGTTATTGCCAAATGCCAAACGATAGGTATAACTGATGAGAATATCAGTATACCCTGCTGGCACAGGCGACCCGGGTATGGGCGGATTACCTGCTGTGAGCGCCGCAATGAGAATATAGTTGTTAAAGTTAAACACAAAAGACCCAATGAGGAGTGGTCCAAGTGTCACCAATAACAAGGGCAAGGTTATGCGCCAAAAACGTTGTTGTGGATTTGCACCATCTACGGCGGCGGCTTCATACACTTCAGATGGGATAGATTGTAATGCGCCACTGCTAATCAACATCATGTATGGATAGCCCAGCCACAAATTGACCAATAAAATGGCAAATTTCGCCCATAGTGGGTCAGAGAACCACGGAATCCGCACACCTGTAGCATCAAAAATCAGGTTGGTGATAAACCCTAAGTTCTGATTTAACATACCCTGCCATACCAAGATGCTAATCACACCAGGGATGCAATAGGGGATAATAAGCAATGACCGAATGAGGCGACGTGCGGGAATGGCGGGGTCATTGAGGATGAGCGCCATAAACAATCCCAAAGAAAAGGTTGTTAATACGGATAGCGCCGCAAATGTTATTGTCCACACAAAAATATCCACCAACGGACCACGCAGACCGGGGTCTGTGACCAAGCGGGTGAAGTTGTGTGTGCCAATATTCACACGATACCCTGGTGACAAGCTATCGCCACTCGCAGGCGTAAAGAACCCACAAATAGGCTCGCGTGCGCCTTCTGGAATATCACACTCATCATCGGCGGTATAAGTTTTGTTATTATCAGCGAGGTCGGTAAAGGTTTGTGTGGTTTCATCATACCGATAACGCAACACATAGGGGCGACCCACTGTTTGGGTATTTTGCAACCCTAATGTATCGCCTTCTTCACCAAAATAATCAAAACTAACTTCTTGCAAAAATGTAGAGCCAGCAGTGCGCTCATTTTCTGTGACTAACTGGGTGTAATCTTCGTATGTAGAGGGGATATAACCCGCAGGACGCACCCGCGATGGGTTATTCACCAATGTCGTCTGATTGGGTACACTGATATATGCCGCAAATTGGGCATTGGCGGGGCGCTTGGGGTTATTACCATTGCCAAGCCAAAGGGCAAATTCGGCAGGGTTGGTGTCATTGGCATAAAATTCAACCGAATTAAACACAAACCCAAACACACGGTCAATAGCAATGCCTTGTTCAAGGTCAATCACAAAGCGGTCATTGATGTCGAGCGCCCCAATTTTTATGGCATCGCCCGATTCACCCATCCATGTCAATGCAGTATCGGTAGGTAAATCGGTTGTACGTTCAAAATCACCAATGCTCTCTGGCAAACCAGTATTCTTATCTGTGAGGATAATCCCCAAATCGGTCTGCAAACTAGCGGGAATGTTGCCACGAGTATCGCTTAATATCACCGATTGAACAGCCTGATTGGGGAGCGCCAATAATGCTTGTGAGGGTTCTTGCGTCCCCAACCGAATCATCCATAACGCATATTCAGACCCATTAGAATACACCGTGACATCATAATACGCATCAATGCCAGACCCGCTACTCTTTTGGTCATTCACCAAAGATTGTTCTGGGTCATAGACATACCGCGAACTAAGGTCAATAGGCTGTAATACCACTGAATTAAGTGGGGCGATATAATCGAGCCGTTCTATATCAGCCAGCGCATCAAAATTTTCGAGGCGAGTATACCCAGTTATATTAGGGATGATAGAGTCGGGTGTGCCAGCAATCACTTGGTCGCCATCTTCTAACCCCAAGCTCAAAGATGCCAATGCTTCGGCTTGGTCTGTAGGGGTTTCGACTAAGGCAAAATCGCCAATGGTGGCAGGGATATTATTTTCACCATAAACAATCGCCAATCCTTCGCCCAATTGTGCGAGTCGTTGACCTCTATCAAAAAAGAGTTTTTCTTCAATGGCTAAATTTGGGAAGGCATAAAGAATATTTCTGTTCTCATCTTTAGAGACCCACAAACCAAACGAATCACCATCAGAATAGACATATACATTATCATATTCGGTGTTGGTTTGGGTATCTACCAATATGGACGAGGCAGGATTAAATAAATACCGTGCAGAGGCTTCAGAATAACCTAATGTGGTGCGGTCTATAACCGTTGGCTGTTGACCTGGTAACGCAAAAAGGGTCTGACCAGCATCATCTACTAACCAAAGGGCATATTCTGTCTCACTGAGGCGGAATGGCACCCATTTATAGGTGATTGCATCACTTGGGACATACCCACGAGATTTGATAAGGTCTACTACCCGTTCCTTTACCAATAGATTGCCATCACCATAATTGGAGAAAGCCGTCTGAACGGTGAGGATAATGGGATAAATAACTAATAATGTTACAAGTATCAATCCAGGGGTCATCCACTTTAGCGGATAGAGGCTTGGCACCAGCACAAAAACATTTGCCATAATGGTGATAAATGCGATTGTGAGTGACAACCCACCCGCCCCGTCATAGAAGAACGCATATATCAATACCAACGCAAATGCGTCGAGTACCATGAGTCCTGCGTACTTCAAAACTGAGAAGATAATCTTTCTTGGTTCTGTCATTTTTGAAAAAGCAAGGTCTCCTTGCGGAGACCTTGCTTCTTTAGTCGTAGTGACCATGGTTTATTTTAACCTAAACTAGCATTCTGCTTGCATAGAAACGCTGTCGCTCACCAGACCGATGTTTTGGTCAAAGGTGAAGGTGACTTCGGTTTCTTCTGCGAGGGATAATACGATGTTTGCACCATTGGATTCACAAGCGGCACCATAGTTGACATCCCAACCACCATTAAGGGCGACTTTGTATTCATATTCGCCTGCTGGCAAGGTAAAGGTACCAGAATACATACCTTCACCCAAGAAAGCCAATTGAGTGGTGGTACAAGCGGGGTCCCATTCACCTGGGCAACCACCTTCGTCTTGCAAGCTACCAACGAGAACAACGATGTCGCTCACGCCCATACCCATTTCAACGGCATCTGGAGTATTGACGCTATCGGCAATGGCTTTGGTTTCATCGTTATAGCTAAAGGTAACTTCGGTTTCTTCTGCCAATGACAAGGGGATATTTGCGCCATTGAATTCACCATTCAAACCGTAATTTTCGTCCCAGCCACCATTGAGGGCAACTTTATATTCATATTCGCCTGCTGGCAAGGTTGCGGTGAAGTTATAGATACCACCGCCCATATCGGTCATAGCGGTCACAGTACAAGCAGGATCCCAATCGCCTTCGCAACCAGCGGCGGCTTGTACGCTACCAACCAACACGACCACTTTGCTTTCGCTTTGGCGCAAAGCAAGGGCGGCATTGATTTGTTCAACTGCGGTATTCATAGAAGCAACGGGGTCTTCATCTTGGCTGATGAGGGTTAAACCATCGCCCCAACCCTTCCAAACAGAACCCATTTCCGCAATGGCGGGCATTGGTTGTGAAGACGCACCAGCAATGCTAAACAGTTCAATGTTGGGGTCTGCTGCGACCACACCAACAAAGGCTGGCAGACGTTGGGTAAGGCGTTGCATCACATCAATAGTTGAAATGAAGTCGAGCAAGAAGGTTTCTGCCAACAATTGATTGGTGCTAAAGGCGCTAATCGCAAACCCTTGACCACCCGCAAATGGAGAACCAAATTCGCTAATGCCTTCGGCACCAGGAAGTGGGTCAATGGAGAAATTAAAGCCACCAGCAGTGGCAGTTTCTTGAATACGTTCAGAGAACCAAGGACCCGTGATGAACATCGCGGCATCGCCAGATTCGAACAGATCAAACACTTCGTTATCACCAATATTTTGTGGCATAAGGTCGGCGGCATACATATCGGCTAACCATTGTACGCCAGCAAGACCACCATCGCCATTTAAGCCAATATCAGAGACATTGTAGGTGCCATCTTCGTTAAATCCAAAGACATAACCACCAAAAGCAGAGATGATAGGATAGATATGATAAGGATTGCCTGTGTGGGCAACAAACCCATAAAGTGCACCATCGGCAATGAGTTGTTCGCTAATAGCACGAACTTCTTGCCAAGTTGCAGGGGCTTCTGGAACGAGGTCAACGTTGCGGATGAGGGCAACATTTTCTAAGTTATAGGGCAAGCCCCACAGTTGGTCTTGATAGGTGAACAAATTAATTGCAGATGTCAGGAAGCTATCTTCCAAATCACCCAATTCAATGGGGATGATTGCGCCATTGGAAACCAATTGACCAATGCTATCGTGTGGGATAATCAGAATATCTGGACCTTCGCCAACGGGACCAGCGACCAAGAGTTGGTCACGAGCATCCCCCAAACCCATTTCTTGAACTTCTAACTGAACACCGAATTGTGCTTCAAAATCGGCACCGAGTTCAAGAAGCAATGGTGCGCGTTCTGCATCTGCCCATATCAAGAGGGTTTCTTGAGCGGCAACAGGTGCAAGACTCACTAACACAGATAAAATAACTAAGGCTAAACTTAAGCTAAAGAGCTTGATACGATTCATTTAAACAAATCCTTTCAAAATGTATAAACATATTAGCAGTGCATTATATTTCTGCCAACATGTTTATTATAGACCACACTCACCGCATCACCAAAATAAACACAAGATTAAAATTGTGCAAATGTGACAAACTTTCGCCAGAAACAAGTGATTCTCACTTATCTGGTGATAAATTCTCATGGGGATATAGCTTCCATAAATATTCCCATGTATATAGCCCTGTATGATGTTCGTCGTCCCATGTGGGTTGAATGGCATAATTGCCAATCAATTGCAGGTCTTTGACAGCATAAGACCGTTTGGGGATGAGGCGCAAAATATTATCGGGGTCGTGTGCCGCCCCCATATTCTGATGCCCACCCCGACATTCCACACACGGACACGCCTCGCGTAATTGTGGCAAGGGATACCGACACACCCGATTTTCGATATTCCACGTAATTTCTAAATATCCCTCTGCTTTATTCAGAGCGATATTCGTCGGAAATGGCTTTATGGTGGTCATGCCGATGGTGTGCCTTCTGGCGTGGTTTCTGCTTCTGGGGTTATTTCTGGTGTAGATTCAACCACAAGGGTCGCTTCTGATGTAGCTTCTTCGGTGATTTCTGCCTCTGGGGTCATTTCTGGTGTAGATTCAAACACAGGGGCAATTTCGGTGATTTCTGGGGTGGGGGCAACATCGGTTGATGTGGAAGGGCTTGATGCACCAATTGCTAACAATACAATAAATGTCACCAGCACAATCAAAATCACGGCAATCAACACACTGGTGATGACAACAACATACGACGGCATTCCGCCCTCTTTTTGCTCTTCCATATTTAATTACTCCTCAATAGATTGCTCAAAAAACACGTAAAGTCTACCCAATAGTTACGCTAATTTTAACCCTCAGTTATTCTCGTGCAAATTTTCATATCACAGACTAAACAATCCCACGAATCCCCACTGATAAACCAAACACGACTTGCAACTGAATTTACCTTTGATACAATCAGATTAGGGTCAAGATAATATTTATCATGATGATGCCAATATTTACCGTTTGGAGATAAAAATGCGTTTTCGTGTAACACTCTTTCTTTTAGCAATTCTTTCCTTGAGTGCATTACTGGTGGGCTGTCAAGAACGCCAAGTCACTCAATTTTTGATGGAAGTCACCCGCGAAGTCACTCGTGAAGTCACCGTTGTGGTGATGGTGACAGAAAATGGCACACAAGCCATTAGTTCTGCCACCCCTCCCCCATCGGCAACCGCCATAGCCACCAATAGCCCCATCGTTGCCACACCCACTACTGATACACCAAATCCATCGGTAGCGAGTATGCCCACACCGATTGTCACCCAAATTATTGTCGCAGAACAAGTCTTTGAAAATGGTCGTATGTTTTACATTCAGCCACAAGATGAAATCTGGGTTATGATTTATGCAGATGAAGCAGGCACTTCGGGGCAATGGCGCTTCTATCCCAATTCATGGGAAGATGGCATGACCGAACTCGACACGAGTATCGCCCCGCCAGAAGGTCAATTTCAGCCAGAACGCGGTTTTGGCAAACTCTGGCGCGAGAATGTCGCTGTGAGAGATGCGCTAGGTTGGGCATTGGACACCGAATATGGACTTGTCACCAATTATGAATTTCATGCAGGTGGCATGATAAGCAACAATGAATATGTTGCGGGTCCGGGCTATCATATCCTCACCAACCGCGATGGCTTTAATTATGTTTTTCAACAATCTGATGGCACATGGCAACAACAACCATAACATAATCTGAAAGGCAAAGGTCTATGCACAAGCACCATCACTGGCAAGAGTCGCTATCATTCATCAAATCGTTACAATTGGCGGCAGATGTCCGTCTCAGTCGTGTTTCGTTTGTGGATGACCAAATTTGGGAGGTGCTTTTGGCTGATGACCCAAAGCACGCCCCCCTCACCTTACGCACACGCTATGGGGGCAGAGCCCAACGCGCCACCATTACCCCCCAATGGACATATCAGGGGCGGGTGATTGCTTATGCACAAACCTATAATAAGCCACCGCGATTGGTATCTTTTTCGCCTGCATTTGCCCGTATGGAAGGGCAACTCACAGAGAATCTGAACCTCACCATCGAGTATTGGGTGATGGAATCTGGTGCGGTGGGTGGGCGATTTTCCCTTCATAATACGGGTAAGACTACAGAGACCATCCGCCTATCGTTGATAGGTGATGCACTCACCGATAAGAAATCTGACCTCGCCATTATCACCCTTATATCACAATCCCACGCCTTATCATTGGGACGTTATGCCAGTTTAGAACCGGTCGTGATGCTCGAAAATGCCCAGTCAGAAACCATCAGTGGCAAGGCACATCCCAGCATTGGGGCAACTATCACCATCGAAGCAGAAAAAACGACTCAGATTCGTTTTGTTCATGCGGGGTTGGGACGCATGGGCGACTCATTAGACCGCGCCACCTATTGGCTGGCACAAGATTGGGATGTGGCATTTGCGACCATAGCCGAAGCCGATAGCGCCGTCCCACATATCGAAACAGGCGATTCGCAAATAGATGCGCTCATTGCCTTCTCTTATCATTATCTGCTCCAAGCCTTTGTATCGCCCACAGCCCATTTACCCCATGCCTCATTTGTCGCTACAAGGCACTCAGAACGCGGTTATAGCGCAAAAGGCGATGGTAGTGACTATGACCGTAGCTGGAACGGGCAACCCGCCCATCTCGCCTATCTCATGGCATTGGGAGTCGCCCCTATAGCACCAGAATTGGCGCATGGGATACTGAAGAATTTTCTCACCACTCAAACCGAATCGGGTAAGGTGGCTATGAAACCAAGCCTAGCACCCGCAAATACCACAGATGGCTATATATGCCCGCCAATTTTGGCGCGAATGGCATGGAATATTTATCAATTCACAGAAGATAAGACATTTTTAGAGCAAACCTTCCCCAAATTGCTACACTTTTATCAACGTTGGATGGAAAGCGACTTCGATAAAGATTCCATGCCCGAATGGGAACATGAACGGCAAATGGGATATGTTTTTTTCCCCACCTTTGGCAACAATCAGGCATGGGCGCAAAATGTAGATATTCGTATCACAGAATCGCCAGATATGGCGGCATACATGATTTCTGAGACGATTTACCTGTCGTATATCTCACATCTATTGGGCAAAACCGACGGCTATGGCTTGTTGAATAAGCTGAGCAAGCACCAAACCTTTTTAGAAAAATTATGGCGCGAATCATTGGGACGCTATAGCTACCAAGACCGTGATACCAACCTCGCCACCCCTTATATCGAGCTTTTTATGGAACGGCACGCTGATGAGCGTGTGCCTGTTTCACTATCATTAGAAGACCCCGCACGGATTTTGGTGCATATCATCGGTGGCACAACACAACCGCCCAAAGCCACCTTGCACATCACAGGGGTTAACCAAAATGGCGCTACGATTCATGAGCAAGCCGATGTAAAGCAAGTTTTTGCTTGGGGATATGGCAACGGCTTTTATACCAGCAAAAATTTATTTAAGACGGTGGATGAATTATATTTTGAGGGAGCGAGTCGAGTATATAAGGTCAACGCCCACACCGCAGATTTTACCCGTCCAGATGTCAATGCACTCATGCCCCTCATGTTGAATGGATTGCCAGAAAATCGGGCAGAATCGCTCATCAAATTACTCACAGACCCCGCCCATTTTTGGCGCAATAGTGGCATGAGCATCGTCTCTGCCAAAGACCCCAATTATGACCCCGCCAGTGCGGTGGGTGGCGGTGGCACATGGGCATATTGGCTAACGCTCATCGGGGAAGGTCTGATTGATTATGGACGTGCCGACATTGCCACACAGATGGTTCAACGCCTCCTCAAAACCCAATTGACCGCCTTTTTAGAAAATGGCTATTTCAGCGAGTTTTATCATAGCGACCAACCAAAAGGTACAGGCGAAAAGCACCATGTGGCTGGCGTTGCACCTTTGTATTTGCTCAATCGGTCATTAGGTGTACAAATTTTCGATTCACGGCGTGTATTCATCGGCGGGGAATTATTTTGGGAAGGGAGTATCACCGTCCGTCAACACGGGGTCATAGTGAAGCGCACAGGCAAAAATGCCCATATCACCTTTGCATCGGGATATACCGCCGAAGTGGGTATAGAAGCAGATGGCGACATGATAGAAGATACCAGCACCCCTATCAGCGCCAAAATACCGCTAAAACCGTTATTTCCGCCAGAAATGGATGCGCCAAATGACCCAAAGCGCGTTATAATTCAAGTGGACATTGAATCTGATGAGCCAAATTCTTAATGCAATAATGTAGATAGCGCGATATGACACATACACCTGCACCGCATATTAGCCTGAATGAATTTATTTTTCTTAGCACGTCCGATGGCATCATCACGGCTTCACCATTGGGCATCATTGAAAAAATCAATCCCGCAGGTGCGGCAATATTGGGTATTATCCCAGAGGATGTGCTTGGCAAATCCACCAAACTCGCCTTTGAAGCCAATCCCGCCCTCACGACCCTTTTCACCCGTACAGGCGACTATTCGCTCGATATTCGCCTGCCACGTCGCCGTTTGGCGGTGGGTATTGCCTCGACATTAACCGATAATACCCGCATCGTCATTTTGCACGATGTCACAGAACGGCGCGATTTAGATAGTCGCAGAGAAGCCCTTATTCGCTCTATTAACCACGATTTACGCAACCCTATCACGGGGATTGCTGGCTTTGCCGATTTGGTCTCCAAATTTGGCGACCTCAACGACCAGCAGAGCAAATTTATTACCCGAATCAAACAAACATCATCAAAATTAAACGATGTTATTGGCACATTGGTAGACTTGGCGTGGATTGAGGCAGGTATGCCGATGGTCTATCAACCGATTCAACTGCGCGACATTATCAATAAGGCGGTAAATCGGTTGGTGAGTATCGCCCAAGAACGGAGAATTATCATCGCCGTCTCTGTGCAAAATCCCATGCCCATCATCATGGGAGACCCAGAACGATTAGAGCAAGCGGTATACAGCCTATTACACAATGCCATCATCTATTCACATCCAGAGCAACCTGTCGCCATTCACGGATGGGGCGATGATAATAAGGTGCATTGCAGTGTGGCAGACAGGGGCATAGGGATTCCAGATGATGAACTAGTCATGGTCTTTGACCGTATGTTTCGCTCGCGTAGTGAGGTTGTCCGCAATATGCCCGGTGGGGGCTTAGGACTCACCCTCGCCCGCACTATTATTCGCAGGCATGGGGGCGATATTGGCGTAAATAGTCATTTTGGTGAAGGTAGCACCTTCACCATCACCATTCCAACTGTAGCCAGAGACCAAAAACTCGGATGAATCCGCAGAGAACTATCGGATTATGGCTATTCTGTTTCCTCATGGGATGCACCCCTGCCCCGCCCCAAAATACATCGGGGTTGAGTGTCGCTACTTTTGACCCCGATATCACCCGTGCAGAAATCACCCCGTTCATCGTGCCATCTCCCACCCCATTGGTGTTGGAGCGATGCACACAAGATTCCATCCAACGCGCTCTCGCCCTCATCCCAGAATACACCCCCACCACAGGCGCATTTATCACCATCCAAAACGGAGCATTCTGGCAAAGCGCTAGACCCTATCCCGTTTATGGCATCAATTATTACCCGCGTGACTATCCCAATCACCGTTTTTTAACCGAGACCGACATCCCCGCCATAGATTTTGAACTCGACCTCATGCGGGCAAATGGACTCAATACCCTACGGATTTTTATCCGCTATGATGATTTATTTGCCTGTGAAGCCAATGGTGTTGTGCCACGTTCAGAAAATTTAGCCAGATTAGACCAATTCATCCAACTCGCTGGCACACGCGGTTATAAACTGATTTTGGTATTGCACCATGAACCCAATTGGGATGAATATCCGCTTTATGACATGCCACCCCATATCAGCAACCAGACCCGTTATATCGTCCAACGCTATGCCGACGAACCGATTATCATGGCGTATGATGTGCGCGATGCGGGTGATGCCGATTATCGGGCATATCGCAAAACAGCCGTATTACGGTGGCTAGAAGCCATGACTACACTCATCCGTGACAACGCGCCCAATCAGCTCATCACAGCTAGTTGGATGGATGAGGCGCAAGACACCCTACCTTATGTGGATTTTGTCAGTTTTCAGCATTTTGGGGATAGTGACACATTACGCCAAAAAATTGCTGTTATTCAGAATGTCGCAGGTCAAAAACCACTTGTGCTATCTGCGGTTGGCTATACCACCTATGAGAGTGATGAACTATCACAACGCGAATCTATCTACCGCGCACTAGAAGCCGTCCAACGCAATAATTTGGCGGGTTGGGTGATATGGACAGCCTTCGATTATCCACTCACCGCCATTTGCCAAGACCCCAATTGTCCCGCGCAAGATAGCCCCGCCAATCGGTATGGGATATGGAATACCAGTTACTTTCCTAAACGGGCTTTAGATGCCATACGACTCGCCACAGGGGTAGCACAAGAAGGGTAAATTACCCGCATGAAAACAAAAAGGGGCATCAGCCCCTCAACAACACTTTTCACACAGGATACATTACATGGTTTACAACGGCATGATGCCGTTTATCACCCTAGTTATTTTTTGCTATCAATATCGCCCTGATACATAAGGGCTTCAGCACCTTCCTCACCAGAGGAAATGCGAACGACATTATCTACAGGCAAAACAAAGATAACACCATCACCAGAATCACCTGTATAGGCGGCTTTTTTGATGACATCCACAGTTGCCTTCACATTGCGTTCACTCAGAACGATATTGATTTGGGTTCTGGGCAACATATCAATGGTATATTTGCCTGTACGTCCTTGTACCACCATCCCTTTACCGCGTCCACGTCCGCGCACAGGGAAGGCATTTAACCCGACGATGCCAATTTCTGACAAGGCTTTTTTGACATCTTCAAATTTATCGGTGCGGATAATTGCTTCAATCTTTTTAATCATGATTTTCATTCCCCTTACGGTGTATGGGGGCAAGGATTCACTTGCCCCGATAGAGTCTCTAGGCGATTATTCTTTGGTGATAACTTGCATTGGCAAAACATCGGGCCACAGACTCGCTTGATGTTCATAGGCATCAATACCAATGGTATCTGCCACTTTGTCTACACGCAAGCGGTTGATGGCTTTTAGCCCACCGAACATCAAGAATGCGGTCACACCGACCCATGCGATAACAGCACCCACACCAATAAGTTGAATAATCAGTTGGTCGGCGTTGCCACCCATGAGCAAACCAGAACTGGCAAATAAGCCTTCTTGTGCAAATAAGCCGATAGAGATTGCTCCCCAAATGCCGTTTGCACCATGTACCGCAAACGCGCCAACGGGGTCATCAATTTTGAGTGCTTCAACAGTTTCGACAGCAAGGATAACCAACACGCCTGCCACAATACCAATGATGACAGAAGACCCTGGCAGAACAAAGGCGCATGGCGCAGTAATGGCGACCAAACCAGCCAATGAGCCGTTGAGTGTGAAGGTCAAGTCCCAACGCCCTGTGCGGAAGTAGATGAGGAACATGGCGGTCAAAGCACCCGCACCTGCGGCGAGTGTGGTATTAAGTGCCACCAACCCAACCAAGCCACCATTACCCATCACGAGTGTTGAGCCAGGATTAAAGCCATACCAACCGAGCCACAAAATCATTGTGCCGAGTGTTGCCAAAGCAAGGTTGTGTGGGGGTGGAAATTCGCCAAATTTACGATTAGAACGTGGTCCAAGCATCCAAGCCCCAACCAGCGCCAAAACGCCACCTGTCGTATGAACAACCGCGCTTCCTGCAAAGTCCCAGAAGCCCAACAACGCCAACCAACCATCACCATTCCAAATCCAGTGAACGACCACAGGATAAATCACAGCACCAACAATGGTGGTATAAATGATTTTCGCCACAAAGTCTGTACGTTCTGCCATAGCACCTGTTGCGATTGTTCCAGCAGTGGCGGCAAAGGCAAATTGGAAGAAGAAGAAAGACAAAACTGTCAGACCAGTCCATCCCATAGTTGGGTTTACATCACCCATCATTGGAAAAACAACCGATGCCCCGTCTGGGCTGGTGGTGATTTCAATGGCTTTGCTCAGGAAGAAGTTATCTGTACCAAACAAACCACCGCTCGATGTACCAAAGGCTATACCAAACCCGACTGCCCAGAAAATAATGGCGGTCAAAATAGCATCCGCAAAATTTTCGAGCAACGAATTGACTACACCTGTGTGGCGAATGAGACCAGCTTCAAGCATAGCAAACCCTGCCTGCATGAAAAAGACCAAAAAGCCTGCCATGAATACCCACAGTGTATTTACGGCAACATTGGCATTGGCAATTTCACCAACTAAGTCGGCAATAGTAGGTTCTGCAACGACTTCATCTACCATTGGTTCTTCTTCAACGACAGTGGTTTCTTCGATGGTGCTGGTGGTTTCTTCGACCACAACAGCAGGAGTGACTTCTGGTGTTGGCTCAGGCGCAGGTGTTGTTTCTTGTGCCTGTGCAATACCTGCAAGTGCCAAAATCAGTGTCCCGATAAAAAGTGCCGTTAAACGACTACGAAATCTTGTCATGTTTTTGTTCATATGGTTCCCCTACAATTCACGAATAAGAGAGTCACGATATTGATGGGTAGTTTATGCCAATGACAAATGTCTCCACAGTTGGGTTTTAGCCAAATTATGAGGGGTTTTTTAGTAAGATTGTGACAAAAAATTATTGAGATTGTAGCAATGAGAAAAAAGTCACAAAGACATTGTGCAAATTACGACAAATAAATTTATGATTTGTGAGGGGAATTTTGGTGGATATCTATAACCAACATCCACCAATGACACCGGTGTGCAACCTATTCTTGTTCGGGGACAGCACCTTCATAGCGGGCAAAAATCCGCCGATAGGCATCGGATGAAAGCAATAAATCGTCGTGTGTGCCTTGTGCGACAATGCGCCCACGCCGTAAAACCACGATATGGTCTGCCCACCGAATTTGCGACAGGCGATGTGTAATAATCACCGTTGTGCGCCCTTGTGATGCCGTCCAAATAGCCCGCTGAATTTTATCTTCAGTAGCGCTATCAATGGCGCTGGTGCTATCGTCTAATATCAAAATCGGCGGATTTGTCAGAAATGCACGAGACAGTGCAATCCGTTGGCGTTGCCCACCACTCAATGTCACCCCACGTTGCCCTATGATGGTTTCATATCCTTCTGGAAATCCTGTGATAAAATCATGTGCTTGAGCTTTTTGGGCGGCATCTTCAATATCGGCTTGGGTAGCGTCTGGTTTACCAAAGGCGATATTTTCGGCAATTGTTCGGCTAAACAAAAAAATATCTTGTTCGATAATGCTAATTTGCGAGCGCAATTGTGCCAAATCCCAGTCGCGGACATCTACCCCATCAATTAATATACGCCCTTTGTTGGTGTCATAGGTGCGGTTGATGAGCTTGGCAATCGTGCTTTTACCCGCGCCCGTCTGTCCCACAATGGCAAGGGTTTTATTGGGCGCGATGCTAAACGAAATATCATTTAAGACCATACTGGTATTGGCAGTATAAGCAAAATTAACCCCTTCAAACCGAATTTCACCCGTAATCGCTTCATGATGCCCTTGTGGATTTTGGTCTAAATCGGCGCGGGTGTTGATAATATTCAAAATACGTCCCGCGCTCGCATATCCCAACGCCAACCGTGACAACGAATTGAGCGATGTGAATACGGGGAATCCAAACAATCCCACCAATGACGTATAGGCGATGATGTCTCCCACTTGGATAATTCCTTGTTGATATAAAATAGCCGAGTGGATAAATGAAGCCACCACCACCAACCCAAACAACAGATTAGACAAATATTGCGCTTCAATTCGCCCCTGCTTGATAAAATAGTCGCGCACAGCATCGGCTGACGCATTAAAATTATCACTTTCACGTTTTTCTTGTGCCGCACCCTTTACGACTTGTAACCCCTCGATGGTCTCTGCGAGTCGGGCATTCATCCGTCCAAAACTGGCTCTAACACTTTGAGCAACGGGGTGCATCTGACGCACATAACGATATTGTACAATGAGGTGCAATATCACAAACAAAAGTGGCAAAAATAATAAATCGGGATGAATCAGTGGTGCGCCAATTAGCACCAACAACAAAAACATGCCAGACCCCAATAGCAAGTTGACACCAGGATTCATAAAAAAGTTTAGTTCACGCACATCGTTGGTCACACGCGCCATAATTTCGCCCACGGGCATCAGGTCATGAAAGGTCATACTCTTACCCAGCAAACTGGAATAGAGTTCATCTCGCACATCGCGTTCAATCCGTTGACCAAAAGACTCCGATGACGCATTTCGCATCAACTGTAACACAGAGCGAAGCAACTGTGAGACGACAATCATCACCGCACAAAACAACGCTACATCCAATGCCCCGCGTGTTGGGGCGACATACAGAAAATCCAATCTGCCCAAATTTAATTGTAATAAGGGCATTTTTTCGGTAAAGGCATTGAATGCCAAACCCGTATAGTAGGGAATCACTGCGGCGAGGGCGGCATTGCTAAACGCCCCTATTAACAAAGTCATGATAAGCAATGGGTGGCGTATCATGTGAGAAAAAATAAAACGTCCCGGATTTGATAAATTCGTCTTATAGCGAGAGTAAATAACAAATTCAGCCGACATAATCACCTAATGACATAATTTAATTAAAGACATCTTCTGATTGTAGCCCAAAGCCATAGCCCATATAAGACCAAAGCCTCATGGGGTTGTGATTTGGATAGTCACGGGCAAAAATGCCTCATCACCACCATCGCCCAAAATACCGTTGACCAATGTGCCATCATCGGCAAAGGTATACACTTTTATCAATAACCGATAATCTCCCGTTGGCAAATCTATCGGCAGACGCAAAGCGCGATTATCTTGTACAGAAGCGCCAAAATCGAATGTGTTGGTGGGCATAAATCCACCCATTGGGGCGCTATCTGCCCCTTGTGCGCGGATAAATCCGGTTTCATCTGCCAAAAATAGCGCCACCCGATAGTCATGTTGAATGAAATTATTCTGCGACCATATTAACGATATGGGCAAAATTCCGCCGCTAGGGTATATCTCACCATTTAGCAATGTAAAGCCATTTAAGCGTAATTGACCATCGAATACAAAATCGGTGGGGGTTTGTGGCGGATTTTGTGGGTCTGGGGCGTGTGTGGTCGCATATTCCAGCAAGCGTACTGTGGCATCATCCGTCCCTGTCGGAATTTCGCGGATAAAATAGTAATATTGGCTCAAATACCGTTCTACGGGGCGAATTGCCCATCCCAAAAACGGGCTGGTCTCCATCAATACCCATAAGCGCGGACGGTTCACCATGAGCGCGTCTATCAAATCGGTGGCATTTGGCGCAAGCAGGTCACGCACATCATTAGAGACGACCAGAGGGGTTTGTTCATAGCTCGACCGTTCCCCCAATGAAGATTGCACCGATACGACACGGGTTTGGTCAAATCGGCGCGTATTCAAGAAAAATGGCACATATACGGGGTCACTAAGGAGCAAAATATCACCAGCGACCTCTTGCTCATGCAAAATATCCGACACGGCATATAAAGCCTTTTTATCCCCAAAATGCGCGGGGTCATTTTGAATAGAAACCATTCCCCCAAAAAATAGTGTGATGAGCGGTATAATGAGGACAATCATCATGCTCAACCACGACATTTTTCTGCGCCAAATGGTAATGCCAGATAATATCATCACCACAACCGCCCCTAGTGGTATCCACAGGGTATTTGTCCGTATCCACACAAAATCGAGTGGTTCACTGCCAAATAAATTCGCCATCAACACAGGACGCGCATATTGGAGCAGATTCAAGCTCGGTAGCCATGTGGTCAACCGATTTGCTTCTGGGGGTAATAAATCGGGGTATAACCGCCAATCAAATGCTACATGAATCAACTGCGAGTATAGGCTAATGACCACCAACACCCCTGTGAATACCATTATCCAACGGGGTGGTTTATTGAGCAGGCGGTCAATCACAGGCAACACCAAGAGCATGATGAACGGGATGAGTGGGATAATAAAGCGGGGTGGCAAGGTCGCCCCACCAAACCAATTCACGCCCGTTGTGAAGGCATGACCACCGGCCATACTCATTATACCTATCCAAACACCCCATAACAGACGGCGTTCCCCTTTACGAATCATCCACCACGCGCCGATAAGTGCTAAAAGCAAAATGGGCGATGTCCCCCATAAACTTCCGTTGAGGCTCAACAGATAATTATGAAAGGCTATGGGGATATATTCTGGGACAATGATATAACTACCAACGAGGATAGAATTGGGGATGATGGCGCTTACCAGAGGGGTATAAATCAGCAATCCAATCACCACAATGCTGATGATGAACAGCATATCCCCCACACGCAAAAGCCATTTTTTATGGCTATGAATTTTGGGCATGACAAAAAATGCCAGCATGGGCAAAAGCATGATACTAGATTCTTTGGTATAAAACGCCACCCCAAAAAAGACTACTCCCCCCGCTCCATATAAAATACGTGTCAGAGTATTTTTTTGCCGATACGATAATTCTATCATCAATGAGGCGCATAAAACGAGAAGGAGTGCGAGTGGCTCACGCAGAAATGTCTTGGTATAGGGCAAAAGGACGGTGCAGGTACCAAGCGCCAATGCACCCCATAATGCGACTTTTTCCCGATAACCAAGCACCAGCGCATAGACAAAAAATATCACGCACACCAGCGCCCCTATGATGATATTGAATAAAAAGGTTGTATGGAGCAATCCAATGTTCATCTGCCCCGCCAACCAATAGAGGGGTGTTGCGAGTGCGCTCAAGACGGGTTCTATGGGCGATGAAATGAGAGGATAGGTCTCATCCACATTTTGCCCCATCTGCCCATAATTCACCCATACATACCACATGGCAAGGTCATATTTGGTGTCACCATATTCGACCAAACTGCCTGTGGTATCGTACATTTGCAATTCATCATTAAAGCTATGTCGTCCGCTATAAACCAGCATATAGAGGCTTGCGAGTAGACAAAACAACGCCACCATGATGTCATGATGGCGGAAAAAGTTTTTTTTCATCGAATAAACCAAATGGGTTAGCTTGTGCCTGTGCCAGAAAGCCGATTTTTAACACCGATGAGCCGTTTTAAGACTTTTTGCCCTGCTGATAATTTTTCGATATTATCCAGTCCAATTTCATACGTGGATGCACTCACCCAAATTTTGCCATCTTTGAATTGCATACGGGCAATGGCGAGGAGTGTCTCACCATACATTTTGTTCTCACCAATTTCTAAAAAGGAATCGGCGGCTTGGCGATAACAGACATAGGCTTGTTCCTTATCACCCATTTCCAAATACACACCGCCCATATTGCCCAAAACGGCGGCGGCACGGCGTGAATCTTGGTGTTCCTGAAAGGTATGCAAAGCCGATTGCATAATATCCAATGCCAATTGGTGATGACCCAAACCACGATATGCCAACCCGATATTGGTTTTCATTTCGGCAACCATATCGGGTTGCTTGACGCTATCATAGGCTTCTTGCGCCTGCTGAAAAATTTTGACTGCCGCCTCATAATCACGCTGTTGATATAATTTGATACCGCGTTCCTGAAGCACATTCACATCTTCACTCATCACATCATCCTTTTCAATCACATGGTTATATCAAGAATACTCGCACCCACCTGACGCAAACGGTCTGCGGGCATCTGACTGAGCAAAACAGCAATATGAATAAAACCAACATTCAATGGATTGGCGGCAAAAGCCCGCACATCCTCTGGCAATGACATAAAATGTTTCCATGCCTCACGCATCATCAACAATTCACCAATTTGCCCACTTGTCTCCAAGAAATAGGGAACAGATTTGCGATATATATCGGCAAGTGTCAATAATACGGGCATCGGAGGGGGGACATCACCCAATTCGTATGACTCTAATATGTTGGGCGCTATACCCGCTTGTTCGCTCACTTGCGCCAAATCTAGTTTCATTTCATCACGGGCTTGGTGCAATAACGCGCCAATCATCCGATTGCGAAGCGAAATATATTCTGGCTGAATGGCTTCGCCACCCGCACGGGTGATGGTGGCAGTTTGAATACCCCAAAAATGACTTACAGGCACATCCAAATAATACGCGAGGAGTTCTAATTGGGGGAGGCTTGGTGAATCATCACCAAATTCCCAACCTTGAATTTGCTCAACGGAGACGTGTAATAACCGCGCACAATCTTCCACCGTACGGGCGGCGCTGGTGCGAGCATCACACAATAACACACCCATCATTTTGGCACGAAGGCGGTAGGCTTCTGCAAAGTCATAAGGCATTTCGGCAGGTATATCGGCTGATTGCCCCTTCTTTTCTTTCATCTTTGCCGCAAAATCTTTGAAATCCATAACAAATCCTTCCCTTATGCTTGCCAGACTCTATTGCATTATAGCCCTGAGACGGGTTTTCTCGCAACACCCCAACACAAAACAGAGCGCCGAAACGCCCTGTTTGATGATAATTTACTCGGTTTGGGGGTCATCTGATGGTGATTCAGATGAATTTGTTACCGATTCCGATTCGACAGGCGGATGTGCATCAATAATCGCATCCAACTCAGCCGAGTCAAAAGATGGCGGTGGAGGCATAACCACCATATCAGGTTGATAGAGGGTATCGCCAATCCTATATGGCACATTAATCACAGGTCTGCCCTTGCCACGCGCAATTTGGTCATGATAGAGTGCTTCGCGGATGGTGACGCTTGTCCCATTGTGCAAATAGCGTTGCCACCACTTGCTCACCACAAATTCGGGCAATACCACCATAGTTGGGATTTTCACCACACTTTTCTTGTCAATATCATGCAGATAATCAATCAGTGGCTTGCCCACTTCACGATACGGCGATTCCACCACATCAATCATATCGGGGTCGAGGTGTAGTTCTCTAAATTTTGCCTTCAACCGTTCAACATCTTCTGGATCTACACTCACCACACACACCCGCACTGTATCGGACACACTCAGGGCATATTCTAATGCCTGTAATGAACACCGATTGAGGCTGTTCATCAACACCGCCATCGGGATATGATTCCGCATATCGGTTGGTGGAACAAAACGTCCACGCTTGATACCATCTAATGTGAGTGATTTTGCCACTTCGTTATAATGGTTATGGATGGCAAGGAACATCGAAATCAGGATGGGTATCGCTACCATCACTAACCACGCCCCTTCAGAAAATTTGGTGACGAGCAAAACCAATCCTACGATAAACGTACACACTGCCCCAAACGCATTGAGTCCCAAACGGAAAAACCACCCGCCAGTAGACTTAAATTCTGGTTTATGACGTTCTCTCAGCCAATGAATAACCATGCCCGATTGCGACAGGGTAAAACTAATGAACACCCCAACCGCATAGAGTGGTAACAAATTATGTTCACGCGCATCAAAGATAATGACCAAAAGACCAGCAATGCCCGATAAGGCAATGATACCGTTGCTATAGACCAATCTATCACCAAAGTTTTTCAATTGGCGGGGCAAATAGCGGTCAGAAGAGATAAGCGATGCAAGGCGTGGAAAATCGGCAAACGCCGTATTTGCCGCCAGCGACAAAATCAGCAGTGTGGCGATTTGGATGTAGTAAAACAAGATACTACCAGCACCAAACACCTCACCCGCAATTTGCGACAGCACAGTTGTCTCCATGTGCGCTTCAACATGAATGGGATAATGGTTTGCCAAGAAGGTGATGCCAACAAACATGGTGGTTAATAGACCAACCATGATAATCAGTGTTTGCCCTGCATTTTTGCTTTCTGGCTTTTGAAAAGCAGGAATACCATTAGAGATGGCTTCAATGCCCGTTAGCGCCGTACATCCCGCCGCAAATGCCCGTAGGATGATAAAAAGTGTCAAGCCACTGGTGGTCGCTTGCACATTTTCTAGCATAATCTGACCTTCCTCTGGGGATGGCACAGTGCCGGTGAGGATACGAATAATCCCAAATGAAATCATCCCAAAAATCCCAAGCACAAAGGCATACGTAGGAATAGCAAAAAATGTGCCACTCTCTTTTACCCCGCGCAAATTCATCAGGGTGATAAAAACGATAATCACCAACGCAATTGGCACGCGGTATTCTGAAAATGCAGGAAATGCTGATGTGAGCGCCGCCACACCCGCCGACACACTCACCGCAACGGTGAGAATATAATCAATGAGTAATGATGCCGCCGCCACCAGACCAGGGAATACCCCAAGATTTTCTTTGGCGACAATATACGCCCCGCCACCGCTTGGATAGGCATGAATGGTCTGATAATAAGAGGATGCCACAATAATAAGCAAGGTGGCGATACCCAACGCGATGGGCCACGAAACACCCAATGCACCCGCTCCAACGCCTATCAGTACCAATAAAATGGCTTCGGTGGCATAGGAACTACTAGATAGTGCATCTGAACTGAATACAGCTAACGCTTTGAATTTTGATAATCGCTGATGTACAGCTTGGTCAGTCGCCAAAGGCGCACCAATCAGCAGACGGCGCATAGTTACCATGATAAGTCTCCAAGATTATTTGATAGATAGGCAGTTAAATTGAGTTAAAATCAATCATCGTAAAAATGTGATTTAGTGAGGGGGGGCATGACATAGCACAGAGAGGCAAAAACACCGTATAGAAGTGTTGAGGTTAAATTGTAACTGACTAATGTGCATCATCGAATTTTGATGTCGCTTTGTTATAATGATATGATGAGTATAGTCCTATCCTAATGTGTCGTCAAGCGAAAAAAGCGGTATAATCCCCTAAAAATTGGGGAGACACTATAGACTATTTATCTATATTTTGAGGAAAAGTATATTTTATGACCAAAATAAACTCAAAAATCAACACCAATGATGCCGATTATCAAGCAAACTATAACCACAACTGCCAACTTTTAGAAACACTATCAGAGCGTCAAGCAAAAGTACGGCAAGGCGGTAGTGAACGCGCCCGTCAACGCCATATTGAACGTGGCAAATTGCTCCCCCGTGAGCGTGTCGAATTGCTCCTAGACCCCAACACCCCCTTTTTGGAACTGAGTACCCTTGCCGCCTATGGCATGTATAATGATGAAAGTCCGGGCGCGGGTGTTATCGCTGGCATCGGCACAGTCAATGGCGTAGACTGTATGATTTCTGCCAATGAAGCGACTGTGAAGGGTGGGACGACCTATCCCATGTCGCTAGAAAAATCGCTCCGCGCCCAAGAAATTGCCACCACCAATCGCCTACCAACCCTCTATTTGGTGGAATCTGGCGGGGCAAATCTGCCTCATCAGGCAGACATCTTCGTCCCTGGTGGCAAGGGTTTTTGCAATCAGGCGCGGATGAGTGGCGTAGGCATCCCCCAAATTTCGCTGGTCTTTGGCAATAGCACGGCTGGCGGGGCGTATGTACCCGGTTTATCCGATTTCACCATATTTGTACGTGGCAAAGCAATGGCATTTTTAGGCGGACCGCCTCTTGTCAAAATGGCAACTGGCGAAGAAGTCGAAGAAGAGGCGCTCGGCGGGACAGACATGCACGCCCGTGTATCGGGTTTGGTAGATTATGTCGCAGAAGACGATGCCGATGCTGTGCGGATTGGGCGCGAAATTGTCGGACGGTTAAACTGGCAAAAATATCACCCCGCCGATTTACGTCAGCCAGAACCCCCTGCCTATGACCCCGATGAACTGCTCGGCATTGTCCCCATAGACACCATCCGCAAACCCTTAGACATGCGTGAGGTCATCGCTCGCATCGTAGACGGCTCACGCTTCTTCGAGTTTAAGTTTGATTATGGCAGTACATTGGTCTGTGGACACGCCCATATCAACGGCTACCCTATCGGTATTTTGGCGAATAACGGCATTCTATTCTCAGAAAGCGCCCAAAAAGCCACGCAATTCATTCAACTCTGCAACCATAGCCGTACCCCATTGGTGTATTTCCAAAATATCACAGGCTTCATGGTCGGTCAGAAATATGAGGAAGGTGGCATCATCAAACATGGCAGTTCTATGATTAATGCCGTTGCCAATAGCACCGTACCCCAATTTACTGTGTTGGTTGGCGGGGCGTATGGCGCTGGCTATTATGCGATGTGTGGTCGTCCTTATGACCCACGTTTATTATTTGCATGGGTGACTAGCCGTACCGCCGTTATGGGTGCAGAACAAGCCGCAGGGGTGTTGGGGATTGTGCAAGAATCATCCGCCAAAGGTAGAGGCGAAGTCGCAGACCCGCAACAAATCGAATTTATGAAAATGATGGTCAAGCAAAAATTTGAAGAAGAATCTGACCCCTATTTCGGCACATCCCGCCTGTGGGATGATGGGTTAATAGACCCGCGTGATACCCGCATGGCGCTCACAGTTGGGCTTTCGATGAGTTATAACCGTGATTGGGTGAGCGAAGGCGCACCCCGTTATGGCAATTTTAGGATGTGAGATTAACTATATGACCAACAACATGCACGAGGCAAATCGGCACTCATGGAATAGAGCAACCACCCAACATCACACCCACCGCCCAGATATTATCGAGAAGTATCAGGCAGGGAAAAATGGTTTATATCCAGAAGAAATTGCCCTTTTGGGCGATATAGTGGGCAAAAATCTTGTCCATCTGCAATGTAACGATGGTCAAGACAGTGTGAGTATCGCCAAACATCTCGGTGCAATCGTTACAGGGGTGGATATTAGCGACACGGCAATTGCATTTTCCCAACGCCTATCGGCAGAGGCGAATATTCCCGCGACCTTCATCCGCAGTGATATATTCTCATGGTTTGAAGAAAATACCATCCAATATGATGTGGTTTTTACCTCTTATGGGGCGATTAATTGGCTATCGGATATTCGCATCTGGGGCAAAGGCATTGCTAAATCGCTTAAAGCAGGTGGGCAATTTGTCTTGATGGAATTTCACCCGTTTATGCTCATGCACCTCAGCCCCAATGATGATAGTGGTGAGTGGCAACTCAGCGCCGATTATATGGGCGGAAAACCCATTGAAGAACAATGGGGCGTGGGCGATTATGTCGGTGAGGCAGGCAGTACCCGCGAAGAAAATATTGAACGTGGCACATTCCAAAACCCAGACCCAGCCTATGAATTTCCGTGGGGTGTGGCAGATATTGTCACAGCATTGTTGGATGCAGGGCTAACCCTCACCCATCTGCAAGAATTCCCCTATTGCAACGGATGGATGCCATTTGTGGATATGCGCCAAGAAGAAGGTCGGCGTAACTATCCGCCAGAAGGCAAGCCCGTGATACCGTTAATGTTGGGGATTCGCGCCATTAAGCGGTAAAATAGAATAACATGCTAAAAATAACAGGTGTATCTTTTTTGATACCCTCAATTAATCAAATGATTGATAACTATATTTAGGAGTCCCGAAAAAAATGGTCTTAGCGACAGATACCAAAATAAATTTTTATAACCCCTTCACCAATGAACATGAGATGTTTCGCAAATCGGTGCGGAATTTTGTCGAAAAAGAAATCGTCCCCCATATTGAAGCATGGGAAGAAGCAGAAATCGCGCCACTGCATGAGCTATTCAAAAAAATGGGTAATTTAGGCTTTTTGGGGCTAAATTATCCAGAGGAATATGGCGGGGCAGGTGCGGATATTTGGTATACAGTGGTATTGGCAGAGGAACTCGCACGCTGTGGGGCGGCGGGTATCCCGATGGCAACATTTGTCCAAACCGATATGGCGACTCCCGCCCTCGCCAAACACGGCTCTGATGAACTCAAGAAAAAATACCTCATGCCTGCCATTAAAGGTGATATGGTGTGTGCCATCGCCGTCACAGAACCCGATGCAGGGTCGGATGTCGCGTCTATCCGCACTCGCGCAGAACGCGATGGCGATGACTATATTATCAACGGGAGCAAACTATATATTACCAACGGCACACAAGCCGATTGGCTATGCTTGTTGGCACGGTCATCGGCTGGCGATGGCTATCAGGGAATGTCGTTGATTGTCGTCCCCACCAACCTCGCAGGCTTCACCATCAGCAAAAAATTAAAAAAACTCGGTAATCACAGCAGTGACACCGCCCTATTGACCTTTGAGGATGTGCGCGTACCTGTGGCGAATCGCATTGGTGATGAAGGCATGGGATTTTATTATCAGATGGAACAATTTCAAGTGGAGCGTCTGGTTGGGGCATTGGGCGGGGTGGCTGGTGCAGAACAAGCCATCCGCAAAACGATTCAATACACCCAAGAACGCCGTACTTTTGGCAAGCCACTCATCGCTAACCAGTGGATACAATTCAAACTGAGCGAATTGCTCACCGAAGTCGAAGCCGCACGCCAACTCAATTATTATTGTGCGAGTTTGGTAGATTCTGGCGCAGATAATATGCAAGTGACCAAAATCGCCTCGATGTGCAAACTCAAAGCGGGTCGGCTCATGCGTGAAGTCGCAGATACCTGCCTGCAATTTTATGGTGGCATGGGTTATATGGAAGAAACACCCATCTCACGGTATTTCCGCGATGCTCGCCTGACCTCTATCGGTGGCGGGGCAGATGAAGTGATGATGGGCATTATCGCCAAAATGGAAAATATGAACCCGCGCTAATCGGCGTGTCAGAGGATAACAAAATGTCTCCACAAGAATTACTAGAACACGCCAAAACCAAAGGCACACCTATGATAGAGGGGCATCAAGCCACTTTCATCTGGGAAGGCGAAAAAGCACCGTATTTGCTCGGTGATTTTAATAATTGGGGCAATTGGGGCGAAAAACCTGCCGAATTAGAACAACTCGCACCCAATATCTGGGGAATTACCCTAACCTTTGAGGCAGATGCCATCATGGAATATGTCTATATGGACGACCTCAAAGACAATAAAACACGGCGCTATGACCCATTGAATAAAAAGCGCAAATATCCCAACGGGACGGGCAAATTTAACAACATGCTCTTTATGCCCAAAGCCAACTTGACCAAACTCACCACTGTGAAAAAAGATATCCCACGCGGGACAGTCACCCATCATGTGTTAGAGGGACTCGCAGGTTTTTTTGTAGATAACACCCGTGATGTGTGGCTCTATCAGCCTGCTACTGATGAGCCTGTACCTTTGGTAGTCTGCTATGACGGGGCGCAATTCAAAAATTTGGTCAAAGTATTTGAGATTGTAGATAATCTCATCGCCAAAAAGAAAATGAAACCTGTCGCATTGGCATTGATAGACAGTGGCAAAAAAGCCCGCTTCATCGAATATAATTGTGGTGAAGCCACCCTCGAATTGGTCATGGGGATTTTGCTCCCACTCGCCAAGCAACACCTCCATCTGATTGATGTCGAAAAACACGCGGGCGCGTATGGCATTATGGGCGCATCAATGGGCGGACTCATGGCACTCTATACAGGGATGCGTTATCCACACATCTTTGGGCATATCATCAGCCAATCGGGTGCATTTAGAGAATTTATTTCCCCAGAAAAATTACTCTATCGGCAACTCATAGACACATTCCCCGCCCCGCCACCACTTAAAATTTGGATGGATTGCGGTGTAACCGAATGGCTAATCCAAGCCAACCGAAATACCGCGCAATTGCTCACAGATAAGGGCTGGGATATCACCTATCGGGAATTTAATGGCGGACACACCAACCGCATGTGGGGCAATATGCTCGAACATGCCCTACCGACTATTTTCCCTTATGAGGAGATAGTATCTAGGTATTGATTTTATATACAAATCTATACACTTGTGTACAAATACCATCAACCGTTTGGGCAAGAATTTGCCGACACGCCACCTGTACAGTACAATGATCAGATAATGAGTTTGAATTTAGGAATAAAGTGATACGCGCTCATCGCATCCGTCTCAACCCAACACCTGAACAGGCACAGTATTGTGTGTGTGCTTCTGGCACACGCCGTTTTGTGTTCAATTGGGGTCTAGCAGAGATGATTAAACGCTATCAGGCGGGTGAGAAAGTCACCGTTTTAGATTTGAAGAAACGCTTCAACGCGATTCGTGAGAAAGAATTCCCGTGGAGTTATGAGGTCACCAAATGCGCGGTTGAAGGGGCATTCATGGATTTAGCGTCTGCCTTCAAAAACTTCTTTGAAGGCATAAAGAAGGGTCGCAAAGTCGGATTTCCCAAATTCAAAGCCAAAAAACGCAGTAAAGCAGGGTTTTATGTTGCTAATGACAAATTTAGGGTGAATGGTCATACCATCAAATTGCCCCACATCGGCGATGTGAACATGGCAGAAGCATTGCGATTGAAGGGCAAAATCTTATCAGCACGCATAACCCAAAGCGGCAAATGGTGGTTTGTGAGCATCACAGTTGAGACCTCATCCGAACCACGAGAACAACCCACAGATGGCGCAGTTGGGATAGATTTGGGAATCAATCGGTTAGCGACCTTGAGCAATGGAACGGTGTTTGAAAACCAAAGACATCTCCAGAAAAAACTAAAACGGCTAAAGGGCTTACAAAATCGCTCTCGCGCAAACAAAAAGGGAGCAAGAACCGCGAGAAAGCGCGGATGAAATTGGCAATTCAGCATTACCATGTTACTTGTAGCCGAGATGATTTTCTGCACAAATTAACGACTTATTTGGCAGAAGAATTTGCACTGATTGGCATTGAAAGCCTGAATGTGCCTGGCATGATGAAAAACCACAAACTGGCACAAGCATTAGCCGATGCGTCATTTGGCAAACTGAGTAAATTATTGACGAGTAAGGCAGAAGTGACAGGCGCGAAAGTGGTGTCGGTGGGGATGTTCTTCCCGTCCAGTAAACGCTGTTCTCAATGTCATCACATCAAAGACGATTTAACCCTGAGTGATAGGGTTTATACTTGTCTGAATTGTGGGATGGTATGTGACCGCGACCTGAATGCGAGTATTAACATCTTACATGAAGCAATCCGACTGAGTGAGAGCAGTCCATAACACGACTTTCACCGTCACGGCGATGGCTTCAACGGACGTAAAACGCCTGTGGACAGACGGTAAGACCGATGTGGCAACACGGAGGCACGACTGGATGAAGCAGGAACGGAATTATGTATAGCTTCGTACATTTTTGTACACTTTTGTATATAAGAAAGGTAGCAGAAAAAATAAGATGACCTATCGTATCGGCTCTGCACAAGGTTATTATGGTGATGATGTCACCCGCGCCCTGCCCATGATTACAGGCGGGCATGTGGATGTGGTGTGCTTTGAGGCACTCGCAGAACTCACACTCGCCATTTTGCAAAAAGACCGTCTGGGCAATCCAGATAAGGGTTATACATTCGATATTCGCGTCATCGCTTCTAGCATCCTGCCAGAGGCGTTTGCCCGTAAAATTCCCCTCATCACCAATGGTGGGGGATTAAACCCCATTAGTGCGTCAAAAATGGTCTATCAAACGGCGCAAAAATTAGATCTGCATGGGCTAAAAATTGCCGCCGTCACGGGCGATGACCTCATGCCTGTGATATTCGATTTACCCGCCAAAGGTGAGCCATTGACCAATTTGGATAGTAGCGAAAATCTGGATTTTGAGCATGGCGGGATGTTGGTCAATGCCAATGTGTATATCGGCGCACAACCGATTGTCGAGGCGCTCAAAGCAGGTGCAGACATTATCATTACGGGACGTGTCGCAGACCCCTGCTTGTATCTTGCCCCACTCATCGCGCATTATGGGTGGGATTGGACAGATTGGGATAAACTCGCCAGTGGCATTGTGTGTGGACATTTATTAGAGTGTACGGGGCAAGTGGTGGGTGGCAATAGCCTCGCAGTGATAGACAGTATCCCCGCCAGCGATTTGCACCGTTTGGGCTACCCTATTGCCCATGTGGAAGCAGATGGGTCTTTTATCGTCACCAAAACACCCAATACGGCGGGCATGGTCACAACCGATACCGTCAAAGAGCAATTGATATACGAGATTCACGACCCCGCCAATTACCTCACGCCCGATGTGGTGGCAAATCTTACTACGCTCAAATTGGAGCAAGTTGGTGAAAATAAAGTCAAAGTGAGTGGTGTCACAGGCAAGCCACGCCCAGAAAAACTCAAATTGGTCATGGGGCGCTTGGAGGGCTACATGCGGGAACTCATCTTCACAGTGGGGTATCCGCAAGCATGGAAAAAAGCCGACATCATGAAACAGATGATAGAAGCCACATGGCAAGACTTAGCTATAGACCGCATAGACTATAGTTATGTGGGCATGAATAGCCTGTATGGGAGCATATCAGAATTGCCACAAGACCCACCAGAAATTGCCATTCGGGTGATGTTCACCGCCAAAGACGAGGACACGCTCAAAAATGCCGTGCGCCTGATGATGACCAACGGACTCAGTGGACCCGCGGGCATGGGCATTTCTGGGTCTACAGTGAGCGCCAGCCCGCGCGCTATTTTGGGATTGTGGTCTACGCTAATAGGGCGTGAGCATGTCACACCACATATTGATTATCTAACAGTGGAATAACCAGATGACGCACATCACCGCACAAGGCGAAACATTTTTCCTCATTGGAAAACATCATGCCGATTTTATCCAAGATGAATCGGCATCGCTCCATGAGCCGATTTTGGTGGGATGGCGACGGTGGATGGTGGTGTTGATAATACTGGTGGCAGGTATCACCATCATCAACACCTTATCCGCACCCACCGCCTATGATGTCAATGCGGTTATCACCGATAAAATCATAGACGGAGATGAATTTTCACCTCAATATCGCCTCTTTTATACCTATACTGACCATCGTGGTGATAGTCAAGTGGTGAATCGGCTCACGAGTGCAGGATTTTATGAGGAATTGACCATCGGCAGTGTGGTGACCGTACGTTATTTGGAAGGACAAGCCCAACGTGCCGAATTGAGTGGGCGCTACTCGGATGATGTATATGCGCTCAACAGCGATTTTATCTGGTTTTTGGCGTTGGGACTCATGACATTGTGGATGCTTATCTTTTGGCTCATCATCCCCCAACGGGTGACTCAACGTTTGCGCTATTCGGGGACATTGCTCAAAGGGGTGATGACCAACATCTACCCCACAAAAATATTTAGGCATTATGATGTGCATGTCGAATATAGCTTTGCAGTCCCCAACGGCGCGGTGATACATGCCCAAGCGGTAAATAATCGGCGCGATTTGGAGCATGACACCCTACCCAAACCGAATACACCCGTTTTAATACTCTATGTGAATGACCACTTATATCGGTTGATGTAACCCTAACAAGGAAAAACAGCATGGGCAAAAAATTATATGATTTGGCATTTGGACGTGCAGGCGATAAGGGGAATATCTCCAACATTAGTGTTATCGCCCGTTCACCAGAAGCCTATGCCGAAATCAAAGCCAAACTGACCGCCGAGCGTGTTAAGGCGCATTTTGGTGAATTGGTCAAAGGCGATGTTGTGCGTTATGAACTAGACAACATCGAGGCGCTCAATTTTGTGCTATACGAGGCGCTAGACGGTGGTGGCACACGTTCCCTGCGGATGGATACACTCGGAAAATCCCTCGCAGGGGCATTATTATATATGGATTGGGAATAACTTTTATTTAGAAAAGAGCTATTTGATGATTGCTGATAAGACCTATGAAACCCTAAAAATTGAATTACACAAGCCATTTGTGCATGTCATCCTCAACCGTCCAGAGGTAAAAAATGCCATGAGCCAACAAATGGTCACGGAATTAATAGATGCCTTCACCACTCTGCACGATGACCGTTCTATCCGTGCGGTGATTTTATGTGGCGCGGGAAATACCTTCTGTGCGGGTGGCGATTTGAAAGAGATGCAAGCCGAAATTATGAATCGTGGCACAGGGGCAAGTCGGATGGAAAAATTCGATGAGATGCTTCATGCGGTTAATCGTGCGCCACAGGTGGTCATCGCCAAAGTCGAAGGGGCGGCATTGGGTGGTGGCTTTGGGTTGGTATGTGTGGCAGATATTGCCATCGCCAGCACCACCGCCTCTTTTGGATTGCCAGAAGTGCGTCTGGGAATTATCCCCGCGCTCATTTCGCCGTATGTCATCAACCGCATTGGCATGAATAATGCCCGCCGTCTGATGCTCACAGGCGCACGTTTTAGTGGGCAAGATGCGCTCACCTATGGCGTGGTCAATATGGCTGTTGCACCCGATGAACTCGATAGCCGTGTCCAAAGTCTGCTATCCGATATTCGGGAATGTAGCCCAGAGGCAATCGCCACCTGCAAGGCATTAATATTTGAGGTCACAACCAAGCCTGTATCAGAGACCATCGCCTATCGTGCCAATTTATTAGATGAACTCCGTGCCAGCGAATCTGGTCAAGAAGGCATGATGGCATTCATCCAAAAACGCAAGCCCACATGGGCAGAGGTGACTGAGTAAGCATCCCCATGCCTAAAGGCAGGGGCTTTAGATAGCCCCTATGCTTACCAATCTCAGCCAGCAATGGCTCCGTTATGGGTGAATATATAGGCACTTCGGGGTGCTTCACCAGCCCCGAACCCTGCGGTACATCATTAAACAAGTCGAAATGGGTGTAGGGACGCGATTAATCACGTCCGTACCGTTCACATACAAAACCACCCAATAACTTTGACGCGGTGACCATAACCGCCGTAAGGCG